>Ga0334890_1002008_pt1 | contig 24713 bp, 17 predicted proteins | sample GraSluR1_MG_3_FD_207220 | JGI IMG/M metagenome (GOLD analysis project Ga0334890, IMG submission 207220) | Sludge microbial communities from methane-producing bioreactor in Wageningen University, Netherlands - Granular Sludge_31_08-R1 | ecosystem: Engineered > Bioreactor > Anaerobic >... | reverse complement strand
TCCCAGTCGGCAGGAAGGTATTTCTCGAGCAGCCCGGCCATCCGCGGGTGCAGCCACGTACGCACGTGAATGCCGTTCGTGATGGACCCGATGGGCACGTCCTTCACCGGCCGGTCCGGCCAGACGCCGTGCCAGAGCTTCCGGCAGGTGTCGCCGTGCAGGGCGCTGACGCCGTTACGGTGCTTCGACAGGTGCAGCGCCACCTGGGTGAGCCCGAACGGCTCCGATTCGTTGTCCGCATCCACGCGGCCCAGACCGAGGAAGGTCCGGCGGTCCATGCCAAGCTTTTTGCGGTGCTTCTCGTAGTATTCCGCCACCAGGGCGGGGTCAAACGTCTCGTTGCCCGCGGGGACGGGGGTATGGATAGTGAACACGCTGGTTTGGGCCACGTCGCGCAGGGCCTGGCGAAGCGGCTGTCCCGCGGCCACGGACTGCGTGAGTCGATCGATCGAGGCGAACACCGCGTGCCCCTCGTTCAGGTGCAGCACGGAGATCGGGATGCGCAGGGCCTGCAGCAGACGTAATCCGCCCACGCCCAGCAGCGTTTCCTGGCAGAGGCGGTCCTCACGACCATTGCAGTAGAGGCTATGCGACAGCCGACGCAGCCGCGGCGGGTTGTCCGGCAGATCGGAGTCCAGCAGGTAGAGCGGCACGCGGCCCACGTCGAGCTGCCACGCCCGGGCCACCAGGGTCTGCCTGGCCAGCGGGATGCGCAGACGCAGCGGCCGGCCGGAAGGCGACGTCACCTCGCGCAACGGCAGGTCGCGGGCGGACAGGTCCACAAACCAGTCTTCCTGCGTGCCGGTTCGGCCGATGTGCTGCCGGACGTACCCGTTTCGCCAGAGCACGCCCACGCCCACCAGCGGAACGCCCAGATCCCCGGCAGCCTTGATGTGGTCGCCCGCCAGCACGCCCAGTCCGCCCGCGTAGATGGGCAGTGACTCGTGCAGGCCATACTCCATGCAGAGGTATGCGATCTTGCCGCGGAACCGCCGGCCGTACTTCTCCTGGAACCACGTCCTGGCTCGCCGATAGCGGTCGAATTCACGATGCACGGCCGCCAGCCTCCTCAGGAACGCGGCGTCGCCGGCCAGGGCACGCATGCGTTTGGCCGGCAGGGCCCGCAGCAGCGCTACCGGGTTGTGCTCGGTGCGAACCCAGAGGTCCGCATCGAGGGAGGCCATCAGCGCCGCGGCCTGTGGATTCCACGACCACCAGAGGTTGGACGCGAGCTCCGCCAAGGGGGCCAGCGGCTTGGGGCAGATGTCCGTCAGCGTCTTCGCCGATTGCGATTTGCGCATGGTGTTGCTCTCCGCGCCAAAGAGATTGCCGAACGCGGCGACATCTTACTGCGGGCAGCGCGCGGCGGTCAAACAATGCGGATCGCGCCCGCGCGGGCGTGCGTGTCCGCCTTCTGTGGGACCGGCTTTCCAGCCAGTCTGAGCCTCCTGCCTATCCTGGTCCGCACGGCGGACCCTACTCATGGGACCGGCTTGCTTTGTGGAACCGGCTTTCCAGCCGGTCTTCACTGCTTTCGAGCGGGCATGGGCATCCGCACGCGGTGTGCTCTGCGGTGATTCACGGCGTGTCCGCGGCGGGCGGTTCCGGTTCCGGCGGTGCATCCACCTTCGACAGAGGCTTCACCACCGCGTGGACGGCGAACGGCAGAAACGTCAGGGACAGAATGACGCGCACGATCCACCAGCCGCGGTTGCCGCGGTACTGGATCGCGCGATGGACAGTCGTGGTCGGCGTCTCCACTTCGACGGGCAGGCTGCTGGCGGTCGCCTTCCATCGCATGTAGCCCAGGGCGCCGCCCGGCCAGTGATTCTCGACCAGGTACTTCTCCACAGACGCGCGGGCTTGCCGGAGGATGTCGTCGCGCGTCATCCCCTCCGGCAGAGTCCGGAACGTCTTCAACGTGCGTTCGGCGGCGTCCCCGGGGAATTGCCGGCACTCCACCGCAATCGAGAACCCGCCGCACACCGCCGCCACGACCAGGCTGCCCGTGACCAACTGCCAGCGTGGTATGGGACGGGCCGGACGCGCGATGCGAAACATGACCGCACCCACCAGGAGGCCGAACAGAAGGAAGAAAAACAGCCCGAAGTAGGCCAGGAGGAACGCCCCGTAGGACAGCAGGTATCCGAAGGGAAGGGACACGACCGCGGCCACCAGCACCGCCAGCCACCATCGGGCCGGTTGGCTGGCCGTCACCGGCTCCGCGATGGGTTGACTCGGCAGGCTGTTGGACAACACAGGCTCCGTGCGCCAAGGGCTTAAAGGTCAAGGCGTTGCGGCGTATCTTGGGCGAACGCCCGCCTGTTCGCAAGACGTGATCGGGCATCGCGGGCCGGCGCGGGCCGCCTGCCGGCGATACTGGACGCGACCGGCCTCGGCCGGGGCACTCAGTACGGACCTTGTCGCGTAACACCATTGTTTGGAAGGCATTAGAATTAGGGCGAGGTGGGGGCGGTCTCCGCCGGGATCGGTGGGACCGCCCAAGGCCGGCGGGAATAATCGTCGCCGGTCCGCGAACCCCATCACAGGGACCGCTTGGGAGCGGTAAACCGACGGAGTACGATGGCCGGGCGGGGGAATCGGGTCATCGTGGTGGAGAAACGCATGTTCAGCCGGTTGTTCAACGCACGGATCAAAGCGGCCGAGGCCGCCCTGAAGTCCGAGCGTCTGGACGAGGCGTTTCGCCTCGCCTCCGCCCCGGACCTCCGCGACAACAGGCAGGCGGCGGCCGTGCTTCGCACGTTGGCCGAGCGGCTCTTCCAGCGGGCGCGACAGCGTTTTGCGGACGAGCAGTTCACCGAGGCGCTGCTCGATCTGGACAAGGCGGAGGTGGCGGGCGCCCCGTCCGACAAGGTTGCCGAGCTCCGTGCCCAGGTCCGCGTGGTGGCCGACGAGGTGAACCGGCAGGATCGGTCCCGTCGCGTTCGTCTGGAGGCCGCACGAGATCGGATTGACAAGGGATCGCTGCTGGCGGGCCGGCGGATGCTGGAGCAGGCGCCGCAGGAGGACGCCGAGGTGCAGCGGCTGAAGCAGCACGCGGAGGACCGGCAGGAACAGGCGGATCGCTTGTTCGGGGAGGCCGAACGATTGCTGGATCAGGGGCAGTTCTCTGCGGCCGTGGAGCGGTTCCGGCGAGCGAAGTCCCTGCATCCGACTGCCCCGACCTGTGCCGCGCTGGAAGGCCGACTGTGTGCGGCCGTTCTGACTCGCGTGCGGGAGGCGTTCGAGACGGGCCGACCTCGTGGGGCGGCGGATGACCTGGCGATCCTCGCCGACCTGGGCCGGGACACGCCGTCGCGGCGAGAGCTCGAAGAGGCGCTGCGCTGGATTCGCGAATCAGCCCAGGCCCTGCGGGCGTGGCAGGTGGACGCGGCTCGGCAGGGCGTCCTTCGCCTGCTGAACCTGCATCCGAAGGTGGAATGGCTGCGCAAGGCGGCGGATGACCTGAAGGTGCTGGACGAACGCCTGATGGCCCTGCAATCCGGTCCGCTTGGCGAGCGCTGGGAGGATACGAGAATTCCGTCCCCGGCCGGGCAGGCTCCGACGCCGGGCGGCCTGGACGAGACCGTCCTGCTGGCCAAGGCGCCGGCGGACATGGCCCTGCTGCCCGAGCGGCTGCTCCTGATCGTTGACGGCGGCGGCAGTTTCCTGCTGCACCGAGGCGATCGGATCAGCATCGGGCGGGCCGCCTCCAGCCGGCCGGCGGACGTGGCCGTCTTCTCCGATCTGGCCGAGCACCACGCGGACGTGGCCCGGACGGAGGAGGATTACTTCCTCTTCAGCCCGCGCGAGGTGCAGGTGAACGGGGTCGTGACCAGACAGGCTCTGCTGCAGGACGGCGATCGGCTGGTGATGGGCCGCAAGGCCCGCTTCACGTTCCGGGCGCCCAGCCGCCGCAGCGCCAGCGCTGTGCTTGAGCTGAGCGACGGGACCCGCATGGCGGATGACGTGCGCCGCGTAATTCTGTTCCGCGGGCACGCGCTGATCGGCGTCGGTCCGACGGTTCACGCCACGTGCATGACGGCCCGGCGCCCGCTCATTCTCTACGAGCGGGCCGGGCAGCTCTGGCTGCGGCCGGAGGGCTCCGCGGCCGATCCGGGAACGGCCATCCCTGTGCCGCTGGGCCAATCCGTGGAGGTCGACGGCGTTCGCCTGATCGTGAAGGAAACTCGGCGGCCGGACGGGCTGATTCCGGGGCCCGGCGGAAGAATGGCATAGGATTCGGGCGGGTCGGGCGTGGGCCGGAGTGTCCAGCCTCCGAAGGAAAGACGGTCGGGCACTCCGCTCGTGGGGATGGCGACGAGGTCGGGATGTACAGGGGAGGTTCTGCAGCGGTGGCGTTTGCCTTCCAACATGGTGATCGACCGCTTGACGGGTTTACGATCCAGCGGGCCATCGGCCGCGGCGGGTTCGGCGAGGTGTACTACGCGGTCAGCGACGGCGGTCGCGAGGTCGCGCTGAAGTACCTTCGCGAGAACCCCGAGACCGAGCTGCGCGGCGTGGCCCACTGCATCAACCTCAAGAGCCCGCACCTGGTGACGATCTTCGACGTCCGCCGCAACGATCTGGGCGAGTATTTCGTGGTCATGGAGTACGTGGCCGGCCCGTCGCTGCGCGACATACTGGTGGCCGAATCGAACGGCCTGGGCGTGGAGAAGACTGCCTACCTGGTCCGGGAGATTGCCAAGGGGCTGATTTACCTGCACGACCGCGGCATCGTGCACCGTGATCTCAAGCCGGGCAACATCTTCTATGACGACGGGTTCGTGAAGATCGGCGACTACGGCCTGAGCAAGTTCATCGCGGAGTCGCGGCACAGCAACCAGACGGTCAGCGTGGGCACGCTGCATTACATGGCCCCGGAGGTGGGCAGCGGAAACTACTCGAAAAGCATCGACGTCTACGCCCTGGGCGTGATGACGTACGAGATGCTCTGCGGGCGGGTGCCGTTTGAAGGCGGCTCGGCGGGCGAAGTGCTGATCAAGCACCTGACCGCCCAGCCGAACGTATCGGTGCTGCCGCCGCCGTTTGATCGCGTGGTGGCCAGGGCCATGGCCAAGGACCCGAACGAGCGCTATCTGTCGGTGTCCGACATGGTGTCGGAGTTGACGACCGCGGGGACGGTGCGCGAATCGCTGGCGGGGTTCGAGCCGGCGAGTCTGTCGCAGGCGGCCGCCCGGGTGCGGATCGCGGCGCCGGACTCCCCGCCGTCCTCGCCAAACCCCGCGCCCCGGCGGTACCCGCCGCCTCCGCCACCTGTGCGGCAACCCGCGTACGCGGGCATCCCGGTCGCCGTGGCGGCGCCGGCGTACGGTGCGGACAGCGGTTTCCGTATTCGACGGGGCGAGCTCTCGCCGGAGGCGCCGGCCGGCCGGTACCACTATGCGGGGTTCTGGATTCGCGCCTTGGCCGCGCTGATTGACACGATGATCGTGGGTGTGGCGGGCGCCGCCCTGCTCCCTCCCATTGGACCGGCGATCCTGGGCATCGTCTATGGTGGAGTATTGGTCGGGTTCTGGAAGGGACAGACCGTGGGCAAACGCGTGTGCGGCATCCGAGTCATAAACGTGGACGGCACGTATTGCGACGTCGGCCAGGCATTCATCCGGTCGTTTGCCAAGATTCTCAGCTCCCTGGTTCTGTGCCTTGGGTATCTCTGGGTGGCCTTTGACGGACAGAAACGGGGCTGGCACGACCATATTGCCGGCACGTTGCACGTATATACGGTGAAGTAGGGCGGAGCACTTGGCCCTGACGGGCGAGAAGGACGACGACCGTGGCGTTTGCGTTCAAACATGGTGATCGACCGCTGGAGGGATACACCATCCAGCGGGCCGTCGGCCGCGGCGGGTTCGGCGAGGTGTATTACGCGATCAGCGACGGCGGTCGTGAAGTCGCCCTGAAGTACCTGCGCGAGAACCCGCAGGTGGAGTTGCGGGGCGTCTCGCACTGTATCAACCTGAAAAGCCCGCACCTGGTCACCATCTTCGACGTCCGCAAAAACGCCGACGACGAATACTTCATCATCATGGAATACGTCGGCGGGCCGTCCCTGCGCGACCTGCTGGTGGCCGAGCCCAACGGACTGGGCACGCAGAAGGCCGCGTTCTTCCTCCGCGAGCTGGCCAAGGGGCTGAGCTACCTGCACGACCGCGGCATCGTGCATCGCGACCTCAAGCCCGGCAACGTCTTCTATGACGACGGGTACGTGAAGATCGGCGACTACGGCCTGAGCAAGTTCATCTCCGTGTCGCGGCACAGCGCGCAGACCACCAGCGTGGGCACCGTGCACTACATGGCCCCGGAGGTGGGCAGCGGGCACTACTCCCGCGGCATCGACATCTACGCCCTCGGCGTGATGCTCTACGAAATGCTCCTCGGCCGCGTCCCCTTCGAGGGCGGCAGCATGGGCGAAGTGCTTATGAAGCATCTCACCGCCCAGCCTGCCGTGGACGAGCTGCCCGAGCCGTTCGCCCAGGTCATCCGCAAGGCCCTGGCGAAGGACCCCAACGAGCGCTACCAGACCGTCGACGAGATGGTGCAGGAAATCTTCCACGTAAGCGACGTGCAGCAGTCGCTGGCCGGCTTCAACCCGACCAGCCTGACCCAGGCCGCCGGCCGGGCCGCCGCGGACATCGCCGCCTCGCCCGTTCCGTCGCCCAACCCGCCGCCGGTCTATGGCTCGCCGGCCGGCCCGCCCGTCGGCGTGCCCATGCGGGTGAGCCGGCGGCTGCAGCGAGTGGAAGAGAAGGTGGCCCGCAAGCTGGCCGCCCTGGACCGCAAGGCCGGCATTCCGCCGCAACGCCCGACCGTGGCGCCGCCGCAATACGCACCACGCCCGACGTCCGTCAAAGGAGTGACACTGGCGATCATCATCGCGCTGGCCGTCTCGGTTGCCGCCGGAGTGATCTGCGGAAAAAACGAGGAGACCGGGCTGGCAGCCTTTTTCGTCACGTTCCTCACGAGCGCGGGGCTGGCGCTGGCCCAGAGAGTCCAACGGTGGATCGGCGAGCACGCGGAGCCGGAATGGGTGCAGCGGTTGCTGTGTGCGATCTGTTGCGCGCCGGCCTTGTTGATGGGCACGGCTGCGATTTCGGGTTGCCCCCGGGTCTCGGATCGGGAAGCCCTCGGCTGGCTGGTCGGCGTCGGGCTGATGATCGTGGGGGTGGACTGGCGCAAACGCTTCCGCGCCGGAACAACCGGACAGCTTGGCATCGGTTCCGCCTTCTTCACCGGCCTTATGGCGTTCATCGTCGCGGCGGTGGTCAGTCAAGGTCACGATGATACGATGTGGCTGGCGGGCGGCTGCATCGTTGCGATCTGCCTGATCGTTCAGGCCACGGCATGGTTCTGGCCGGCGCTGGCATTGCCCGCGGCGCCCAAGGGCCCAACTCCCGCGTCGGACCGGACGCCGCCGCCGGCGGGCTCGCGCGAGCCGGCCCCGGCGCCCCATGAACAGGCTCAGAATCTGGCCGCGGCCGCCGTTCTGTCGGCCGTCGAGGCCCTTCCCTATGGCGTGCCGGTCGAGCCCAGCGGTCGACCTGCGCCGGACGCCGCCACGGAGCCGCTGCCGCCGCTGCGCTGGGGCGTGACGCGGGCATTCTGGAGCGTGCTGGCGTTTTGCCTGTTCGGAGCGGCCGTGGTGCTGTTTCTGATGCCGGTGCTGGGCGTGGTGGCCGGGGACGATGCGCTGCTTGCGGGCATTGCCAGCGCCGGGGCCGTTGCCTTCATGTTCGTCGCGATCAGCAAGACGACGGAGCGGCGGCGTCCCGGATTCTGGCGGGAGACCGCCCGGCCAATCCTGCTCGCCGTGGCGACCACGGGGCTCGTCGCCTGTATCGCGATCCAGGCCACGGAGAACCTTCACGCGGACGAGCAACTTGTGTTCATGTCGATCACGGTGATCTGCGCGGGGCTCCTGCTCGTGGCCGCCGTCGTGGGTCGACAGCGGCGGCGTCCACGCGCATCCGGGGTGTGGGCGATTCCGGTCGTGCTTCTGATTCTGGCGCTGTTTCTGGCGATGTTTGTGGTGTGGTTCAGGGAGGCAGACGTGATGCCGTACGACTCTGAGTCGCCGTCATCCGGCTGGTCGGATTCCGATTACGGCGTTCCGCATCGCCGGCCCATGAATCAGCGCGTCACGGAGCTGCAGGCCTACGTGTCTGAAGGGGAGGCAAGGACCCAGGCCCACGTCGCTGAACAGAATGCGAGGATCCAGGGCCACCTTGCTGAACAACAGGAAGCCAGGACCCGGGCCCGCGTGCAGCACATTCGCGACGGGACGAATTTGAATGCGAGGCGGTTCCAGAACCGGCAGCCTGATCGTGTGAGGGTGTTTCTTCTGATCGGACCGGCGGCATTGATTCTGGGCTTGCTCTGGGTGATGCTTAGCCGGCGTCCCCGACGCTCGCGGAACCTGTTCGGCCCCCACCATTCCCCGCACCGTCCTGGCTGACGGGAGTTTCCTTACGCGCAGGCCTGGGCCAGCATGAGCTGCCGGACCAGGGCCGCAAGGTTCGTGACGGTCATCTTGCGCATGATGCGGGCGCGGTGCGTCTCCACGGTGCGGACGCTGATGGACAAATCCTTGGCAATCTGTCGGTTGCCCACGCCTGCCGCCACACGCCGGGCGATCTCCTGCTCGCGGGGCGTCAGATGCCGCCAGCAGGCGAGGGCTTCGATACGCCGGGCATCCTGCCGACGCTGCTCCTGGTTTCGCGCCAGCGCCTGGCGGACGCTCCGGCGCAGGCTCTCTTCTCCCAATGGCTTGGGCACAAAATCCGTCGCACCGGCCTTCATCGACAGGATCGCTTCGCAGGGATCCTGCGTGCTGCTGATCGCCACCGCCGGGACCCGAACCGGCCCGTCCGCGATCCGTTCCAGCAGACTCAAACCTGCTTCGGAAGCCATGTCCACGTCGACCACCACGCAGCCGGGGTGGAAGGGATCGTACTGTGTCCAGAAATCCTCACAGGACATGAAGCAGCGAACCGGAACTCCCGTCGGCTCCACGGCCGAGCGAATCTGGTCTGCCAGTCCAAGCTCGTTCGCGACCACATACACCGTGGCCGCGAAACCGTTCCCGTCCCCGGAGATCCGCCCGGGCGACGCGGCACCGTCGTCCTCTTCTTGCTGCGCGTCGATCGGTTCCTGCGGAACGACTCCGTACATGATCCACCCCCCTGGACCTCCGTGACCTTGTCTGTGTCCACGCTGCTCCACCGCTGGCCTGGACTCCTACTACGTAATTACGCGGATGAGACGACAATCTGTGTCGGACCTGACTCTAAAAGCGCAGAATTCTTCGGACCGGACCGCGGGCAGCCCAAAAATCAGAAGTGGTGAGCGATTGTAACTCGCTCAATAGTAGTGGATTACGCGCGTACGACCCTGAACAAAAAGAAACTGCTGATGTTCGGCCTGCCGTCAGGGTTCGTAAAGTCGCACTGTCTCCAGAAGCTCATCCCGAAGCTCCCGGCGAAGCCAATCGGGCCGAATGACCTCGGCCTGACGACCGAACCCCTGGATCCAACGCTTGAACTCCACGACGTTGGCCAGGCGGAAACGGGCCAGCAGGGTCCCCGAAACGGCCGCTTCGTGGGAGAAGAGTGTGCCCTCGGACGGCAGCCACTTGAGCTGCTGGCTCTCGTGCCAGACTTTCTCTTCCACCAGGCCGGCTACCGGCCCGGTGAACTGCACGTCGATCTCCACGGGCTCCTCGTCGGACTGGGTGATGCCGAAGCAACTGTGGAATTGACGCTCCAGGTCAAAATCCGCCGGCCGGTCGAACCGCGCGTTCGTGCCGTTCGCATCGGTGATGCGGATGATTTTGAAGACCCGAATGGCGTCTGCCCGGTGAGACCGTCCGACGGCGAACAGGTCGCCATCGTAATAGACCAGGCCGTAGGGGTCGAACCGCGTCGTGTACTCCTCTCCGCGCCAGAGGGCTCGATAGCGGATTTCCACGGTCCGGCCGGACCGGGCGGTTTCGGTGAGCACGCGGATGATCTCGGCCCGGGGGGCGTGGTCGGGGGTGCCGATGCGTCGGACGTAGAGCGTGTCCTCCAGCTCCGCGAAGTAGTCCAGCGCCTGGGCGGGGACATGGCTGCGGATCTTCGTCAGAAGCGAGTGCAGCCCTTCGGCGAACGGCGTGCCCGAGAGCGGAGCGAACATCCGGTCGGCGAGATGGAGGGAGATGGCCTCGGTCAGGCTGAGGGTCAACGGCCCGGTCCGGAAGAAGTCGTGCGGCATTCGCCAGAAGCGCCTGCCGCAGTCGTCGTCCTCGTGACACACAGGGAAGCCCAGCTCCTGGAGCATCTCCAGGTCGCGCTGCATGGTGCGTTCGCTGACGGATAGATCTGCCGCGAGCTGTCGCAGGGGGATGCCCTCCCCCCGGGTCTGGAGCGTTTTCAGCAGCATCCACTGTCGTTGGAGTTGTTCGCCTCGGGCCATCGGACGGAACTCCTCTCACCCGGGTTGACTGGTCTGCCGGCCATCGTAGCGTTTCCGGACGACGGCCGCACCCCCGAGCGCCGGGCCGCGACCGGCCAGGTCCGGGACGGAGGGCTGGGGATAGCGTTGTTTCCGACAAGGATTTACACGTCGTTGCGGCCATTGACTCGGATCGGTGTTATGCTGGAGAAGGTTCGCAACGGAAGGGGTTCTGCCGGGAGTGTGCACGGTCATGCATCGTCGGGCGTTTACGCTCATTGAGCTGCTGGTGGTCGTGTCGATCATCGGCCTGCTGATGGCCATCCTGATGCCGTCCATGAAGAGGGCGCGGGAGTCGGGCAAGCGCACGCACTGCGCGGCAAACCTCAAGGCCATCGGCGTGGGCATGCTGCTCTACCTCGAGCAGAACAACGACCGGCTGCCCTTCGCGTCCCTGATGCCGTCCATCGGGCCGGTGCCGCTGGACACCGTCCCCGACCAGGAGCCGATCTTCATCGCGGACGTGCTGCGGCCGTTTTTGGGCAAGCAGACGCAGGTGTTCCGATGCCTGAGTGACACGCCCGGCCGATTCCCGCGGGATGACGAGAACGAGGGCAAGAGCTACTTCGAATCGGAGAAGAGCAGCTACACGTATCGTACGGGCATCTCCGTGGCCGGCGGAATGACGATCATGGGCAAGTCCGTGCCGGAGGCGGCCCGATTTCTGGAAAGCCTCTACTCGACGAAAGTGCCGGACAACTCATTCTGGATTCTGCAGGACTACAACAACTTTCACGGCAAGCCCGGCGAAAGGGGCGCCCGCCGGTACCTGTACAGCGACGGGCGGGTGTCCGACTTCGAGAACATCTGACGGGAGAATGATCATGGCCAAGACCGCTCGCAAATCTCCGTGGCTTTGGGGCAGCATTGTGGCCGGTGTGGCAGTGGCGTCGGTCGGCGTCTGGTACGCCGTGGCCCGCGCCGGCGACGCGGGTCCACAGGTGCCGGAGGGCTACAGCGTCGAGGACATCCAGGCGACTGCGGACGATCCGGCCAAGGCGGTGGCCAAGGCCAACGAGTTCTTCCAGCGCACCGACCTGACCGAAGAGCAGCGGCACGCCGTCTTTGAGAACATGCGCCAGGTCATGGAAGAACGGCTCGACAACAACATCGACGAGTGGACGGCCGCCGCACCGGACCAGAAGCTGGCCGTGCTCGATCAGCACATTGACCAGATGCAGGCCTTCATGAAGGAAATGGAGAAGCACCGGGCCGAATGGGAAAAACGGCGAGAGGAAGAGCGCAAGCGGCGAGAGGCCGAACGAAGCCGGGACGGCAATGACAACCAGGCCGAGGGCGACCGCGGCCCCGGCGGACGCTGGCGGGAGCGCATGGCCACGCCCCAGGGCCGCAAGCAGGCGACCGAATCACGCGATCCGGACCAGACCGCCCGTCGCATGGGCTATTTCAGTGCCATGATGGGCCGGATGAAGGCCCGCGGCATCGACATGCCCTTCGGCCCCGGCGGCGGCAACCGCCCCGCCGGCAACACAACTCCACCGCCCCGTCGCGGTCCGCGCAGCGACGGGTGACATCGCCCTGCTCCAGGACGCGAATCGCCGGCCCTCCGTCGCGGATCCACCTGGCCGGACGCGCCCCCATCCGCACCCCGTCCACCCGACGGGAAGGCCACAACGAAACGACGGCCGGCATCTCGCCCAAGGCGGTACCGGCCGTCCTCTTCCCCATCCGTTGCCCGGCGCCAGCGGCCTCACGCGGAAGCCGCGACCCCCGGGGCATGGGCTTCCTCCTCCGTAGCGCTTCTTCCTCCTTCGCTCACGCGGACGGACCCGGCTATGGATCCCGCCGGCATACTCGCCACGGCCCGGAGATGAGCCAGAGGAGCTCCCTCCAGGCCGGCACAAACACGGGTTCTGCCCCCTCCGGGAAGCACCCGTCCGGCCGTGCGATCGTCAGCCTGAGTCGCCCATCGCGCAGACCCTCCTCGCCGCCAAAACGTTTCGGTTGCGATGGGGAGCTTTCGACATGGGGTGACCGCTGACAGCGAACCGCTTCTCAGACGAGGAAGAATGGGCAATTCGCGTACCGTCCGTCACCATTGCCTTGATTGACAAATTGCAGCACTGGCGATCTTCCGCATTCATCAAACGTTGTGGTCAGACCCAATTGTGCGGACTCCACGTATGCACTGGTTTCGGCTCGCACGACCATGATGCAGAATCGCAACCTGCCGGACCGCGTTCGGCGAGGAAGTATGCACGTAACTTACCGTCAGGACGATAGGATAGGACTGCCAACGGCGAGGACTGGCACCTGTTTGCCATCCCGTAGGGTATTCCCCACATGTTGTCGAGCATAAACGGGGTTTGCGTGGGATCTCAATACAGCGGCGGGGGTCAGCCGGCGTCCGCGCTTTCCGTCGCGAGCCCTCGCGAGAGCGCGATCTGGCAAAGTGACTCATCCTCGGCAGAGAACTCGCACCCGATCAGATACCCATGCTCCGTTGGGGTCGCGTGGCGAACGATGGCCGGGACCCACCGCCCTCTTCTTTCATGCCAGAACAGCCGCAGAAAGACGACCGACCCGTCCCGAATCGTCACGGGAGACAGGAAAGCAAGCCCGAGCGGAGATGCGTTGTGCAGGGCGACACTGATATCGCGGATGGTCGTACCCAAAGGAGCGCTGACCGTCAGAGGCCACGATCGCTGATGCCGGCGGCGGGCACGTCGGCGTTGGTGGTTGCTATCGGACTCACTGCGCTCTTGCGTAATCTGGATAAAACGCGCAATCTCGCCGCGAATCTGGTCGGAGGCTGAGGCAGCCCGGGTGTTGAGCATAGTATCCCTCCGCGGTGATTTACGATTCAGTTCCAGCGAACGCAATCCGGGATAGACCGACCGTGGCGACCGATCGGCGATCCGGGCGTTTCCCGGACTCCCGGCGGTCCGGTAAAATCCCACGCCCGAGTCCGGGGTGTGAATTCACAGGTGTGGCATGGCTGACGGGGAGATGGAATTCGTACGCTGGCTCCTGGCGGGGCAGGGCCGGCTTCGGCCGTGGTCGAAACTCGGCGTCGGCGACGACATGGCCATTTTGGAGGTGGGCGGCACGACGGTCCTTCTGACGGCCGACATGCTGCTGGACGGGATTCATTTCCAGGCCGGCCGGCAGCCCCTCGCCGCCATCGGCCGCAAAGCCGTCGCCTGCAGCCTGAGCGATTGTGCCGCCATGGCCGCCCGGCCTTTGGCGGCCACCGTATCGGTTGCCCTGCCCCGGTCGCTTCCGATGCATCGTGCGCAGGAGCTGGTCCAGGCCATGCGTCAGGCGGCCGATTCCTTCGGCTGCGACCTCGTGGGGGGCGACACCACGCGGTGGGACCACCCTTTGGCCATCGACGTCTGTATGGCAGCCGGCGCCTACCCCGGCATTGCCCCCGTCCGGCGCAGCGGGGCCAGGCCGGGCGACATGCTGGTGGTGACCGGACCGCTTGGAGGCAGCCTGCTGGGCAAGCATCTGACGTTCACGCCGCGGGTGGCCGAGGCAAGGAACATCGCCGAAGCGCTGGGCCCAAACCTGCACGCTCTGATGGATATCAGCGATGGGCTGTCGCTGGACCTGGCGCGAATGGGCGAGGCGTCCGGCGCCGGCGCCCGCCTGGACGAAGAGGCCCTGGCGGGTGTGATCAGTGATGCGGCGCAGGAGGCCGCCCGGGCGGACGGCCGCTCGCCGCTCGACCATGCTCTGAACGACGGGGAGGACTTCGAGCTGCTGGCCGCCCTGTCGGAGGACGTTGACCGATCGGCGCTCGACCGGTTGGGCCTGGTCCGGATCGGCGTCATGACGGAGCGGGATTTCGTCCTCGTGGACCCGCACGGGCGAACGACGCCGGTGAAGCCGGGGGGGTACGATCATTTCGATGGCTGATTCCGCGGGTCAGATCGAGACGAACAGCGTCGAGGAAACGCTTGCCCTGGGTGCGCGGATCGGTCGCGCGCTGGAGGGCGGCGAGACCATCGCCCTGATCGGCGGCCTCGGCAGCGGCAAAACGCACCTTGTGAAGGGGCTCGCCGACGGGGCAGGCGTGTGCGACTCCTGCGACGTGAACAGCCCCACGTTCGTGCTTGTCCACGAGTATGCCGGCCGCGTGTATCTGTACCACGTGGACGCCTACCGGCTCCGAAGCCCCGCGGAGTTCGCCGCGCTGGGCGCCGAGGAGATGTTCCGCGCGGATGCCGCGGTGGTCGTCGAGTGGGCCGATCGCGTGCTGAACACGCTGCCGGACGACCGCCTGACGGTCCGGCTGGCCGTGGTGAGCCCGACGCAACGACGCCTGACGTTTCACGCCGCCGGCCCGCGGTCGGAACGCCTGCGGGACGCGGCCCTGGACACCGGCGGTTGACACTCCCCGTGACCGTTCGTACGCTCGCGCCGCGGGAACCTTGTTGGGATGCGGGATCGGATTCCCCCGCAGAACTTGCGTTTCCCATGCAGAGGCGAGGTGACCCTCATGGTGAGAGAGGACGGTCGGCGGGCGACGGACCTTCGCCCCGTGAAAATCACGCGAGGGTTCACCTCGTACGCACCGGGCTCCGTCCTCATCGAGTGCGGCCGAACGCGCGTGCTGTGTACGGCCATGTGGCAGGTCGGCGTGCCGTCCTGGCGGGCCGGACAGGGCGTCGGCTGGGTGACGGCCGAATACGACATGCTGCCCAGCGCCGTGTCTGACCGCAAGCCGCGGAATCGACACCGCGTGGATGGCCGGACGCAGGAAATCCAGCGCCTCATCGGGCGGTGCCTCCGGGCCGTGCTGGATCTGGACGCCCTGGGCGAGAGCTCGATTCTGATCGACTGCGACGTGCTCCAGGCCGACGGCGGCACGCGGACGGCCAGCGTGACGGGGGCCTACGTGGCTCTCTGTGACGCCCTCGCCCACGCGCGCCGGCAGAAGCGGATTGTCCGATCACCCGTGCGGGATGCGATCGCCGCCGTCAGCGTCGGGCGTGTAAACGGCCGATTGTTGCTGGATCTGGACCAGCGAGAGGACAACGGGGCGGACGTGGACCTGAACCTGGTCATGACCGGTTCGGGGCGGCTGGTGGAGGTTCAGGGCACGGGGGAGGGCGCTTCGTACACCCGGGACGAGCTGGATCGGATGCTGCGGATGGGAGCGCGAGGCGTTCGACAGTTGCTCGACATCCAGGACCGTGTTCTGCGAAGACGGCGAAGAGAGCCATGAAGCGACGGCAAATCGGACTGGGCATCGGGATGGCCATGCTGCTGGCCCTTTCCCTGGGCTGTGAGCACGGGGGCGGCGGCCCGTCGTGGGGCTTCGGTCGGCCGAGGGGCGAGCCGTGGACCATTCTCTGCGTGGAGATCCGGGGGCCCGGACGAGTCGCCGAATCGGAGTCGCTGGCCGCTGACGTGCGGAGAATCTCGGGCGTCCGGAGCCAGGACGTCAGGGTCCTGCACGGACGGCACTCGTCCCAGGTGCTGTATGGGACCTACTATCGCCGGATCGATCCCGACACGGGCAGGCGGTTCATTCCCGAGGAATTGCGGACGGATTTGCGCACCGTGCAGCTTGGCGGATTCCTGGGCGCGGAGGCCGTCGCGTCTCCGGAGACGGACGTGGGCAACCCCGCCTGGCGCCTCGAGAACGCCCGGGGAAGCTACACGCTGCTGGTGGCCACCTTCGAGAACACCGCGAGTTTCTACGATCGCAAGGCCGCGGCATCCGAATACACCCAGGAGCTGCGCCGACGGGGCTACGAGGCCTACTACCATCACGGCTCGGTCGCCAGCGAAGTGACGGTGGGCACGTTCGGCCCCGACGCCATGCTGGAACAGCAGACGCAGCGCGTGCAGCAGGATCCCGGCAGCGGGTTTTCGAGATACGCGGTGGAGCGAACGCTCATGGCCAGCTACAGCGCCGAGGTCCGACGTCTGCAGGCAAAGGAGAACTTCGCCTACCTGCTCCGCAATCTGAAACGCGTCAAGGTCCAGGGGGACCGCAACAAGTTCCTGGCCTCCCAACTGGTCCCGATCCAGGCCGGAAGTGAAGCGTGGTGACACCCCGTACCATCCTGCTGGCCACCTCCAATCCGAACAAGGTGCGGGAAATCCGCGAGGTCATGCATGATCTCCCCGTCGCCTGGAAGACGCTGGCGGACCTGCCCCCCGTGCCCGAACCCGTGGAAGACGGCGAAACATTCGAGTCCAACGCCGTCAAGAAAGCCCTGTACTACGCCGAACAATCCGGGCTGTGGACGTTGGCGGACGATTCCGGGCTGGAAGTGGACGCGCTGGGCGGCGCTCCGGGCGTGCATTCCGCCCGATTCGCCGGCCCCGGCCAGGACTCGACCGCCAACAACCGCAAGCTCGTCGCGGCCCTGGCCGGCGTTCCGGCGGAACGTCGCACGGCCCGGTTCCGCTGTGCCATGGCCGTCGCGGCCGGCGGTCGCGTACGGGCCGCTGCCTCGGGCGCCGTGGAGGGTCTGATCATCGACGAACCGCGGGGCGCCAACGGGTTCGGGTACGACCCGCACTTCTGGATTCCCGCCTTCGGGATGACGACGGCCGAGATGGAACCCGCCCGCAAGAATGCCATCAGCCACCGGGGTCGTGCGCTGCGGACCATCCGCCCGATGCTGGAGGCGCTGCTGGACGATGCGACGTGACGCTTCGTCCCTGAGGGCGTCTGTTTCGCCGCCCGGAAAAATCCGGCGAATTCCCCCTTCCGTGCTGGTGACGCGAACGGCGAGCCCGTTATAATCTGCCCCCTTGGCGTTCCGGCGCGGCGCCGGGTGGTGTTCCCCGTGACAACGTAGGGTGGAGGTTATATGCATGAACACGCCTTTCGTCCCGCAGGAGATGTTCTTCACCAAAGGGGTGGGCAAGCACTCCCACAACCTGCAGTCGTTTGAGTCGGCGCTGCGGGGCGCGGGGATCGCCCATTTCAATCTGGTCCGCGTCTCCAGCATCTTCCCGCCCGGGTGCAAGATCATCAGCCGGCAGCGCGGGCTCGCGAAGCTTCAGGCCGGGCAGATCGTTTTCTGCGTCATGGCCGACGTCCGCACGGACGAGCCCAATCGCCTCATCGGAGCGGGCATCGGGTTGGCCGTGCCGGCCAACAAGAACGACTACGGCTACCTGTCCGAGCACCACGGGTTCGGACTCACCCAGAAACGGTGCTCCGACCTCGTGGAAGACATGGCCGCCTCCATGCTCGCGACCACACGGGGAGCCGATCTCGACCCGGACACGGCCTGGGACGAACGGCAGGAGATCTACCGCAGCAAGGGCCTGGTGGTGCGGACCCGCGCCGTCGTGCAGACCGCCGAGGGCGACAAGAACGGAAAGTGGACCACCGCGGTCGCCGCAGCCGTGTTCGTCTCCTGACCCGCAGCGAGCCGATGGAAACCTACCCCCCCAACTTCCTTGGGCTGGAGCCCCGATACACGGACTACGCCTCCGCCCGGTTCGCCGTATTGCCCGTGCCCTACGAGGCCACGGTGAGCTACCGCACGGGAACGCGGTACGGCCCCAAGGCCATCCTCGACACCTCCGAACAGGTCGAGCTGTTCGACGAGGAACTGGGCGCCGAGTTCTTCCAGTGCGGCATCGCCACCCTCAACCCGCTGGCGCCGGATCTGGCCGGTCCGGCGGCCATGCACGAGCGGGTGTACCGGGCCGCCCGGCCCGTCGTCCGGGACGGCAGGTTTCTGCTGACCCTCGGCGGCGAGCACGGCATCACGCCGGCCCTTGTGCGAGCGGTGGCCGGCAGGTCGCGCAAACTCTCCGTGCTCCAGATCGACGCCCACGCGGACCTGCGCGACGGTTATGAGAACACGCCATTCTCCCACGCCAGCGCCATGCGGCGGGCGCTGGATTTCGTGGATACTGTCGTGGGGGTGGGCATCCGCAACTACTCGAAGGAAGAGCACCGCTTCATGCGGCATAACGGTATCGAGCCCGTCACCGCCCGCGAGTGCCACGAGTCTGACGACTGGCTCGACCGGGTGCTGGACCGGCTGGGGGACACCGTGTACGTCACCATCGACATCGACGGGTTCGACCCGTCCGTCGCCCCCGGCACCGGCACCCCGGAGCCGGGCGGGCTGGATTGGTACCAGGTGACCGGCCTGCTGCGGCGGGTGGCCGCCGAGAAGAGGATCGTCGCCGCCGACATCGTGGAAGTCGCGCCCATCTCCGGCCAGGTTGTCACCGAATTCCTCGCCGCTCGCCTGGCCTACAAGCTGATCGCCTACGTCCAGGCAGGCGGCCGATCCCCTCGGTGACCCGTTCACCCGGCGCACCACGCCGACGCACACCCGTCTGGGGACACCTCTCACTCACGAGGTGAACGCAATCTGCAGCTCTGCGGCGTCGAGCAGGTCCACGCGGGAGTCGCCGTTCGGGTTGTGCGTCTCCGCGCACTCCGCCGGCGCGAGGACCGCAGGACCGAGAAGGCACGCCTCAAACGCCGGGTAGTCGACCAGGTCCACACGGCCGTCGTGGTTCGCATCAAACCAGCCGTCGCAGGCGTCGCCCCAGGCGTCGCCGTCCGCGTTTTCCTGGAGCGGGTTGGGCACGGTCGGGCAGTTGTCGAGATGGTCCGGGATGCCGTCGCCGTCCGTATCGAGCTCTGCGGTGACGATCTCGATCGCGTTGACCATGGGGTTCTCCACGACGTGACCGAAGTCGATGTTCACCACGCCGTCACTGACCACGGCGAAGCTCTTCATCACGCCCACCTGGTGGCCCACGTCGGCGACAATGTCGTACTGGTCGAGCACGACCACTCCGTCGATGGACACGTCGAACACGCGCTCGCCCGGATCGTTCGTGCCGCTGAATCCGTCTCCAAAGTACAGCCGCACCTGCACCGTCTCGCCCGCGGGGACCGGGAACGCCCACTGCATTTCCGGGGCGGCGGGCGGGTCCCATCGCTCGCTGGCGAACACGGCCGTCGGGGTCGTGGGCGGCACGGAGCCGTGGAAGCTGTGGATGGTGAAGCCCGCGGTGCGGCTGCCGTCGTTCCGGTAGGGCGAGGGCGACGTGCTGTCCGCTTCCCAGTTCAGCCCGCCGTCGATGGCGGCAATCTGCGGCCCGCCCGCGTTGACGCGGAACAGCACGCTGAACACGTCGTCGATGCCTTCGGCGGCCAGGGGGATGTTCAGCGGCGAGTTGTTGCCGGAATGCGTGACGACCAGCGTGCCGGGCAGCGGTCCGACGCCCTGCGGCGAACACTGCACGGTGAGGTTCAGGGCGGGACCGCCCGGCGTCAGAACGACCGGCAACGCCGGCGGACTGACCAGTTGGAAGGTGCCGGCGCCGGTGGTGATCGCCAGGTCCGAGATCGTGACGTTCGTGTCGCCTGTGTTGCTCAGGGCGACGGGCGCCGTGGGCGTGTTGCCCAGCAGCACGGAGCCGAAGTCGACGCCGGCCGGGGAGGCGGAGAGGTCGGCAACGTCGAGCTGCAGGATCAACGTGTCTGATACGAGTCCCGTCCGGCCATCCGGGTCGGCCACCACCGCCACGATGCGGTTCAATCCAACCGTGTCGTTAACGCCGACGCCCGGCGTGGCGGGGTCCAGCCGGCTCAGCAGGACGGGCACGTCGACCACGCCGTCAGACCCGAGGGTGGCGGAATACTCTCGGACGGCCACCGCGCTGTTTGCCTCGTACGGGTCGATGTCGTACCCGTTGGGGTACGGACCGGTCATTCCGGTGACGAACAACCCGCCCTCCACGACGAGCACGCGCACCTGCGCACCACGCGGACCGGCCACCCGGACGGTCTGGTTGGGATCGGTCACCGTGCTCGGTGTGGAAGGCACGCCCAGCACCTCCACGAGCGGAGCCGGGGCTGGCGCCGGCCGGAGGGTGTTCTGCGACGCATCGAGGGTCCCCGCGGTGCGAAACAGTTCGCCGATCCGCACGGTTGCATCGTCGAACGTGACCGTAACCCGAACGCCGGTGAGCTCCAGCCCGGATATGCTTCCGGACTCGTATGGCCCCGGGGCGCTGGTGCCCTTGGTGCTGGTGGGGTCGTTGTCGATCGAGAAGCGCATGGTTTTGCCCGGGCCGAAGTCCGTGTAGTAGACGGCCAGTTGGTCGAACCCGTCCTGGTCGTCGATCCCGTTGTGGAAGCTGTCCAGGTAGCTGTGCGTGATGGTGCCGGTGCCGCCGTTGAAATCGACAGTGAAGCCTTTGCCCACGACGTCGCCCGCGGTGCCAGACGGATCAAACACAATGTCCGGCAAGATGGCCGTCGTCAGGTCGAAGGTGACGGATTGAATCTTCTGCCCGCCCGTCGATTCGTTGAACACCTGGAACGACCCGCTGCCATAGGTGCTGCCGTTGATGCCGCTGCCCGGCGGATCGACGACGATCCGGGCCTGGGCCGTGCTGGGATCGGGCGTGACGTTGAAGTCTTTCCAGGTCGCGGTGAAGGGATCGGCCTGGTGCGAGGTGGAGAGGATTCCGACGGCCAGGGGCACGTTCGAGTCGCGCACCGCCGTCAGCAGCGCGCCGCTCAGCGGAATGGGAAGGCCCAGGTCCGTGACCGGGCCGTCGTCCGCGGCGAATCGCGGCTGGACCGTGCCCGCCAGCGGGTCGACCGAGAGGAACAGGTCAATCGAGCCGGACGCGAGCAGATCCGCACCATACATGGTACGAACGGCGGTGCCGGCCGCTTCGTGGGTCACTTCCAATCCGCCGGCGCCGCCGTTGGCCGCCACACAAAGCGCCAGGTAGTTGTCCTGGTCACCGGTCCCGATGAAGACCCCCATCGACTGGTCGTCGGTCGTCGTGAACCCGCTGAAGAACGTGTCCACCGGCGCATGGACCGTGAACGGGCCGGTGGCGGTGCATACGTTCACGCCCAGTTGGAACCCGTTGTCCTGGTTGTTCAGCCCGTTGCGGGCGGTGCCGGCGGTTACGTTGTCGATGGTGAACTGCCCGGCCGCCCCGCCGGGCGTGAGGTCGGCCGGGTCGAACTGGTCGAGGTAATCGGTGCTTCCATTGACCATCAGCCCGGTGAAGCCCAGGCCGAAAAAGCCGAAGCCCGGCTCACCGCCGCCCCAGCCGTAGACGATGGGCAGTCCGGTGGTCAGGCCATTGTAGGGGTCGATGGCGAAGGCGTCGTCGACGTCCGGGATGCCGTCGTTGTCATCATCAGGATCGTTTCGATCGGAGAGGAAGTCGCCGTCGAAGTCCGGGGGGACGCTTCCGGGCGAACAGGGGTCGGTGCCGTTGTCGATTTCGTCCGCGTTGGCGTAGCCGTCTCCATCTTCATCGAGTTGCCAGTCATAGACGCCGGTGCAATCACTGAAATCCTGCGGCTCAAACACCACGATGGCGCTGTTGTCAAAATCGCCCGACCAGACGGTGCCGGGAAAGGGGCCGTCGTCGCCCACGGCCGTCACGTCCAACTGCTTGCCGCCGACGTTGGCGAACAGCGTGCTGACGCTGACGGCCTGGTCGCCTGCGGCGTTCAGCACGATGCGCTCGATGCTCTTGAAGTTCCAGGTCGCCGCCAGCAGGTTGCCCTGCATGGCCCCGCCGAAGTTGCCGGCGGTGTATTCCACGATCCCGTTGACCGACGAACCCCATACGTGCAGCGCCCCGTTCGCCACGCCGGGAATGAGGTAATCGCACTGCCGCGGGTCGGACGAGCCGGGGGGAATCGGCGATTGGCCGGCGATGGTGTTGCTCTCATTGGCCCGGAACGGGTTGGGGTGTCCGGCGTAGTACGTGCCCGGCGGGTCGACGTTCACGTTTCCCAGGTAATGCAGGCTGTCGCCGTGCGTGCTGCCGCCCCCGGTGGGCAGGCCGGGCGGCACGTCGTTGGTGCATGACGGCACTCCGAAGGACGTCCAGTCGATCGGGCCCCAGCCGGCGTTCGCCCCGTTGTCGATGGTGTACAGGCGCCCGTCGGCGGTGAGCACCACGTCATACGGGTTGCGATAGCCGGGGGAGTACACCTGCACCGGTCCGCCCGGCACGATGATCGCCTGGTTGGCCCCGTTGTTCCCGCCGAACGGATCGTTTTCGTCGCTGCCGCCGGGGCCGGTGTTCGGCCGGGTCGGATCGTCCAGCGTGGGCAGGTCGTAGGGCGGGGCCGCCAAGTCCGGGTGGCCCAGGTCAATCTGCAGGATCGCGGCGGACAGGGCGTATTCCGGCTGCCAGGCGAAGCTGTGCGATGGGACGCCCATGTTCGTGTGTCCGCCCTGGCCGAGGTAGAGGATGTTCGTGCTCGGATCGAGGGTCATGCCGTTGGGCGAGTGGTTCTCTTCGTTACGGGGCAGGCCGCGGACCAGGACGTCGTGGACCCAGACGGCGCCGTTCCACGTCAGCCGCGACAGGGTACCGGAGTTCGTGTCCAATCCCGAGTCGCTGCCGATCGCGATGCGCGGATCGGACGACGTGACGTAGAGGACCGGATTCGCGGCGGTGCCGACCACCAGGATGCCCGTGACCTGCCGCTTGGTGATGCTCGGGTTCGGTGTCCCGTCATCGTTATGATTGGGCAGGTTGCGGACCAGATCGATGGTCTCGGTGCCGGTGACGACGTAGTCGCCCACGCCCTGGCGGGCGATCGTGTACACCTGGATGAATCCGTCCTGCTGTGCCACGTAGAGCCGATCATCCGGGCCGAACTGCAGCGACGTCGGGTTCGTCGAGCTGGTGCCGGCCAGTGTGCTCTTGGAAAAGCTGATCGGCTGGGCGAGGGCCGCTCCGGCCCACCAGAAGCCCGGCATGAGCATGCAGAGAAGGCGACCGCTCGGTTTTCTCGTCCACCGAGATGTGTTCATGTGCCAACCCCTCCTGTTTCGGAGCAACTCTTGTTTCTGAGCAAAGAGTCCTGGCGGCCGTCGCGCAAAGACTGACCGTCTCCAGACCGGCGATCGTTTGTCGCCGGCCGGCCCGAAATGCGACGCCAGCCACATCGCGTTCACGAGACGACACCTCGTGGCCGCCCGTGAAGGATTCGAGGCTTTCGGAGCCTCTCCTCCGTAATGCGTTCGATAAGGCCCGTGCCCGACGTAACCCGAACGCCGATTATAGGAACCGGGTTTTCGAAGAATCAATGTACGCGGGATGCGCGCGACAACTTCGCATCGCCGAAAACGCGTCAGCAGCCCGAACACGGGGCGCCACCCGTCGCGAAGCGGCATAACCTGTCGTGTGCAATGAGCTTACAGCCCCCCCCGTCTCCGGCCGGTCCCACGCGTCCTGCACGCCCGATCCGTCCATCGTGTCCCGCAGATCATCCGCCCCGGCCCCGTTCACGGTCCTTCCCCGCCGCAGTCGTGCAGGGTCTGCCTCGCGGACCATTTGGTTCGGTCTCCGTTGTCAATCTTATTGTCTCCAGCGGGTGGCCGGTTGACGCGCCCCGCGCACACCACGCCCCTGTCCCTCCCCGCCCCAACCCGTCTTCCACGGGACTCCTGCTCGCGGGGCGGGTGCGTCGTCCGGCTTTCCGCTATGATCGTGTGACACGAACGTGTGTGACCCGACGGGGGAGCGACGGGACGAGCAGGAGGGCGATAATGGCGTGGTGCCACGTTCCTGGCACTTCTGCCGGAACTGGGTGACCGGCTCCGATCTCCGGAGGGATTTGTGCCCCTTTCTCCTCGGGCGTGATGCATAATCGCGGAAGGGTCGGATGCGCGATGGCCCAAGCGGCGGCACATCTCCAGATGAAAATCCCCAAACCGCGGAGCGAGATTCTCGCGTCCGTTTTGATCACGGCGTTCGTGGCCTTCTTCGTGGCACTCAGCGTGGTCAATCTCATGCGCCGCGATGCGATGATTCCGTCCGCCATCTGGCTGTTGCTGGTCACGGCGGTGATCTTCACGGGATGCAGGGTGGAGGGAACCCGCACGGTTCTTCGCGGTTTTCTGGGCAGCTTCGCGTCCACACAGTTCGTGGAAAGGGCCGCGGGCGAGGGGCAGCGTGCCGAAGTGTGCTTTGGCTACCGGTTGTTCGGTCACCGGTTCTTCCATCTGAGACTTCCCATCGACAAGATCCGGTCGGTGGAGTGGCACACGGGACAGAGCAGCAGCCTGGCCGGCCGCGACATGAACGACTGGCTTGTGGCCTTGTGGTTCGATCAGGATGACCCCGCCAAACGCGTGGAAGGGACCCGCAAGCCGGATCAGGACGTCTACATCGTGGGCCCGTCCGGAAAAAGGGAAGAGACCGCCGCCTTCGGCCTTCGCTTCGTGGAGTTC
>Ga0334890_1002005_pt1 | contig 24731 bp, 23 predicted proteins | sample GraSluR1_MG_3_FD_207220 | JGI IMG/M metagenome (GOLD analysis project Ga0334890, IMG submission 207220) | Sludge microbial communities from methane-producing bioreactor in Wageningen University, Netherlands - Granular Sludge_31_08-R1 | ecosystem: Engineered > Bioreactor > Anaerobic >... | reverse complement strand
TGGATTGAGTCTGGACCGTTGGTCAATAAAAGCTTTTTTACCGGTTACTTTCACCAGGAGACGGCTTTGCTTTTTAAGTAAAGAATCAAAATTCCCTAAACGGGTTTCCTCAGGATCTAAGTAAGCTTTTTTAGAACGAAAATAAATTAGCCCCCGCTCAATATCAGTTCTAATATTAAGAATTTCGATACCGTTTCCTTTTTGATCTTTTAAATTGGCGACTTTTTTTGCATAAAATTCGATCAGATTTCTAATATCATCTAATGATGGATTAAGGTTTTCAGCCATTGATTGTGACACCTCCGAATTACCATTCTAAACGAAAAAAGATTATTGGTAAACATTGGATTTCGTGAATAAAATTATAATTATTGTGTTGTTTTCATTATATCTTAGAAACTTTGTAGTAAGGGAGTTAAAAGCTTATAATGTTGATGAATAAAAAACATAAGTACAATATTGAAAATTTAAAGAAATTAAAATTAATAAAAATCATTTATAATAAATCGAAGAGAAGGAGGCTCATTCATGAAAACTGGACAACCAGAAAAGGTAACAGCCAAAGATATTGCTAAAATGATAGATCACTCACTTCTTAGGCCTCAGCTTACTCGACAAGAAGTTATTGAAGGATGTCGATTAGCCAAAGAGTACGATGTGGTTTCGGTCTGTGTAAAACCCTGTGATGTTCAAGTGGCCGCAGAAGTTTTAAAAGGAAGTGATGTATTAGTTACAACTGTCATAGGATTTCCCCATGGTGCTCACCGGACTGAAGTAAAAGCATTTGAGGCAGTGAAAGCCATGGAAGATGGGGCGGTAGAGCTGGATATGGTGTTAAACATCGGACGGCTTTTATCCCGAGAGTTTGATTATGTCGAGCAAGACATTAAAGCGGTAGTAGATATTGCCCACCAAAAGGGAGTTATTGTCAAGGTAATTTTAGAAAATTATTATCTTACCGACGAGTTAAAAGAATTAGCCTGTAAAATTTGCGAAAAAGCTGGTGCTGACTTTGTTAAAACTTCCACTGGGTTTGCACCAGGTGGAGCAACCATTGAAGATTTAAAACTGATGCGAAAATCGGTAAATCCCAGCATTCAAGTCAAAGCCGCTGGTGGAGTACGAACCTTAGAGGGGGCATTAGCAGTTCGAGCGGTGGGTGGAGTTCGATTTGGTGCGACCGCAACCAAAAGTATAATGGAAGATGCTTATAAAAAAGAAGCTGCAGGAACCTTAGTCCTCCCAGTGGAACCGAAAGACTTAGGCCCAAGTAAATAAAAAATTGAAAGCATCAAAATATATAAAAGTAATTTTGACTATCTATCTTAAAAACTCATGGGCATGATAAATCAAGCCCCTACCAAAGATTTTAAAAATTTGTAGTGGCGCAATGTATTATGCCCATGCTTTAATTAATATAGCGACATGCCATGGCATGTCGAAACTCGGGTTTTCATTCCTATCTGGTACCATAAAAAATGGCATTAGGGTCTATCCTGAAAATACCGAAATAAGTGAAAAGTGATTAAAACAAAATGAGGAAGAATGAATTTAACAATTCCCCTCCTTGGAGGGGTGCCGCTTTCGCGGCGGGGAGGGTGCTTTTCATTTTTTAATGGTTACCCTGAGATTATGAGAAAGTTACATAAACTAAATTTTGCTAAATGAGATTGCCACGTCGCATAGGACGCTCCTCGCAATCAGGCTGTGTCACAATCCCTTTCATACACCGGGAATAGCTTGAAAGTGGAAGACACAGTATATTTATCTTCAGTTTTTGGTTATCTATTCCCAATATTACTGTAAAATATTAACATAAGTGGGGGGTAAATAATTTACAGAATAATTGTGACACAGTCTGAATGACGGAGCAGGAAAAAACTCAAATCCCCCTAATCCCTTTTTCTAAAGGGGGAAATTGATCGGCATATAAATATTTTCATCCTCATCTGGTGTTGCTATTCAGCATGAAGGTCTAGCCTGAAAATGTATGAACGATTAATAAAGGCGTTATTCTAAACCCTCCTTTTTCGAGGAGATGAGGATCTCATCTTATTAAATTCTTAATTAAAATACTTGAAAGGATGGAATTCTCACCTTGTCCGACAAAAGACACCGGACTCCATAGAATAAATTTGTTTAATAAAATAAGCAAAAATGAAGAATAAAAGGGAGGTTTTATTGCATGCCATTTGAACACATATTTTCACCAATTAAGATTGCTCAAGTTGTTGTACCGAACCGAGTTGTTCATGTTCCTACTGATATTAGTTCGGCAAATGCCGACGGTTCAGTGAACGATAGGGTGATCCGTTACCACGAAGAAATTGCTAAAGGCGGATGTGGATTGATAATTGTTGGAGCAACAACTCCTGATAGGGAAACTGGTCGTCCTACAGTTACTTGCTTATCTGCTGATGCTGATTACTTTATACCTGGACTTCATCATTTAGCAACAGCAATGCAGCGTCATGGCGCCAAGTGTGCAGTTCAAATCCAACACCCCGGCCGTCAGGCTGCTTACCCTCGAAAAGGATTGATTTCTTGTAGCGACATGGTTACCGATGTTCCTGGTTCTGCTGGGCATGAAGTTATTTATGCCGGTGCCGAGGCTAAAGGAAAAGACATAAGAGGCATGGAGATTGAAGAAGTTTATGATTTGATAGAAAAATTTGCCGAAGCCGCCTGGAGAATCCAACAAGCTGGTTTTGATATGGTTGAACTTCATGGTGCTCATGGTTATATGATTGCCCAATTTTTAAGCCCTTACACCAACAAAAGAAATGACCGATTTGGAGGACCGTTAAAGAATAGAATGCGGTTTGTTTTGGAAATTATCAGCCGGATTAAGTATAAATGTGGTACAAATTTCCCAATCGGAGTGAGATATTCTGGAGAGGAATGGATGCCAGGTAGCCGTACGCTGGATGAATCGGTTGAAATCGCTAAAGAATTAGAAAAAGCTGGAGTAGCATTTTTGGATATCAGCGCTGGTATCTTCGAAGCTGCCGGTCCAACCATGGATCCAATGTATTATGAAGAAGGATGGAACACCTATACCGCTGAAGCTATTAAAAAAGCAGTTAAGATTGCAGTGATAACCAGCCATACTCTTCGAACCCCTGAATATTGCGATAGAATTATTTCCGAAGGAAAAACCGATATGGTCGGATTATCAAGACAAATGATCGCTGATCCCTACTGGGCGAATAAAGCCAAAGCAGGGAAAGTTCAAGAAATAAGAAAGTGCATTTCCTGTTTGATTGGATGTTGGAAAGAGTCACTCTATATTAAGAGGGAAATGCGTTGCGCAGTAAATCCAGCCATTGGTGATGAACGATTCTTAGATTTAAAACCAGCATTAACCAAGCTGAAGGTTGCCGTGGTTGGTGGTGGAATCGCTGGCATGGAAGCAGCCAGAATTGCTACTTTGAGAGGACATCAGGTTACTCTATTTGAAAAAGATGACGAGTTGGGAGGAATTTTAAGAACTTGTTGCATGGTTCCTCCAAAATCGAAAATGAAATGGTATATGGATTGGATTCGAGAGCAAATTAAAAACTTAAAGGTTGAAGTGAGGCTCAATACCATAGCAAAAACAGATGAGCTTAAGATGTTTGATGTTGTTTTATGCGGGACCGGTGCCAAGACAGTGTTTCCTGATATCCCCGGAGTGGAAAAAGCATTTAAATTTGAAGATGTGCTTCGCTGTGCCAAAAAGAACTGTGAATATTGGCCAAAAGAAAGAACTGTCGAAGCGGTCAAGATTGGCCAGAAAGTTTTAGTCTGGGGGAATCATTATGCTGCCACCGATACCGCCGAAGCCTTGGCTTTGAGAGGCAAAGAAGTCATTTATGTAACTGAAGATAAAGAAATTGCTCCTAATATCGAACCAATCCATCGTGAAGTTATGATGCTGCGATTTAATGGTGGAAACGGTCAAGGGCTGGAAGAAAAAGCCTTCAAATTTCCAGTCAATATTCGTCTCAATACCACCGTTGTTGAAATCAAAGATGGTGAAGTAGTCCTGATGAATGATGCTTTTGAAAAAGAAACCATTGCTGTAGATACAGTTGTATTAGCCAAAACTAAACCTAACACCGAGCTATATGACAGTTTGTTAGCAGCTGGCCTTCATGTTGTCAATATCGGAGATTCGAATCTGGTTAGAAATGTTCGAGGAGCAATGACTGATGGAGCGAATGCTGGTTTGATGATTGATGGAGATATATTTATGAATGCCAACAATGCTCTTTCCTGTGGGCTACCTTATGATGTAAAACTTCAAATGAAATAAGAATAACAAGATAGGTGAGAATGCTAAGTCTTTGTTGTAATGAAAAGGAAAATAGTAATAAATATTTTTCCTTTTCATTGAGCTGATTTTTTTAATAATAGAAAGGGGATTTGAAATCCTTGGGAGATAAGCGAATCCCCTTTTCTTGGAGTATTTCACTCAGGAAGAGAGCTTTTTTCTTAAAAAAAAGAGAGCCACTGCTGAATTAAAACTGAATAGGTATTCAATTCTCATCATCGATCCTGTCATTCATGAGGAGGTTCGTTTTGTATGTTTAAACTTGGTTTTGTGAGTGCGATTTTAGCTGATTTAAGTTTTGAAGAAGTGGTAGATTTTGCGTCCGTAAATGGTTATGCCTGTGTTGAAATGCTTTGTTGGCCAAAAGGAAAAGCAGAAAGAAGATATGCTGGTGTTACCCATATTGATGTTAACGAGTTGGATGAACAAAAGATCAAGTCAATAAAAAAATACGCTGGAGAGATGAATATTGAAATATCGGCGTTGGGCTATTACCCCAATCCTCTTGATCCTGATCCGGAAAAAAGGAAATATTACATTGAGCACATCAAGAAAGTCATTACGGCAGCAACAAAATTGGGACTAAAAAATGTCAATACCTTTATTGGTAAAGATAAGAATAAGAGTATTGAAGATAATTTTAAAACCTTCAAAAAAGTATGGCCGGCTATTATTAAACACGCTGAAGCAAGTAATATAAAGATAGGGATCGAAAATTGCCCCATGTTTTTTACCAACGACGAGTGGCCAGGAGGGAATAACTTAGCAACTACTCCAGCGATTTGGAGGAGAATGTTTGAAGAAATAAAAAGTGATAATTTTGGCTTGAATTATGATCCTTCCCACTTGCTCTGGCAACGGATAGATTATATAAAACCCATTTATGAGTTTAAAGACAAATTATTCCATGTTCATATTAAAGATGCAAAGGTTTTTCAAAATAAATTAGATGAGGTTGGAATTCTGGCTGCACCCCTGGAGTTTCATGCCCCCAAACTGCCAGGATTGGGAGATGTTAACTGGGGGAAGTTTATTTCCGCTCTAACTGATATTGAATACCAAGGTTGTGTCTGTGTTGAAGTCGAAGATCGGTCTTTTGAAGATTCCTTGGATTCTCGAAAAAAATCATTGATTTTAAGTAAGCAGTATCTCAATCAGTATGTGGTTTAAAATAATTCATGAGTTTCATACTATAATAATATTTATTGAAGAGGGAGGTGAAATATAATTCTATAGTGAAGAATGAAGCAGGTTGTTCTTTCAAAAATTTAAAAAAATGAGGAGGTTACTAATATGATTAAAAGAATATCAAAGATCGTTGCTCTTTTAGTAGCTTTTGGGTTGGTTTTTGCTTTTTCAGTAGGAAGTATTGCTCAAGAACCACCAGTGGTTGGTATTTCTACTGGCTCGTCAGGAACCTCATGGCGGAATATCATGATTGCCGCTTTGGAAGAAGTAGGAAACGAATATAAAGCTGCCGGGAAAATTGCTGATTATAAAATTGTCAACAACATAACCAATGGTGATGCGACCGAGCAAGCCAACATTTTGCGTGATTTCATCTCCCAAGGTGTTGATATTATTATGGTTAATCCCAATTCGCCCGACGCCCTGAATGGTGTCATCAGCGAAGCTCAGGATGAAGGAATCTTAGTTATTGCCTATGATGCCACCGTCACTGCCCCTAATGTTCTTAATGTAACCCTGGACCATTATGCCTGGAATACTAAAAATGCTGAATACATTTGTTCAACACTACAAAAAGGCAATGCTATCCAAATTTACGGCTTGGATGGTCATCCAGCAAACAACGATCGAATTCGAGCAACCGATGATGTTTTGAAAAAATACCCGGACATTAAATTAATTGCCAATACTACTGGTGGTTGGGATCAAACCAAAGCTAAAGAAGTAGCAACCCAGATTATCGGCTCCGGGCAGCAAATCGATGCAGTTTTTACCCAAGATGGTATGGCCTTTGGTGTTCTATCGGCGTTCCTTGATGCCAATAAACTTCCCAAAGTCATGTTCGGTGATCCAGGAACCGCTTTCTTTAAAGAATGGAAGAAATTAAGAGATCAGGGTGCCGATTTTAAAGCTTGTGCTCAACCTAATCCTCCAGGAATCGGCGGGACGGCTTTCCGCATGGCATTACAGCTCTATAATGGAAAGAACTTTAAACCAGGAATATTAGTTGACAATACCTATTTCTACAAAGTTGGAATGTTTATTACTGATGAGAATTTCGACGAAGGTTGGGAGCTTCTAAAAGACCAACCCGATGATTTCTTGTTAAGTGAAATTATGTCAGAAGAAAAGGTTGCCGAGCTTTTTGAGTAGAGGAAATATTTTTCAAAATTAATTTATCAATTGATAGGGGAGGTCAGTATTATTGACCTCCCTCTTTTTGGATGAAACAAAAAGAAAATTATTTTTATCTTTTTATGAGGTGAGTGATGGCTGTGTTAATCCTGGAAGCCAAAGGTATTAAAAAGAGATTTGGAGGAGTTGTTGCTCTTTCCAATGGAAATTTACGCTGTTACCAGGGGCGAATAACTGGTCTTTTAGGAGCGAATGGTTCAGGAAAAAGTACTATTTCCAAGATTATTACCGGTGTTTATTCTGCCGATGAAGGAGAAATAATTTATAATGGTAAGCCGATGAAATACCGCAATCCCAGTGAAGCCAGGAAAGATGGAATCGCAATGGTATTCCAAAATCTAAGCTTAGTACCGGATTTGACCGTGTGGCAAAACATCGTGCTGGGCGCTGAACAAAAAAATGGAATTTTTTTAGACAATATCCATGCCAAAGAACTCTCAGAAAGAATTTTAAACCAACTGCTCCCCGACTTGGATATCAACAAAAAAATAAATGAATTGAACCCGGGAGAAATGCAAATCGTTGAAATAGCCAAGGCAATTTCTGAAAACCCTCAGCTTCTCATTCTTGACGAGCCAACCGCGGCGTTAGAACAAGCACAAGTGAAAAGCCTCTTTATATCTATGAAAAGTTTGGCACAGAAGGGAGTAGCAATGATCTTTACTTCCCATCGGCTCTGGGAAGTTATGGAAATATGTGATGATGTAACCATTTTTAGAAATGGAGAAAACGTAGCCAACATCGATTTTACCAACGACGGACGAGATCCTGAAAAAATTGTGAGCTATATTACTGGTGAAACCCAAAAAGTAACCTTTGAAGAAAAATTAAGTTTGAATACCGATGAAGTCATCCTTCGAATAAATAATTTAAATTTTGGAAAAATTTTAAAAGACATCTCTTTTGAGTTGAGAAAGGGAGAAATCTTGGGAATCGGAGGACTGGCTGGTCAGGGACAGAACGAATTGATGTTGGCATTAGCGGGGAGTTTTCCTGGTCTACGTTGTGATGCAACCATTATGGACAATAAAATCCGATTGAATAAACCGGCAAATGCAATAAAAAATGGAATTTTATTGGTTCCCGGCGATAAGCATTTAGAAGGTTTATTTTTAAAACATTCAGTGTTAAATAATATGATTTTCCCGAAAATGGGAAATCAAAACCACCCACTCTTTGTTCCTTTCAAAAAATATCGAAATGAATGTGATCAGGTTATTGATGTCCTGTCCATCAAAACTTCCAATATTGATATGCCGGTGGAAACCCTATCCGGTGGAAACCAGCAAAAAGTTGTAGTCGGGAAATGGCTATCATTTGATACCAATGTTCTCTTACTAGCCGATCCAGCTAAAGGAGTAGATGTAGGAGCAAAAAGAGATCTTTATCAATTTATCGTTAACCAGGTTCGCGATAAAAAGATGAGTGTTATATTATATGCGAGTGATAATGAAGAACTAATTCAATATTGCGATAGAATATTAATCATGTACGAAGGCCAGATTGTAGCAACGCTTGAGAGAGATGAGATTACTGATGAAGCCATTATCGCTTGCTCAATGAGGATAAAATAAAAGATAGGGCGTGAAGAAGGGAATGAGTAAAATAATTAAAGCCGAGCAAGGAACTTCCTTCATCAAAGGTATATTTAAGCCTGAATACTCCAATTTACTGATTCTCATTGTGATGCTTACTCTGACCGCTGTACTGCAAAAGAATTTTTTTGAAATCAAGGCCATAGTTCGAAATATCAACGCTTTTATGCCATTAATACTTCTTACCATGGGTGGGGCTGTCGTTATTATTTCTGGCGGTTTAGACCTCTCAGCAGGTTCAGCACTTTCACTCTTTACCTGTGTTTTAACAACTGTTATGAAGAAAAACGATCCAGTAACCGGAATTTATGCTTTGCTTATTACATTTGGAGTGGCAATTTTCGTTGGAGTAATCAATGGTATAGGGATAGGATATTTAAGAATCCCTCCGGTGATTGTTACCTTCGCCACATCTTATATGTGGTTGGGAATTGCTTTATTCTTGCGACCTACTCCCGGTGGGGAATCGGTTGATTGGTTTAAGGGCTTTTATAATTTCAATGCCGTACAAGGAGCACCAGAAATTTTAAAAAAATTTGGTAGTTATATACCACCAGCTTTAATCCTCATTATAATAGCCTGTTTTCTTTGGTTCATTATCAGCAAAACCAAAACTGGACGATATATTTACGCAGTGGGAAGTAATAATGACAGTGCGTATGCCAGTGGAATTAATACTGCAAAAATCCAGTTGATGGCTTGCATTATTAATTCAATTTTTATCTTCTTAGCAGCTTTATTTTTTGTAGGCCAAAATCAATCAGGAGACGCCCGGATGGGAGACCCCTTGACCTTGAGAGCTATTGCCTCAGCTGTGGTTGGTGGAATTGCATTAACCGGTGGTCGTGGAAGCGTCTATTTTGCCTTAGTAGGAGCTTTGATTATGAGCTTTGTTAATAAGATTATCTTTTTTGCGAATATTCCCAATGCTTACCAAACCTTGGTATCTGGTTTAATCGTTATCATCGCCATTGCTGGACCAATAGCTTATACCCTGTATAACAGAGAAAGAGCTTGAGGAGAAGAGAAGAAATGGGAGTTGAACTAAATCGACCGAAGTCAATAACTCAGATAATTTTTGAAAAGTATAAAAAAGTGGTGGTCGCTTTTATCTTAATCATCCTTCTCTTTGTTTTGGGTGAAATTATTTTATCCAATTTTTTAAGAGTGGATCAGGTTCTGTTGACCTTAAAACTCGCCTCGTTTACTGCCTTCTTTGCGCTTTGCCAAATGATTGTTATTTCTGCCGGGGGTGGCGGTCTTGATTTGTCAGTGGGGTACATGGCCACCATGACAGCAGTATTCACTGCCAGCATCATGGATGGTCAAAATGGAAATCTCTGGATAGCGGTTATTGTTGCTTTAGCCTTTGGAGTTGCCGTTGGCCTTTCCAATGGATTGTTAACCGCTTATTTAAAGCTTCCACCCTTAGTTGTCACCATGGCTATGGCTAATATCCTTCAAGGGATTATTAATGTATATACCGCTGGAAGAAATATTACCGGTAAACCATCACCAGTTTTGACCATTATTGCTGCGAAATCCACCGGTAGTTTTCCGAATGTGGTATTTATTTTAATAGTTCTCACCATTTTAGTCATGATTGTATTAAATAAAACCAAATTAGGTATGATTCTTTTCGGTGTTGGTTCAAATGAAAGAACTGCCTACTTAAGCGGTTTTAATGTCAAATTGGTGAGATGTATTGCTTTTACTATTAGTGGAGTTTTAGCCAGTCTGATAGGGTTGTTATTGATTGGAAATATGGGTATTGCCTTCAAAGATATGGGTTCGAATTATGTTATGCCCAGCATTGCTGCTGCAGTGGTTGGTGGTGTTTCTTTATCTGGCGGCGATGGGAATTATTTTGGTGTTATTTTGGGAGCTATCTTTTTGCAAACCCTTACCAACCTCTTGATCGCTATGGGGTGGGGAGATGCTGGGAAGTGGTTAGGATTTGGAATCGTCCTCTTTGCCTTGCTGATTGTGTATGTAAGTAATCGAAGAACCCGGTAAAGAAAAATCACTCATCACTATTACGATATTTACAGTATAGACCCTCATGCTGCATGGTAGCACCAAATAACAATGAAAATATTTATATGCCGATCAATTTCCCCCTTTAGCAAAGGGGGTTAGGGGGATTTGAGTTTTTAATGTTCCGTCATTGTGAGGAGGCCAACCGTTTTTTGGTTGAACGACGTGGCAATCTCTGCCACCCAGTTTGTCATTCTGAGGAGTCCAGTGTCTTCTACCTGACGACGTGAGAATCTCATCCTTTTAATTCTTTTTACAAAATTAAAATATAAAAGATGAGATCCTCACGGCTTCAAAGTACAAAGCCTCAGGATGACGGATTTTTTAAACATTGTTATATTTTCAGGATAGAATAATAATTTTAGGTTTTTAAAAATGACAAAGATTTGAAACTTCAATTGATAAATAGACGTAAACCTATAATACTGTTCTATAAGGAATAAAATAATTTCTTATATAATAGTAAATGTTGTAACTAAAGAAATAAATAAGGTTTAAAGGAATAATATTAGTAAAAAAGGGTTTAAATATAAATGAAGGTTATTGCAGAAAATCGAAAAGCACGGCATCTTTATCAAATTATTGATACCTTAGAAGCTGGCATCGAACTTAAAGGAACTGAAGTTAAATCTCTTAGAAATCATTTAGTCAATATGACCGATGCTTTTTGCCGAGGAAAAGATGGAGAGTTGTGGTTAATGAATCTCCACATTTCTCCATATGTATTTGGGAATTTATATAACCACGATCCATTACGAAGTCGAAGATTATTATTACATAAAAAAGAAGCTGTTCGTTGGTCATCATTATCCGAACAGAAGGGTTTGACAATCGTTCCACTTCGTTTATACTTTAATGATAGAGGAAGAGCAAAAGTCGAAATTGCTTTGGTCAAACCAAAGAAACTGTACGATCGACGCCAAGAGATTCAAGACCGAGAACAGGAAAGAGAACTACATAGAGTTCAAAAGTATAGGGAATGAATCCGATATGGGGGCGAAATGGTTTCGACGGGATTCGGATGGGTTCAATAAGGCGAGTCGAGGTCTCCACCGGGGCTCGTAAAAAGGTGGAAACGATTAAACGCCAACGATAATTTGGCATACGCTGCCTAATTAGGCAGCACATCTCTCAGCCCACTGTTCGCTAAGCTGAAGAGGTGACGATCTGCGAACTGGTTTCCGGAATTGCCTGGGTACCGGAAATAAGAAAGACCTAGGATAGTGGGTTATCAGGTCCCCGCCTCAAGGATCGATAACCGGCGATAACTCAAAATTGAGGATACACTCGTAGGCTTATTGGATTCATGAATTTCGGACGCGGGTTCAACTCCCGCCGCCTCCACCAGTTTAATAGCAGAATTATAGCGTAGAGAGAAATTCTCTACGCTATTTTCTTTTTAAAAGGATGTTTCAATGAAAAGAAAAGATAGATCCCCATACTACTTTCATTGCACCAAATGATGATGTAAATACTTTTCTCAAACCATCATGACTAAGAGCGCAGCAACGTGGCTGTCTCTCCCACTCCGTCATTCTGAGGAGCGTATTGTGCGACGTGAGAATCTCATCCTTTATGAATATTCCGTTCTTATTATTTCAGGATAACTATTATAAAACTAAAGGCACCCTCACCGCCGCAAGCGCCACCTGTACGAGGAGGGGAATTAAATGGTGTTATCTCAATATAATTAGGGCAGACACACAGGTCTGCCCCTACAAATATAAAAATATTGGAATATTTGGAAACAATAAAAATTTGATATATTAAAATGTAGGGGCGAACCTAGGTGTTCGCCCAAAGTCTTTTTAAAGCTTAATAATTAAGATCGAGTACCAAAAAACTCTCTTATTTCTCTTAATTTCCCTTTATGCGTAAACTGGATAAATCCGACCACCTTTTCCATTTCATGTTGACCAGTTGTTTGTGATTTTCTCATCCAGTGATTATTTATTTTAAGAGATAGTCGACATTACCGGAATCTGTACTTTATACAAAAGGAAAAGAAACAATCAAGATTAAACTTAAGAGATTACCATATCGCATAGGACGTTCCTTGCAATGACGGTTTTAAGTTCCTTCTTCCTAGATGAGAGAAGGTTGGGATGAAGGTGAAAACTTTGATTCAGATCTAATTTTGGTGTTTTAGAATTAAGATGAGAAGAAAATATCAATGTTTCTCTCTAAAATTAATCCTATCCCGCCAGGATAGAGGAAAATAAGCAAGAGAAGTCTCTCACAAGAAGGAGATAAGGAGAGAGTAGGGTTTCTTCAATAATATAAAAAAATATAAATCAACTCTTGCAAAATTTTCTAAAAGTTGTATAATTCTAACGTACGTTATATAAAAAGGAATGAAAACAAGTGGTTGAAAATGACCTCAAAACCAAAATAAAAGAAGTGGCAGTTAATCATTTTAATCGTGATGGCTATTATGGAGCGACCATCCGTAACATTACCCGCGATGTGAATTGCTCATTACCAATGGTTTATTACTATTATCAAAGTAAAAAAGACTTATTCCATGAAATTATAAAAAAAGATTATTTTGATCTATTAAAGAGACAAGCAGAATTGATTAATGAAAAAACTATCCTCGATTTTTATATCGAGTTTGTTTTTAAAATAAATTTTCTGAGTGACTACGAAAAAAAAGTTTATCGTTTGGGTGTCAAAGTGTATCTTTCTTTTGATGGAGATGAAGAGCTGATGGAAATGATGGATAAATGGGAGGAATCAATTATACCTCGTCATTACCAAATTGTCAGCCCATATTTAAAAGATATCCAAGAAGAAGGAAAAAAATTGGTTATCGTTCGGACATTGGTGCATCTGTTGGAAAATTTAATCGAACAAATCGTGGTTAAAAACCGCTTCCTTTCGAAAAATGAAATTCGTGAGGAATTGTCTTTAATTATTGGAAATATTTAAAAAACTAACCTTAATATATAACGAACGTTAAAATAAATAAACAGGAAAGGATATGATAAAAAATGGAAATGGGAAAAAAACTATCAATAATGCAAAAAACTTATGCAGCTTCAATTGCCGAGAATGTTAATATATACCAGAAATTAGAATTATTGGATTCCGTTGTTGAGAGGAAGAAACAGCGTCAAGAACAAACTGCTCATCTGATGAATCAACAATTAGGAATTGAATGTCTGGAAGAGGTTTTTAACAAAATGGTTGAAGTTTTTGGCTGTGCCAATTGGAGTGTCGAAAAAGCTGAAAATGGTTATACTGCAAAGGCAACGGCATGTATGCTGGCAGCTTTATCAAAAAAAATGGGAGGAGCAAATCCTTGCCATGGATGGTGTTTAAATCCAATGATTGCTATGATAACTGCAGTTTCTCAAGGTGAAGTCAACGATCAAAATATTTTAATAAAAAGCACTCTCATGGAGGGGGATAACTGTCAAATCCAAATCCAAATAAAAAAAATTGAATGTATGAGAGATTATTAATTGGAATAACCCTTTGAGGAAAATTTTAAATCAGCTTGGTTTTGGTATTCCGAGGGGGATTCTATGTTATAATACTTCATCATGAAAAAACGACTTGTGGATGTATTTTACGACTATCAGCCACTCTATATATTTCTTATCATTGGGAATATAATCAGTGCTATTTATGGGTACTATTTTTACTGGGAACAATTTTTTGCTACACCCTGGTATAAATGGATCTTTGTTCCCGATTGTCCACTGTATGATACTCTTTTTATTTTTGCTTTTATTCTTATTAAACACAAAAAATCCAATGATTTTCTAAATTTACTGGTCATCACCAATACAGTAAAATACGGCTTTTGGACGATTTTAACTATACCACTTTTTTCCGAAATGTTTCTTCCAGCTGGTGTTCAAACCGTGGTTCCTTTATTTGGAAACCTGACCTTAACTTTCCAGTTGAGTTCATTAAACTGGTTGTTAGTCTTTTTACATGCCATTATGGCTTTGCAATCCTTATTGATTTATCCGTTTGTTAAAAAATGGCAGCTCGGAACCATATTCATCATTATAGGTTGGTTATTCGTTAATGATTATTTTGATTACTGGTTGAATACTTATCCAACCGCCCAGTTAAACTATATGATTCATGACCCTCGCATTAACATCATCATTGCTCAAAACATTATTGTGAATGTTTTCTTTTTAACTTTATTCTTAATAAAATGGAGACAACAATGGGTTCGCGGCGAACTGAAGTCCGTTTAAAAGTCGATAAAAACAACAGTCTTTATTATTGGTATAAAGTGAAGAATCCTTTTCTGGTTATTCTCAATACCTTGGTCATATTTATTTTTGGATTTTCGCCTTCATTACGCCTAAAAACCTTTTTATATCGAGCATTAGGAGCCAAAATTCATAAAAGTGCCAGCTTAGCCTTGGCGGTAATTCTCGATTGTTTTTTTCCAGAATTGATAGAAATTGGAGAAAACAGTATTTTAGGCTTTCGAACCACCATTTTGACCCATGAATTTCTTATCAAAGAGTTTCGTACTGGGAAAGTAAAAATCGGAAAAAATGTCATGATTGGAGCTTGTTCATTAGTATTAGCCGGTGTTGAAATAGGAGACAATACAACGGTTGCTGCTTTTTCACTGGTTAATAAAGATCTACCATCAAATGTCATAGCTGCCGGCGTTCCAGCTCGAATTATTCGAATGAAAAATCAATCAGATGATACGCTTTGATGTCAAGCATTCTTCATTTTAAAATTTTGAAACATTTTCCCCAACTTTCTCATTGTTTAACCACTCGACATTATGAAGGGGATATCACTACCGCCCGGGGACAAGAATATTTCCTCAAAAGTTATCAATTCGATCAATCCAATTTCATCCTCCCCAAACAAGTTCATGGTTCTGAGATTCAAGTCATTGAAGATAAAGGTTTATTGTTAAGCAATAAGCAATTTGCAGCGGATGCGGTAATAACCAAACGAAAGAATATCTGGATAGGAGTATTAGTTGCTGACTGTTTTCCGATACTTATATTTGAACCATCGGTGAATGTGATTGCAGTAATTCATGCCGGCTGGAGAGGGATCGAACAGAATATTCATTTAAAAACCCTGAAATATCTCTTGGAAATCATGAATTGCTCGATTCAGCATCTTTTAATTGGTATAGGACCAGGAATTGGAGCTTGCTGTTTTGAAGTCGGGAAAGAAGTGAGCGATAAATTCGTAAAGAGATCTACAATTGCTGCTCAATTTGTTCAACCAGTTTCCGAACAGAAAGCTTTGGTTGATCTGAGAGGATTAATAACGTCTGATTTCATGATGGCCGATATTCCTCTTGAAAATATTGAGAACATGAATTATTGTACTTCTTGCTGTTCCGATTTGTTTTATTCTTATCGCAATGAAGGAAAAAACACTGGGAGAATGTTGTTAGCAGCTCGGTTAAATGAATCATCACAAGATGATAAATAAAAATTCAATTTGATTAGGCATAAAATATGCTCATCTTTATCTGCTTCCTTGGTTAGAGAAAGTGGGAATGAGAGGAAAAAAGAATTACTCTTACCAGGGGTGAGTGAAGAAGCGGAAGACGATTTCTTTGAGATTAAAATGTTGTTATGGTAAGATGAGGTGATAGAATGGAAAAAGAATATTTGGCTAAACATCTCATGATTGAGATAATAAATTCATCATATTTAAATGACGCTGAACTCATGAAAGATTTTTTAACCAACACTGCCCACCTTTTTGGAAGTGAGATATTAGTTTTGAAAGTTCATCAATTCCATCCACATGGTCTCAGCGCTCTTATGATAATGCCCGAATCTCATATAGCAGTTCATACCTGGCCGGAATACCAATTCGCATCCATGGACATTTTTCTAAAAGCCAGCAGTGAACCCAGTCAAAGTTTACCCTTAATAAAAAAATATTTTCATCCCGAAGATGTTAAAATCGTTGAAATAGAAAGGGGGATTAATTAGGAAATGGCTCTTTGGTATTATGAAGACTATATTCCTCATTATCGTTTGGGCTTGGAAATTAAAGAAACCCTCTTTTTGGGAAATTCGCCCTACCAGAAAATTCAAGTCATTGATTCCTATCTTTACGGAAAAGTCTTGTTATTAGATGATATTGTTCAAACCACCGAAAAAGATGAATTTATGTATCATGAAATGTTGATCCATCCGGCTTTGCTTACCCACCCTCAACCGGAAAAAATACTCATTGTAGGCGGAGGAGATGGTGGCGCATCAAGAGAAGTCTTAAAACATCCAGTTAAAAAAGTAAAATTGGTGGATATCGATGCTGCTGTTATTGAAGTAAGCCGTAAATACCTCCCGAAATTAGGAAACTGGAATGACCGAAGGTTAGAGGTGTTGGTAGAAGATGCTGTAAAGTATTTAGCTTTGTCAGATGAAATATACGATGTTATTGTTATGGATTCCACTGATCCCTTGCCTTCTGGTACCGCTGAACCGCTCTTTTCAAAAGATTTTTTCCAGAGTGCTTACGACCACCTTTCTGATAATGGTGTATTAGTTTCCCAAATAGAACCACCTTTTTTCCAACCGGAAAGAGAGCAGAGACATTGGGAAAGTTTAAAAATGTTCCCTCTGGTGAAGATATATTGGGGGTTGGTTCCAACCTATCCCGGTGGCATATGGACCTATATGATTGCATCAAAAGGAAGGGATCCTGAAACTAGCTTTAAAAAACTTCTATTTTCCACTCGTTATTATACTCCAGAAATTCATCGGGCAGCTTTTGTTCTTCCGCCTTTTATGCAAGAAAGGTTGTCTAAAAAGCTATAACGCATGTCGAGCTTTATACTGGTTGGGCAAGGACACGAAGTGGCATGAGGTTTAAGTTTGAAAAACCACGAGCTTGATTTGTGTTGCGTCCAGTCTTCATTGTATGTAGCGACCTGCCATGGCATGTCGAATCTTTGGTTTTCATTGTCATCTGGTGCCACACAAGTGGCATGAAGGTCTATCCTGAAAAGCCACGGGCATGATAAATCAAGCCCCCTACAAAAGATTAAAAAATTGTAGGGGCACAATGCATTGTGCCCATTCTTTAATTAGTATAGCGACATGGCATGTCGAATCTTGTATTTAAATCCTTTTTTAGTACTACACAATATCATGAGGGTTTATTCTGGCTAACAGAGATTTTCGGTGAAAGAAGAAACCTTCTTTTTCCGCCAAGCTGGCATATCGAGAGTAAACCAGAGTAGGATCTCCTTTTTGAGGGAAAATGTAGGAAGAAGTCTTTAAAAAGTCACGAACCGAAAGAGGACTAGAGAACCGACTTCCACTCATGGTTGGTAAAACATGATTGGGCCCGTACCCATAATCACCAAGTGCCACGGGCGCTCCATTTCCAAGAAATATAGCTCCAGCATGACGAATCAGTGGTAACAAACGAAGATGATCAGCACAGCATAATTCCATGTGTTCAGGAGCGATTTTGTTGGTTATTTCAAATGCCGCTAATAAATTATCAACTTTGAATAGATATATTGGAACAGCTTTGGTGAAGGGTAGAGGATGAGCGTTTAGCTCGCTTTGAATAAATTCTTGTACCTGGTTTATAACCTCATCACTGGTTGAGAATAATATTGCCCGGGAGAGAGGATCATGTTCGGCTTGAGCGAGAAGATCAAGAGCAACCCAGTCGGGTCGACATTCTTCATCAGCAATGATGACTACTTCTGAAGGACCGGCTAATGAATCAATGCCGATGATACCACACAAAAGCCTTTTAGCGACGGTGACATAAATATTTCCTGGGCCGACAACTTTATCGACTTGGGGAATAGATTCGGTACCAAAAGCGATTGCAGCGATAGCCTGAGCACCCCCAGCTCGGACAATGTTGCTGATACCAAGATAATGAGCAACTGCTAAAATGTTTGATGAAACTTCACCTTTTGAATTCGGAGGAGTAAGAAGAAGGATATTTTTTACTCCGGCTATTTGGGCTGGGACTACCGTCATAATTACTGACGATGGATAAGAAGCTCTCCCGCCTGGTACATAAGTTGCTACTGAGTCAATTGGAGAGATAATTTCCCCAAGAATGGATAGATTTCGTGAAAAACATCTGGAATGTTCTAATTGTTTATTATGAAAATCACGAACGGTTTGAACAATTTGTTCAATAGTATTTCGAAATTCCGGTTCGGCATGATGCCAAGCACCTTCCAATTCGGACTTGGGGATAATAAAATCTGTTATACGACAATGGTCAAGTTGTTCGGTTAATTCTCGAAGTCCTGAATCACCCTCCTGCATAACTTTTTCAATAATGCTTTGAACCGTCTTTTCAACTTCCTTTAATTCGCAGTAGATAATTCGAGAGTCGATCTGGAGTTCGGAAGGAACGGTGTTGGTATCTTTAATCGTATTAGTTTGAATTATAAAATCACTCATCTCCGATTACTCCCTTCAGTTGTTGGACAAAAGAAAAAATACTCTCCATTTTGGTTTTTATACTTATTCGATTAGCAACTAAGCGAGCTGACACAGGAAAGAGCTCTTCAATAATCTTTAATTTATTATCATGAAGAGTTTTACCAGTGGAAACTAAGTCGATGATAGCATCGGTTAAATGAATAACCGGAGCTAATTCGATTGAACCATAGAGATAGAGGATATCGGCATTTAAGCCTTTTTCTTGAAGATAACGGCGAGTGATGTTGGGATACTTCGTGGCTATCCTTAAAGCATCTTTTCTAAAAAGGTCAGTAGCCGTGAGATTTTCTGGTCCAGCAACTACCATTTGGCAGATACCGATCTGAAGGTCGCATAATTCATAGACTTCATTTCCTCTTTCTTGAAGAATGTCTTTTCCAACAATTCCTATATCTGCAACACCAAATTCCACGTAGGTAGAGCTGTCTTTTGGATGGGAAAGGATGATATTCCAGGGTAGCGATTGATCTTCAAAAATTAACTTTCGTGAATTGAGATTAAAATCAAGAGGCCAAGAAGGCATTTTTGAAAGTAGGATGATAGCCTCATCTTTTAGCCTACCGGTAGGTATGCATAGAGTGAGTTTATCCATTTTTGATTACCTCTTGTATCTGCATGTAAATAGTATCCCAATTTAAGTCAGTCCAGGTATACTCTTTGAATCCATCAGATAATTTAAGAGCAAAGGGAACATCATTTTGCTCTTGGGCAATGACGGCTCGGAGCAATTTACGTAATTTTTGGGTTAAAATGAAGACGGATTTGCGATGCTCGGGAGGATAAAAAATAGTATAAGACTTAAAGGTTTGGTTAATATCCGGTCGAGATTTTTCAAATACCTCAACCAAACGTTCAATAAAAAGAGCAAAGCCACAGGCGGGGCGATCTTGACCAAAAATACCAAATAATTCATCATAACGACCACCAGCTAAAAGCGGAGATCCGGAAAAAGCTGAGAAGCCTTCGAAAATCATTCCAGAATAGTAATCAAAATCCCGGATGAGACCTAAATTAACCCAAATATTTTGCTCTAATCCATAATCGGACAAAATATCACAAACTTTTCGTATTCTTTCCAAGGCGTTATTGAATTGATGATTCCTCGGAAATCTATTATTAATATCATTTAGGAATTCTTTTTTCCCTCGAAGAAAAGGAAAATCAAGTAGAAGTGAAACTAACATGGGTTCTGTTGGTGGATTTTTTTCTAAAAAATTCTTCAGTGCAATAAAATCTTTAGTTTTTACAATAGTTTTTAATTGTTGTTGTAAAGTAGATGAATACCCTGAAGCATTAAGTATTCCTCGGAAAAAACCGACATGACCAATATCTACGGAGAAATCACGGATGCCGGCTTCTTGCAAGGCGATAATTGCCAAAGCAATTACTTCGGCATCTACGGCTGGTGAATTGTCACCGATATTTTCCAATCCCATTTGAGTGAGTTCGCTCTCGGTACGAAGGGGAGAAGAAGGGTAGCGGAAAATTTTTCCATCGTAAAAAACTCGAATAGTTTTATTTTCAATAATTAAATCACTGCTGTATTTTCGAGCTATCGAAGTCGTGAAATCCGGACGAAGACAGACTAATTTTCCTTCGCGATTAATGAATTGGAAAAGCCGTTCTTTTAATTCATCACCTATAACTTTCTGTAAGGTGGCATAATATTCAAGTGTAGGAGTTTCAACTTCTTCAAAACCCCAGGAGCTGAATAGATGTCGGAGTTTGAATTCAATTTCTCTTTTTTTAAGAACTTCCTGGGGATGGGTATCTTTCATGCCCAAAACTAAATCCAAATAAATCTCTCCTTTCCAGGAAAAAACAGCATTTCAATTTTATTGTATCATGAATTCTATATTGTAAACCCATTTGCTGATTTGAAAAATAAGGCTCCTATTAAAATATTTTTAAATAAGGTGCAATAAATTATGCCCATTAATTAGGTTTTAATCCTTATTTTCAACTTTTGCTATAAAAGGAGTAGGAACTTAAAAGTGATATTACTAAGAGTACAACTGGCTTTTGCTTGAACAACGTGGCAATCTCATGAGCTCAATTATTTATTATTTTATCTCCTTGTGGCTAGAGGGGAAATTAAGAGGGATTCGTGAGATATTTGGGGGTATATATGGATTCTTGAAATTTAAAAAGGTCATGGGCGAATACTTGGGTTCGCTCCTACGGCTGCAATAAATCAAATTTTTCTTGTTGAATGTTATTCAACCATTTTAATCTTTGTAGGGACAAACCCATGTGTCTGCCCCTACAAAGATTAAAATTACACCTTGAAATTCTACACCTCAGAGAGGTAGAGCTCAGTAATGGGGGAAGGCGTCTTTCAATAAACCTATCCTTGAGGTTTATAAATCAAATCTCTATAAATCAACAGAATCAGATATAATAATCCTAATAACAGAATGAAAAACAGCGATCCCAAACCGAAAGGAGAAATATCCATGGGAAGCGTGAAAGACCTTTTTGTTCAAACTTCACCTCGTGAAAATATCATGGGACAAGGGAAATTTATCTTTTCTAATCGTTATTCGGTGTTTGATTGGGGAGAAATGCCCGACCACATTCTTCACAAAGGTGAAGCTTTATGCTTAATTGGAGCATACTTTTTTGAAAAACTGGCTGATTTGGGGTACCTGACCCACTATCGAGGATTGGAAGAAAAAGGGCAAATAAAAAAACTGTCTCAGCTCTCCGGTCCTTCTTCTGTTATGCATGTCTCGCTCGTCCAGGTAATTCATCCCCCACAAAGTGGTAATACTTATGATTACGGTGTTTATCACCATGATTATGAAAACTTTCTCATCCCTTTTGAGTTCATATACCGGAATTCAATTCCAAGTGGAGCGAGTTTTCGGAAAAGAGTGGAAAGCGGAGTAATTAATTTAAGAGACTATGGTTTGGAAAAAATGCCAATGCCAGATGAAAAATTGCTCTCTCCGATTTTAGATGTATCAACCAAACTCGAAGAACAAGATCGATATCTTTCCTGGGACCAAGTACTTAATCTTAACATAATTAATAATGAGGATATTAATCATATCAAAAAAACATTAACATTTGCCGACGAATTGATAACCGATGAAGTAAAAAAGGGTGGTTTAGAAAATGAGGATGGAAAAATTGAGTTGGCATTCGATCCGGAAAGAAAGTTGATGTTTGTCGATGTTTTAGGGACTCCTGATGAGTGTCGTTTTACCTGGAAGGGAATTCACCTCAGTAAGGAGGTCGCTCGAGAATTTTATCGAAAAACATCATGGTATGAAGAAGTAAGCCAGATGAAATCTCATTATTCAGTTGGGTGGAAATATTATATAAAAAGTAAACCACAACCATTACCCAAGAAGCTTCTCCAGGCAATCGGCTGGATTTATCAGAGAATTGCCATAGACCTCACTGGAAGAGAATGGTTCTCCAGTGTTCCTTCTTTAGAAAAGATAGTTGAAGAAATCAAAGAGTTTGTATAGAATAGTCATGTCTTTCTGTGCGCCCGTGGCTCAAAGGATAGAGCAGCGGTTTCCTAAACCGCAGGTTGAAGGTTCGACTCCTTTCGGGCGCACCAAACGCATATAATCTGAACCACTCACAGCAAGTTCTCCCTGTTGGCGAAGGATTAGGATTTGTATTATATCTGTAATCGTTAAAGGAACAAGCATGATAATTGCTCCTTTGAATATATCAGAATATAATTGGTTTTAGGAGAATTAGACGAATAATTACATTTATAAAATTATAATGACCCAATATAGAAAACTAAAGAAAGAGTGGTGTGTTGATGACTGTCATCCTGTGAGAAATTGATATAAAGGACATGAGATGAGCAGTTGTATTGTTATTATTTGTGTTGTTCAAAACTTCCTTACAGATTAAACGAGCATCCATTCTTATAATGATTTAAATAGTGGTGCAGTAAGATAATACTGCACTTTTTTATTTTCTTTCTACAGAAAGGAAGAATATTATGTATGCCTTTACAAACCAATTTAATTCTAATAACAACAACTTGGAGTTTTTAAAAGCTACCATGATGGGACCGAACGCCATGCGAGTGTCTGAGGAACTAGCGTCGCAATTGAATATCAATGAGAATATGCGAATCCTTGACCTCGGCTGCGGGTGTGGCCTTTCTACGCTGTTGTTAACAAAAAAATATCGAGCATCCGTTTTCGCCGCCGACCTATGGATTTCGCCAACTGAAAACTTTGAGCGTTTTCAATCTATCGGGATTGATGATAAGGCCATTCCAATTTTCGTAGACGCGACCAAGGGGCTGCCTTTCGCAAAAGGATATTTTGACTTGTTATTTACCGTGGACGCTTACCATTATTTTGGTGATAAGGAGGAAATGCTCCCGTCGCTTATTCCTTTTGTGAAAAAGGGCGGCTATATTGCCGTAGCCATCCCCGGCCTAAAATTTGAATTTGGGAGAAATGTTCCCGATGAAATGCAGCCCTTTTGGAATGATGAAATAGCAAGGACGATACACTCGATTGACTGGTGGAAAGAACTATGGAGTAAGGAAAATGGCATTGAAATAGTAGACATCTGCGAAATGGCCTGCTGCAAGCAGGCTTGGGATGAATGGCTTACCGCATACCATCCCGTTGTTAAAGAAGATATAGAAATGATGAAAACTGAAAAGGGAAAGTATTTTAATTTTGTTCAACTAATAGCAAAAGTCAACTAATATCTTTATTCACTTCTTGTTATTCTTAGAAATACAAGGCTGACACCTCGAGCCCTCGACCCGAAGTGTCATGATTTCAACACTAAAATTATCATTATTGTTATAGAAGAGTAGATTTTAAAGAACTAAGCCCTGAATATATTTTCAGGGCTATATATTTGAATATTTATATTATTCATTCAAGTGCAAGGGGAATTGAGAAACAAGACAAATAAATTTTTAACTCATCGCTCATAACCTAATTTATAAGTTAAAATATTGATTGGTAAAAAGATTTTAATCTTCTCGTATTTACAAATCTGAATTATCGAAATTTCGATTATATAGACAAGCTATTCTTTCATTATGAGTTGGTTATTTATGAATAACCACGAGGAAGTGATTGGTATGTATTGGAAGGGTAGAAGGCAAAGTAATAATGTAGAAGATCGGAGAGGTACAGCTACCAAGGGTGTTATTGGTGGAGGAATAGGGACTATAATTGTTATTCTATTATTTGCTTTACTTGGTGGAAATCCTTCTGATATTTTAGAGCAAATCCAAATTCCCAATTCGGAATATGCTTCGAATTATCAAGAAACTGAAGAAGAAAAGGAACTCGCAGAATTCGTAGCAGTGGTTCTTGCTGAAACCGAAGACGTATGGACTGCCATATTTCGTCAGAATGGAAAAGAGTATAGTTTGCCTCGATTAGTTCTATATTCAGGTTATGCTAATTCAGCTTGCGGAACAGCCGGTGCATCCACTGGTCCCTTTTACTGCCCCGGTGATTACCGAGTCTATATTGACTTGAGCTTTTTTAATGAACTTCAGCATCGTTTTCAAGCCCCAGGGGATTTTGCTATGGCTTATGTTATTGCCCATGAAATTGGACATCATGTTCAAAACCTACTGGGTATCTCCGATGAAGTGATGTCATACCGAAATCGACTCAGTCAAAAGGAATTTAATCAATTAATGGTCCGGTTGGAACTCCAAGCCGATTACTTAGCTGGAGTCTGGGCACACTATGTTAATCGCATGGATTTGCTTGACGAACATGATGTTCAAGAAGCTCTTAATGCAGCCAGTGCCGTTGGTGACGACCGCATTCAAAAAAGTACTCAAGGTTATGTCGTACCTGATAGCTTCACCCACGGCACATCCGAGCAACGGCAAAAATGGTTTTATAAAGGTTTTAAGTCGGGTAATTTGAAAGATGGCGATACCTTTAACACTGATTTGTTATAAATTTTCTTCTTGATAATCAGAAA
>Ga0334890_1001994_pt1 | contig 24791 bp, 24 predicted proteins | sample GraSluR1_MG_3_FD_207220 | JGI IMG/M metagenome (GOLD analysis project Ga0334890, IMG submission 207220) | Sludge microbial communities from methane-producing bioreactor in Wageningen University, Netherlands - Granular Sludge_31_08-R1 | ecosystem: Engineered > Bioreactor > Anaerobic >... | reverse complement strand
TATTATGGTTGCTCTCGATATTGGTTATGACCCATTCATCACCAAAATCTAACAGCAAATTGAAGAAATCTTTAGTAAAGTCCATTTCCCAAAATTAAACCTTTCCACAAAATTTGCAGTAGAACCATAAAAATGTAATTGATGGCAATGAAATTGACAAGTTGCTCCCTGCCGATCAAAGGAAAATAATAAATGCATCTGAAACATTTTTCAAAGATCATAATCCTTTTATCAGACATATAGTTAGGAGAACAAGAGAGTTCTTGGAGAATACCGTTGATCCGAAAACCGGGGAGCCATATTTAAAACCCATTCTGGTAAAACTGTTTGGTGAAAATGAAAACGAAGCCATTGTTTTACCAGGTTATCTGAAAGATGCTTACGAAACCGCCGAACTTTTCTCCGAGGAGCTCTGTAAACGGATGACTTCAGGTGGATTTATGCGTACCATGCTATTAAGGCGTATAGGCAGTTCCATTAAAGCTGGAGAGAATACGGCAAGAAAAATGCTCAACGAATGGGACACCCTCTTGGAAATGGAGAATTTGGATGAGATGGACTTTGAGGAGGAAGAGGAGGATAGATATATTGAATCTCAACAATTTCAAACATTACAGGGTGCTTCAAGAACCCTGACACCAAGAGAACGCGAACTGCTTGAAGTACTGTTGCAACATCTTGAGTCAAACAGAGAGCGGGATCCTAAGTATCATTATTTAAAGCAATATCTAATTGAAAAGAATTGGCTTGCCCTTGGTTGCATCATTTTCTCTCAATATTTTGATACCATATGGTTTATGGCATCCGAACTTTCCAAAGAAATGCCTGATTTGGAAATAGGAATTTATGCAGGGGGCAATAAGTCAGGCATCCTAAAGAATCAAGAGTTCCAGTTATATCAAAAAGACGACATCAAGAAAAGGGTTAAAGAAGCAAAAATCAAAGTACTATTTGGCACCGATGCTGCTAGCGAAGGTTTAAATCTGCAACGCTTAGGAACACTCATAAATCTTGACTTACCCTGGAACCCAACCCGATTGGAGCAACGAAAAGGGCGTATTCAGCGAATCGGACAACTCAGAGATGAGGTTTACATTTACAATATGCGATATAAGGATTCGGTGGAGGATAGGGTTCATCAGTTATTATCGGATCGATTGGAAAATATTCATCTAATGTTTGGCCAGATACCCGATGTTTTGGAAGATGTTTGGATTGAAGTTGCCCTTGGCAACAAGGAGGAAGCAAAAAATATTATTGATAATATCCCCCATAGGCATCCATTCGAAATGAAATACAATAAAATAGAAAACATCGACTGGGAAAGCTGCGCTGATGTTCTGAATAATGTTGAAAGGAAGCGGGTTTTGAGGGAGGGGTGGTAAAACTAATCAGACAAACTCTGTTAATAATGCTTTAAAAAAGTAGCATTATGAATATTGAATACTTAAAAAAAATTGAATTAGGGGCAAATCAAACTGAAGGATTTATTGTTAAGCCTATTGCTAGTACCCTTGGAACATACGATGCTTTTCCAGAATTTGAAACCCCATTTCAAAAGTTAAAGGGAGAAATTTCATTTCCCAAAAATATATCTGATTATGGTTATCAAGACTTCCTTGATGACTTTGATGATATGTTAGCTGAAAAAGATCACATTTATTCTGAGCAGGTTATAGTGGCTCTTACTTTCATTTTTCTTCATATTAGAGCAAAGGATTTGACTACTCAAGCTGCCTGGAGCAAATTCCAACGAAAGTTTTTTACTTCCTGCCAACTTCATTTGGAGTTCCCAACTGAAATGGTACTTAAAGAAGTGCAGCCATCGATAAAACTGAAAAACTATGAAATTGGAGTGTTTGATTTTGAGTCATTAAAAACAAAAGTTGTAAAACACACACAATCAGATTTTGCACTCCGCCTAGCCAAGGAACGAAATTTTAACTTACAAAATAAGAAATTCTTAAGTTTTAAAAGGGTTGAGACAAAGTGCTCTATCCTAAATGTAATTAAGCTTTTGGATGGTAAATATTTTCCGGTAAATCAATGTAATGCTCTTTTTGATGTTTACTTTGAGGCATTAAGTGTTGCTTGGTTTAACCAGTTTTGGGAAGAATTAGAGCAGCAACAAACTGTTTCGGTTGCACTCGGGGGGATTTATTATGATTTAACCTGGTTTCGAGATTTTAATGTAGGCAAGGGTCTGCAGATTGCTGTTTATACTCACATTGATGGAGAAAACAAACAAGGATGGGTAATTCCAATTGACCTCAGGTTGACTACTTTAAAAATTGATTCTAAATCCCGCCCAGAGGAACTAAATGTTAAAATACAGGAATACTATGCAGGGTTAGATGATACTGAAACCAACTTTGTAAACTTAATTAATGTATTAACCGAATTTATTGCACAGGGAAACCGCCTTCTTTTTCATAATAAAATCAATGAAGCCTTTTTAAATTTCTGGATAGGTTTAGATGCAGTGCTAAATGATGATGATAAACTTGCCCAGTCTAAACTACTTAAGAAAAGAGTAGCCTTGCTTACTTTTTCCACAATGGGGAAATCGTATCAAGATCAATTTGCCAATATTGAAGAACTCTATAGTTTAAGAGGAGGCTTGGTTCATGCAGGAAAACCTGTAAGTCGCCAAAAATCAATTGAAATTTGCAATATTGCTGAAATTGTTCTTGAAAGTTTGTTCATTGCACATAACAAAGCAAAAGCAAATAAAGAGTTGTCAATAGATTTATGGTTTAAAGATATTGATGACTTTTCGCATTTATTAATTAACAATGCCAAACCAGAGAAATTATCACCTTTTTTTAAAAAGTTTAGCCCAGTGTAAAAAGACTAATAAACTATTAGATATCTAATTCTTATAAAAAATTAAACGCATTATTCATGGAGCTAAAAGAGCGAATACAGTTAATTTTTAAAAATGCTCTAAAGGAAAACGATTATAAGGATTGGAGTTATTACCAATCATTAGGCTATGTTGTTCCAGCTGACTTGCCTCCACCGCAGGATGATAACTACTTACTTTCAGACCAGGGATATTTATTGTTTTCTACAGGCTGCAAAAATATTTTGAAGGAATCAAAAGAGTTAACTGAAAGAAAAGAGTTTCTGAGTGCCTTTAATGCTTATAAAACTATAATTAGGGAATGTGCAAAACTTTACAAAAAGTTAATTGAAGGCTTCTTAATAGTAGAGCATGAACTAGTTTATTTGGTTCTAACTACATCATATGAAGCAAGATTGGGTATTATTCAGCTTGTTACAATTGCATCCGATGAAGGAATAAATCAAAAAGTATTTGATTGGATTACAAGTGAAATACTTAGGGTGGAATATACTTACCGTAGTCATTTTGTTTATTTAAGTGATCTTTTTTTTGAATTGTATTCAAAACAAGAGGGGTTTAAATCGTTTTCAAATACTAGGATTCACACTCTTAATAACAGTAAAGCATACCCTTATAAGTTTATTCTAGCAGCTAAATACTATGCAGACAACGATTATAAGGCAATTGAAAGCCTTGTTTTAAATAACCCTCTAGTTTTTAGGCTGATGCAATATATAATAGAGCTTCATTTTATTGATGAAAACCATAAGCCCGCTTTGAAGTATGCTTTTCAATATCTTGAGGAATATGGAAAGGAAAGGAGCTATTTGTATAACATGGAAGATAAGGAAAGGATAAAGAAATTCCCTGAATATCCAGGCATTGATTTATATACTTTGGATGTTCACTGGATGGTAGATTTTGTGATTAATACCCTTGCTAAAGATGAATTATATGATGATGCTATAGAATTTATTATTGATTCCGAAAATAAATATAAAGTTGGGTCAATTGATAACTACATCAAGTTAACCGAAAAACTACCTTCAAACAAAAGAATACAGTTTTTTGATAAACTGTCCATCAAGGCAGCAAACAGTTCAGTTTTTCCGTCACGCGACATATGCCGGTATATTGATAACTGGCAACCGTTTGTTGAATCCATGAAGAAGAATTCTCGATTTGCCGATACTTTTAAAGTTTACCAAGAGTACAAAGACGAATTAAAACCATATACCAAAGAAATTAGTAAAATCTTTGAGCACCAAATTATTGAATATATTGGGAAGGATTCAGGAAGTAGTAGAATGCAATTCGTTTTAAATGTATTAAATGAACTACTAACAATTGATAGCAACACCCTTTTTGAAGTACTAAAAAAAATTCAACTTAAGTATTCAAGAAGAAAATTACTAATGGGTTATTTGGATGAATTTGTTGTAGAAAAAGGAATTAAAGAAATCTAGGCAAGAAGAAAGCAAAAGGAAATAAGCCAAAGGTAAGGATATGGAATCAACCCACCAAACCGATTAGTAAGCATGAATTTTCCAGAATAGTTACTTTAATTGGTCTTTCATTGGTCTTTCAAAAGTATGAGTGAGATAGAAATTGATATATTATCACAAAACTAATTTGTAGATAGTTATGGGAAATTCTGACGATCAAATAAACAAGCTCAAAAAATTTCTTCAGGAGCAAGCAGCCAACGAGCAGGATCTCACCAAAAAAAGGGTAAATGATATTATGGGCGAGCTGTTCGAAAGCGGTCGCGATGAGATGAAGAGGATAACCACCGATTTTGAGGTTGAAATGCCCGATGAATCTCTTATTGGTGATTACGTGTGCCTTAACAATATCCTTGTTGCTGGCTTTAAAACCCCTGAAGAAGGTGAAAACGTTGGTCCGCGCAGGCCAATTTTTACCGCCAATGATCTAATTTTTGATCAGGGTAAATATTTAATTGTATCACCAAAACTTCTAGGTCTTTCAACCACTGCATACATTAAATACATTGATGAACCGGCAATAATCTTCAGGGAGTGGGATAGCAAAGCGCTATTCTTCTTTGCGCTTAAAAATGAATCAATAGCAATAAAGATGTCGGGTCTCGAGTGCTTTAGGCTCAAACCTTCGGCTACCGAAGATTTCGATTTGGAGTACGTTTACCTAATGATGAGGGCTGGAGAGTTTATTAACCAGTTTAAGCAGGGGATCAACACCAAGAGCCTTTTAAAGGGATGGATTCCCAATGCCCCGCTTGATGTCCAAAAAAGAATTATTGAAAATGACCGTAAGCATCTTTTAAAGGGATATTTTAAAAGCTAATAAGTAGTTTTTTGTTTACTCCCACTCTCGGGTATGAAAAAGGCATAAATGCATTTTTAGAATATAAATTTGTTTTATGTTTATAAAACTCTTATATTTGTATGAAAATTCATTCATATATATCGTATATGTTATTCAATGACTGATAAATCATACATAAATTATTATTTGCTAAGCGATAAGGCAATTGCTGAACTCATTGGTAGCTATGTCAAGCATCATCGATTGCATCAAAACAGAACGCAGCATTTACTTGCCCGCGATGCTGGCATTAGCCGTTCAACGCTAAGCCTTTTGGAGCGTGGAGAAACGGTTACTCTTGCTACCCTTATTCAGGTTCTTAGGGTGCTTGATAAGTTGGATGTTATGGAGGTATTCTCGATACAGCAAACCATAAGCCCCTTGGCTTTAGCCAAGCAGCAGAAAAGCCAAAGGAAACGAGCCAGAGGTAAAAACATGGAATCAACCCAACAAACCGATTGGTAAGCATGGACGTTGCAGAAGTAAAAATATGGGGTAATCTGGTGGGAGCGGTTGCGTGGGATCAAAACGCTGGTGTTGCTGTATTCGAGTTCGATCCAAACTTCAAGAGTAAAAAATTGGATTTGGCACCCCTAAAAATGCCCATTGGCTCGCCAAGTAGCATTTTCTCTTTTCCGGAGCTAAAAAAGAAAAGCGATAGCTTAGAGCTAGATACATTTAAAGGGCTTCCAGGCTTACTTGCCGATTCGTTGCCCGATAGATATGGTAATCAGTTAATAAACTTATGGTTAGCGCAGAATGGTCGCCCACAGAATAGCATGAACCCCGTTGAGATGCTCTGCTTTATTGGCACAAGGGGAATGGGAGCCTTGGAGTACCAGCCTGCTACAGTAAAGGAGGGAAAGCGTTCATTCTCTATCGAAATTGATAGTTTGGTTGAGATTGCGCAGAGGATGCTCTCACAAAAGGAAAGGTTCTACACCAATTTGCAAAGTGACGAAGCGGATGCGGTAACGCAGATTTTACGAATAGGAACTTCTGCAGGCGGTGCCCGCCCCAAAGCAGTAATTGCATACAATCCTAGAACGGGCGAGGTAAAATCGGGACAAACCGATGCACCCAAAGGGTTTGAGCATTGGCTTATAAAGTTGGATGGGGTTAGCGATGTGCAGCTTGGCGCAACCACAGGTTATGGTCGTGTTGAAATGGCATACTACAATATGGCAAAGGCTTGTGGTATTGACATAATGCCATCGAGGTTGCTGGAGGAGAATGGTAGGGCACATTTTATGACAAAACGCTTCGATAGGGACGAGGGAAACACCAAGCATCACATCCAAACCTTCTGTGCGCTAAAGCATTTTGACTACAACCTTGTAACCAGTTTTAGCTACGAGCAGCTTTTCCAAACCATGCGGGAGCTGAATTTAACCTACCCCGAGGCAGAGCAAATGTTTCGCCGTATGGTTTTTAATGTACTGGCTCGTAATTGCGACGATCATACCAAGAATTTTGCCTTTCGGCTAAAAAAGGATGGCAAATGGGAACTTGCTCCCGCCTACGACCTTTGCCACGCCTATCGCCCCGGAAGCGATTGGGTAAGCCAGCATGCCTTAAGCATAAATGGCAAAAGATTAAACATAACCAGGGAAGATCTTTTGTTGGTAGGAAAATCCATTGGCAGTAAAAATTCAGCCAACATTATCGATGAGATAAACCAAACCGTAAGCCGCTGGAAAACATTTGCCGATGAAGTTGGTGTAATCGCTAAGCTTAGGGATGCCATTGCTGCTACTTTGGTTAGTTTATGAAATATATTTGGCAACTGTAACATTTAGCAATTGTTTTCATTTTGGAAATAGTTCGAATAGAGGGAAAAATCCAGGTAAAATGAATAGTTGAGTTTAATGAACCTACTTTTTATCTGCACCTACAATGAGGTGCGCAGCCGAACTGGGCAGGAAATCTTTGGCTCATTAGCAACTTACGAAGCAAAATCGGCAGGAACTGATCCCTGGGCTAAGGTAAAGGTTAGCCCAGAGTTGCTTCGTTGGGCAGATGTGGTTATTGTGATGGAAAATGTACACAGGCAATTTCTTTATGAGAAATTCGAAAAGGAAGCCCAAAACATCAAAATATTTGTGCTAAACATCCCTGACGATTACTACTATATGCAACCCGAGCTGGTTGAGATACTTAAGGAAAAAGTGGAGGGTTTAATTCTCTAATTCAATACTCATCAATTCCCAGTAACTTAGATTTGGGTGTAAAACATCATCGTCATCGTAGTATTTTGGTATAACCTGAACATCAATATCTTCAATTTTGTATCTTCTTAACGAACCATCATTTCTTTGTCCAATAGTGTACCAATAGTAACCATTATCATCTTCAACCAGATATAAAGGGATGATTTCAACACTTTTATAATCACCATCGCTGTAGTACCTAATGCTTACTTTTTGCTTGCAAAACATTGAATCTAGTACCTTGAATAGGCACATTCGCATCCCTGTATTTGGATAAACATTCCCAAAATGTACCCTATTTGATATATATTTCATTTCATCAATGCTGATTCTCATTCGCTTAGCAATTTTTTCCAGAGTACTAATAATACTCCTTACCACGAACGAACCTTCAAACGGTCGAAGGTTCTTCAAGGCCATAAGAATAAGAGCTAGCTCATCGTCGGAGAAAACTACATCAAATTGCGTATTATCTTTTCCATAGTAGTAGCCTTTTCTTTTAGAATGGTATTGAATATCCAAATCGAATTCGTAACGCAACGTTTCAATATCCTTCTCGAATGTTTTAATGGAAATGGGATAACCATGTTCCTCAAGAACATCCATAATCCTTTGCCTGCTGGGATAGGTTCTGTGGCGTAGCATGCTATCGATTATTCGGTATCGCTTGTAGGGATTCTTGGTTGTTGGCATAGGGATAATTTTTATTACAAGTTACAGCTTTTTTTTTATTCCCTACCAAGACTAGGGATTAAAAACGTATCATGTAAAAAAGGAAATTGTAAATCAAAGCTAAAGCATATGGACGATCAGGAAAACAAGAAACCAAACCTGCAGATTACGGAGCTCTTTGGAGCAAAGGCTGGTAACGACTGGTATAGGTTTTTTTACGGAATTATTAAGAGAAATGTCGACCAAAATGGCAATCCCCATCTATACTCCAAGATCACCATGGATAATGGTTTTGTATGCTCATGCTCCGAAAGTCAGCAAAAGCTGAGCAGAAAACTGGATGAACTGGTGCTTTTGGTGCTGGATTACGAACTGCACGCAAACATTTCAAAAACCTCGAAAATTGCAAATGAGCAATTTTATCATAGCTGATTTGATCTTTAAATCTAGTTTAATCCGTATTTGGTCTTAAACTCATCAATCCAATCGCTATGTACTTGATACTTTGAAATTGATTCTACCAACTCCTGGATAGTAATCAATACAAGTTTATCCTGATGGTTTACCGGCAGAAACTCCCGAAGCAACGGAATTAAACCCCTATTATCAGTGCTTACAAAAACGGGGCTACGCTCATCGTAAAGCAACACAAAGGTTCCATCCTTTTCGATGCTCAGGAGTAACTCCCTAAAGAACTGGTAGTAGTTAACTAAAACACAAATCTTTTGATCTTCAAGAACTTTAGCAAAGCCATGCTTATCTATTAAATCCCAGTATTTTCGTCCGATGAAATGTAAAAAACAGCTGGATTTATCATTAATAGGATTTCTGCCGTTACAGTTGCCTTTTGAAAAAACTGAGCAGCCCCCAAATTCTGCTTCTACCAACTTGCTTTCAATGAAGATAAATGGCTCCTTTTTCTGCCCAATATGTTTAATTATTAGATCTATGGAAGTTGGTTGTCCAGTATCCTCGTTGAATACATTTCTATCCTCGTATTCAAATTCGGCTTCAATTTCCTCATTAATAGTTATTCCTTTGCTTCTCAAAACTTCTATCAATGGAGCATAATCATTTCTAACGATTAGGGGCCCTACAAGGTTAAAAACCATTGCCTGACTACTTAAGCCGTGATGAGCATACTTATGAAGAGGAAAAGGTTTACTATCCTTCTCCTTTTGCTGCCTTACATCAACAATATATTTAGACACCTCGGGTAAAATGATGTTCATTTTCCAGTTATCCAGGATATCTAAGCAGTACTTCATTTTTGGATGTACAGGAAATCCTTTGTTCTCAAACCAAGCGCTGGCTGCAGTTCTTAGCTGCTCCTCGAACTTTGAGTAACAAGGGTACTTCCAATTTTGGGCTAGTTTTCGACTGTTTATTTTCATATCATTTTTTGTTTTTCAATAACGATTATAAATACGTTGAGATTCTTAAAATGGGTTATGAAAAGTAACTTTTTTTTAATAAAACTACCCATACCTCTCCACCGCCTCCTCGTAAATGCTTCTTATTTCATCAGCCAGCGACTGAGGTTCAAGGACTTTTACCCGCTCCCCATGCGATATTATTTCCATCACAAAATCCTCGGTGATAAAGACTTTCAACCTCGAACTTTATCCCGAAATTTATCCCGAACTTTTTCCCGACATTAACTATCAACTACTTCCCAGTAACCACCCTTATCGGGTCCAATGCGTTTAATTATACCATTTTGTTTAAGTTTGCTTATCTGTTTTTTTACTCCTCTTTCAGAAATTCCAATAACTACAGCGATTTCAGGTATAGTAATAGAAGGATTAACCTTCATAAGTTCTAATATTTTCAGTGAACTTTTCAGTGAACTATCATCCTCCGTTTTCTGGGTAGTTTTCTAGGTAGTTTTCTGGGTAGCTTTCTCCGAACCTTTCTCCGAACCTTTCTCCGAACCTTTCTCCGAACCAACAATTTTTGCTTCTTAGATATTTAGAAAGGATTTAAGGACTCATTACTAAAGTTCAGCAGCTGTATCTCTAAGCATATGAATAATTGAGTTATATCGTTCCATTTGAGGGTCGAATAATAGGTTGCCAATAATGGCTTCTTGGAGAGGACGATTCGTCAGGATTTTGTTAAACCATTCCTTTAAAAAGGCTTGAACATCCTGTGGTGATGTAACAATCTCATCCTTTACAGAGGAAGCATTATCGAGAATGTAAACTATATCCTCAAAATCGTGGCTTGTACGAGGGTCTGATCCTCCACGGTCGGCAAATGCCGAAAATTTCGTTGCTAAAAAGTAGGATAAGGGGAGCAGGTTTACTTCAACTTCTCCCAAATTCTTCTTCAACTTTTTATGAAATCCACCTTCGAACCAAGGGTTGGCCGGTGCCCAGCCAACAGGTTGTGTTGACATAACATCAACCTTGATATCGTGAAAGCGAAAACGACAAATTACATTATCTTCAGTTGATTGCTGAAAACCTTTCTGATACAACAGTATCCTTAAATCTTCCAATTTCCCAGGGCTGGCAATTTGAATTACAAAGTCAACATCCTTGGTAGGGCGAACATCTTCGGCCGCTGGATTGTCGATATATAGATACACAACGGCTCCTCCGACGTAAACAACATTCTGGTTAAGTTCACCAAGTGCCACTGCAACCCGACGAACCGCATCGATATTTATTTGAGCGTGTGTTAGCATAACCTTTTCTTTAACTCTTCAGTTGCCATTTTCTTTTCCCTTGCTTTACCAACGCGCAGCGCATCGCAAAGAGCCATCAACTCGTAAAAACGATGATCCATCAGGCTTGCCTCGGGAACTTTTGGGTGTAGGGGTTCAATTGCTTGTCCTCGAACCTTTCCCTTTGCATAAGGCCAGACATACGGTTCAACGTTAACTATAGCATCGCTAAGCGGTGGAGCAGCATGTGCGGTGGGCATCCCTTTTACCAAAGCACCAGGTTGTTGTGGGTAAACGTATCGAATTCCAAATTCTAAAAAATCGAGAAGAGCCAGCCTCATCAGCTGCTTTTTATCTGGTGCAATAAGCCCTGCAATGACAGAGCGGTTTAGACTCTCACTAACTTCGCTGGCGCTAATGCCAAGCTCAAAGGAGATATCCTTCATTAACCAGTTTGTTTTACCCTTAGCCGCAATCTTCAGGAGAACAGCAATGTCGTGGGGTCGCATTCCGCTATGCTTTTTCATAGAATTACTTTTTTACAGGGGCTAAGGTACAACAATATTATAAATTCGCGATTCGCGAAATGCGAATTTTCAAAAATCTATTTTTTTTTCGCTAAAATCATTAATTCTTCTACCCATACCCCTCCACCGCCTCCTCATGGATGCTTCTGATTTGATCGGCCAGCGATTGGGGCTCCAATACCCTTACCCGCTCCCCATGCGAGAGGATTTCCATAATAAAATCCTCGGTGATAAATACTTTCAGCTTTATCCGCAGCTCCTCCTCATTGTCAATTAGAATTTGCTGCGATTCGTGCAGGGGCATGGATTTGATGTATCGTCCCTGGTAGGTAGTGAAGGAGAGGATTACCTCCGAAGGGGCATCGGCATTGGGAGCAATTATGCCAAAGCAATGGCGGAAATACTCTTTCACATTAAACCCGCTGGGTTTAAACTTCTTCTTTGTGATATCTAGATTGCTGAGCCTATCCAAACCGAAGGATTTTATGCATCTATCCTTCAAATCCTTTCCCACCACATACCATCGGTTGCGAAACTCCTTTAGTGCGTATGGTTCAATGGTACGCTCCGACACTTTCTCGTTCCAAAACTTGTAGTAGGTGAACTTAATCACCAAATTGTTACGGATGGCATGCAGCAGCCCGTTGAAGTTCTCCGTTCCCTGCGGGCGGCGATTCTCAAAGTGGATGTGCTGCGATATACGCTCGGCGGTGTTAAGGGCGTTGAAGGTATCGAATGCCTCGAGCATGCGTTGCCCAAGCTGGTCGTCCTCCTCATTGGCAATATAGTAAACCCTGTTGGCGTAATCGAACTTGATCTCAATCTTATGGATATGCTCAATATCCCTGATATCACGCTGAAAGGTGCGCTGCGAGATGCTGTAATTATACCCGTCAATATCGCCCTGGTTCTGCAGGAAGAAATCGATCTCATCGTAGGATGCCGGCCCTCGTCTCAACTTGTTGATAATTAGCCCATAACGGGCTATGGATTCTCGTTTTGACATGTAATTCCATATTGGTTTACCCCAAAGGTAGAAAATATAAACGTCAATATATGTCGTTTATAAAATAATATGGATTACGCTCTATAATCGTTCAAGGAATTAGAGAAGCTAAAAAAATCATCGAAAAGGGTTGGTCCAATCTGAGTTTTTGCTCTGGATTTTCGGCTTTTGTAGGAGTTTTTAAAGAAGAAGTATTGAGCGTCAAAGGTTGAAATGGCTTTCTTTACGTTTTTCCTCAATCTTGGTGAAACGCTTTTATTGCCAACACCCTTCATCTGCTTAACCACAAAGCATCTCTTTTTTTTATTCTTCACTATCTCAACCGTTGCTGGTTCCTCAAGCTTTACATGTAGGAAGAATGATCTTTTGCTCAATTGCTTGGACACATAAGAGGCCGCGCAGTGGCTCATCCTTCTGCCTTCCCTAATCAATTCCTCGGAGGTTTCAATAAGTTTCATCCCCTTGGGCAATGGCAGCTCTCCGTATTAAATGGAATTAACCTGTTTCCTCTCAAACTCAGCAATGCTAACAGCACTTGATACAAAGGTTAAATACTGCGCAACCAAATCAACGCAAGAATCGAAAGAGCCATCAACATCAATATAGCAAGAGTCTTTAAAGAGGTATTTATCGTCCTTATCGAGCACCGATATCTGCTTTTTAATCTTTTCTTCGGTTAAGAAACAGTTTAGCATAGTTCCCATTTTGAAACTTAGATTTGCAAGGCGGTAGAAATTATAGCTCCTATTAAATCGCTGGGTTAAGGCAACTATTTTATCGATGGTTTTTTGAGCGTTGTCGCTAACCATTAGCAGAAGGATGGCAATTTTGACCTTATCCCACGAATCGAAGAACTGCTCGGCTAGCACGCTGCGAAAGAATAGCTTCGGGGAAACCTTTCTTGAAAGATCATCGCCCAGTATAAAGTTTGCCAGCTCCGCTGGGTTGGTAATCCTTCTCAGCACAACCTGCTCAAGGATAATTCTATCCATGAATAGCTGCGGATTGGGCATTGCCTTGGTAAGCCAATCGACCCCCAGTGCCCGGTAAAACCCTGGGGTATTCTTTAGAGAAATCCTGTAACTATCAACGTCATCAACAAAGTTAAACCTATCGGTAGAGGTATTGATCTCAATGCAGAATTTCTTGCTGCCTTTGTACGAGTCGCACTCCCAAAAAATCCAGCGTGTGGTTTCTCCTTTTCTAACATACCCATAGCTTAATGCTGGTAACGATTCCGTTTTCGATTGATTAACAAGGCTATTCATTAGAAAAATATCAATAGTATTCAACCCTTAATTTACCAAAATGCACCAAGACTTCTAGGGAGAAATTCTGAAAGATATCAACAATCGGTAAGAAACTGTCTAAACTATATATTGCTTAAAATCAACATTATCTCCTATAATAATCATGCTAAACATTGTCTTCCCCCATGTTTGTATCAATATATCCAGCAAACATTTGCTTTAATTTTTCTTCTACTTCATATTTCCCAAAGAAAAAGTAGAACAAAAACCCATCATCGTGTATAAACATGGGGCTAGTAACATCAAGGCTATTCTTTAGGTCGATGTATTCCTTGCATTCGTCTTCCAGGGTTCGTTGCCATGCGGCATGCTCAAAGTTCCTTTGGCTGGCTGCCTCCATTTTTTTCTGCTGATGCTCTAGCATCTTCTCCTCGTTGTATTTTTCGAGATCGATAAGTATAAACCTGAGTTTAAACTCAGCTTTAAGCTTATTAAGTAGAGCTAAATATTCCGCAGCGTTTGTTTCCTGCTGCTTGAGCATCCTATTTAGTGCATCAATCATGCTTTCAACTAAATCCATAACCTTGATTTTTGCCAAAGGTAGAACAGGAGTGCGACAAGGGGTGTCGTGTAGAAAATTTATCTTTCAATTAATTATTAAAAATTTTCACACAACCACTATTTTGATGAGTTAGTCGTTCCTAATAGTCAGCAATCAAGTTCAAATCTATCAAGATTTAAAATACTATGCTTGTTAAATGGGAAAGGGGTTTCATTGTAATTGAAAAGTTCTGAAATTTGAAAAAAGGATAAAAAAAATCAGGGGCTTCAGCGCCCCTTACCCTTTAAAAATGATAATAAAAAAACACTATTGCTTTTTGAAAGGAAATTTCGTATATTCGTTTTTTAAAAGTGGAGGTTCTGAAAATTTTTTGTCACTTTTTAACTTACGGTCTACAGATGCATAAAAAAGAAACCGGGCCTTCTCAGACCCGGTTTCACACCCTAAAAAATTAACCTAAATGCAACTAACCTGAAACCAACTATAAACCCTAAAAATAGAAAAATCAGGTTGTGTTACATGGTAAAAAACGTTTCATATCCTTTTATGTTTCAACAAGTAAAGGTGATTTTGATCATCTTTTTACAAAACCCTTGCCAATACTACAAATCTAGATATAAAAAATTTTATCTATTCAAATATTTCAATAATCTAATGGTGGAGCTAACGCTTTTTATCCCTTTTACCGGTGAAAGGTTTGGAAAGAGTTTTCGGGCAAAATTCAGCTGTTCAACCGTCGGTTGAGTGAATTGCTGAGGATACAATATCACCATGGTAATGGCTGTTTTTAGGGTAGAAGGCTTTACCCTAATTGTTTTCTCCGAGTATCGCGAGGGGTGAATATGCACGTACCTATTAGGGTACTTACCATTTCGTAATGTCCACGACGAACCATCGGATAAGCTAATCTGACGATATCCATTGCCCAGGTTATCAATCCAAATCGAATATTCTGGATGAGTGATAACATACTTTCGAGATAATATTTCGATAACTTCATGGGCAATCGCATTGGGCATCAGACTACCGGTGTAAAGGTCTAAAACCGAGCCTCCTATTCCCTGACAAATAAAAGGGATTTGTTCGTGAGTTATAATGTCTTTCAAACGGTCAATCTCTTCGCAGATAAAGTTAAGATTATGTTTCCACGAGAAGAAGGCTATGGGTTCTGGTAGAGTAGAATCGAATGAAATGTAACCCTTCAATCTTTCCATTAAAATTTTGTTGTAACAGAGATATTTATTAACCAATATTAATTAATTTTTACCTTACCACAAAGATAACAATGGGTAAAACAAGAAAGCCAATCCAATGGATTGGCCCTAAACAAATACACTAAAAAACCTTATATTATGAGCGTATAATTTACATTCAGGATAACAAGTAAAATGCTTTAGCATTTACAACCAGCACAAAAAAACTGGTTTTCAGACACAATAAAAGGGAATAATTACAGATTTCTCTGTTATTCTCTACGGCTACGTCCTCTGTTGTAACCACCACCACGCTGGTTTCCTCCTCTGAAGCCACCACCACGGGACTCCTTCCTTTCTTCTGCCTGATTTACAACAATGGTACGACCGTCAACCTCGGCACCGTTTAGCTCTTCGATAGCTTTTTTAGCTTGTTCATCGTTGGGCATCTCAATAAACCCAAAACCTTTACTTCTTCCGGAGAACTTGTCGGTAATAATGCGTGCCGCTGATACTTCACCGTACTCTTCAAAAAATTCCTTTAACTCCGACTCCTGCAGGCTAAAAGGAAGACTTCCACAAAAAATGTTCATGCTTAAAATTTAAAAATTAATTGGTTAGTAATTCGCCGCAAATGTAAGCTTTATTTTATTAGAAATGAGTTTTTTTGATTTTATTTTGATAAAATTGAGAAGTTTATGAATAAACTGAAGATTTGGTAACAAAAAGTTTATCTGTACACAATTTTCAGTAGAAGATTTTATAGGGTAACGATCTTCAATAATATCAAATCATTCATTAGTATTGAACTAAACTTTTAAAGTTTCCAAACATTTGCCCAATACGTTAAAATGAAAGTTTTTGAATATGAGTAAGAATATTGAAAATGTAACAGTAAAAAACTTCAAACTTTCAATATTTTTCAACAAAAAAATGGGTGTTGACACCTGTCTTAACACCCATTTTTCTCCTATTTACCAAACCCTATTTATTCGTATTCATTCAGAATATCCTTTACGCCATCGGGCGATACTCGTCCGTATACCTTTTCGCCCACCATTACCACTGGTGCTAATCCACATGCTCCCACACAGCGCAAGCAGCTTAGCGAAAACTTGCCATCGGGAGTGGTTTCGCCCACTTTAATGTTTAGGATACGCTTAAACTCATCCACCACGTTCTCTGCTCCTCTAACATAACACGCAGTACCCGTACATATACTAATGGGGTGTTGCCCTTTGGGCAACATGGTAAAGAAGGAGTAGAATGTAACCACTCCGTATACCTTGGCAACGGGAATATTCAACTCCTGTGAAACTATCTCCTGAACTTCAGCAGGCAGATATCCAAAATGTGTTTGTGCCTTATGCAATACGTTAATTAATTCTCCGGCTTGATTGTTGAAGGATTTGCAAATCTCCTTGAGCTTGGCAACATCCTCTTTTTTTAGCTCAATCTTAATGTGTGACATCTCTAATCCTCCAATTTTTGAATGAAAATATCTTTGGGTCCTTTATCAAAGTAATGAGTATGTAGCAGATGATGTGCTTTCTCGCTCATGGGTTTACCCAAATACTCTTCGTATAGTTTTATAATATACTTGTTCTCGTGCGACTTACGTACAGGTTTTCCTGCATCCTCCCGATAAATTGCCTCGGTACGAGCCTTGAGGATTGATGAATCGCCATGGTGTAAAGGTTGTCCTCCACCACCAATACATCCGCCAGGACAGGCCATCACTTCAATGGCATGGTAGTTAGCTTTTCCGCTGCGAACATCCTCAAGCAACTTACGTGCATTTCCTAGTCCGTGGGCTATTCCAATATTGATTGGTAACCCGTTGAAATCAACTGTTGCCGAGCGAATACCTTCCATCCCACGAAGCTGCTCAAAATCTATCTTCTCCAATTTTTTTCCGGTTTGCACCTCATATGCAGTACGCGTGGCAGCCTCAATTACTCCACCTGTTGCACCAAAGATTACAGCAGCACCTGATGATTCACCTAAAGGACGATCAAAGTCCTGATCTTGCAGATCAGCAAAGTTTATATTGAACTCCTTGATAAGGTGTGCCAACTCACGGGTTGAAATGGAGAAATCAACGTCGGGGTTGCCATTCACCTTAAACTCGTCGCGCTGTGCTTCATATTTTTTGGCTAAACAGGGCATCACCGAAACAACAACCAAATCCTCTCGTTTAATGCCCATCTTCTCGGCAAAGTAGGTTTTGGCTATGGCACCAAACATCTGCTGTGGCGATTTAGCGGTTGATGGCACATCGAGCATGTCGTTGAAGTTGTGCTCAAAGAAGTTCACCCAACCTGGACAGCAACTGGTAAGAATTGGGAGTTTTACACTCTTATCGCCATTCAAATGGCGAGTTAGGCGATCGAGTAGTTCGGTTCCCTCCTCCATAATGGTAAGGTCGGCAGCAAAATCGGTGTCGAACACGTAATCAAAACCAATCTCTCTTAACGCTGCAACCATTTTTCCGGTAACAATAGTTCCAGGCTTCATGCCAAACTCCTCACCCAATGCTACTCGGATGGCAGGAGCAGTCTGTACAATAACCTTTTTACTTGGATCAGCCAAAGCACGGATTACCTTTGGAGTGTGATCTACTTCGGTTAAAGCGCCTGTGGGACAAACTGCAACACACTGTCCGCAATATGTACAAGTCGATTTTTCGAGGTTCTGCTCAAAGGCAGGGGCAACAACCGCCTGAAATCCGCGATTAATGGCGTTGAGAGCGCCAACGGTTTGTACGGTATTACACATCATCTCGCATCGGCGACACATAATGCACTTGTCGAGATCGCGAATGATGGATGGCGATGTATCGACACGGTAAGTGCTCATCTCGGCATACTCCTCACCAGGTATATTCCTAACACCCAATTTTATGGCCATATCCTGCAATTCGCAATGACCACTCTTCGGGCAAACAAGACAATCCTTGGGGTGATCGCTCAGAATAAGCTCGAGAATGGTGCGGCGTGCATTGATTACCCTCATGGTATGGGTTTTTACAACCATACCCTCGGTACAATCGGTTGAGCAGGATGGTGCCAGATTACGACGTCCCTCCACTTCCACAACGCAAATACGACATCCAGCAGGCTTATTCTCAATATTTAAATCTTTAAGTTCCATGTAGCAAAGAACAGGTATATCTATGCCCAGCTGCTTTGCTGCTTTGTAGATTGTTGTTCCCTTTGGAACTTCAACCTCTTTGTTATCTATGGTTAGCTTTACTGTTTCCATTTATCCTACCCCTTTTTATTGAATGTTGATGGCATTGAATTTACACTTCTCCATACATGCTCCACATTTTATACATATAGCAGCATCTATAACATGTGGCATTTTGCGATCACCGCTAATGGCGTTAACAGGGCAAACCCTAGCGCAAGCTGTACAGCCAACACAAGCCTCTGCATCAATAACATAATGCATAAGCGCCTTACATTGACCCGCACGACACTTGTGATCCTTAACATGCTCCAGATACTCCTCGTAGAAGTTATCCATTGTCGAAAGGACTGGATTCGGTGAAGTTTGTCCCAATCCACAGAGCGATGCATCCTTAATTACATGGCTAAGATTGCGTAATCTGTCAAGTTCCTCCATGGTTCCTTTGCCCTCGCAAATGCGCTCAAGAACCTCGTAAAGACGTTTATTGCCAATACGGCAGGGTGAGCATTTACCGCAGCTCTCCTCAACGGTAAAGTCGAGGTAGAATTTTGCCACAGATACCATGCAATCGTCCTCATCCATAACAATCATACCACCCGAACCCATCATGGAACCAGCTGCAATAAGATTATCGTAATCGATTGGAGTGTCTAAATGTTTTTCAGTAAGACATCCACCAGATGGACCACCGGTTTGAACGGCCTTAAACTTTTTACCATCCTTAATACCACCGCCAATTTCATAGATCACTTCACGAAGGGTTATACCCATTGGGACTTCAATCAAACCAACATTATTGATTTTGCCTGCAAGGGCAAACACCTTGGTCCCTTTTGATTTTTCTGTACCTATTGATGAGAACCATTCTGCGCCCTTAAGGTAGATAACGGGTACATTGGCAAAGGTTTCAACGTTGTTTACGTTAGTTGGCTTCCCTAAATAACCGCTTTCGGCGGGGAATGGTGGTTTAACGGTAGGTTCTCCCCTATCGCCTTCCATGGAATGTATTAGCGCAGTCTCCTCACCGCAAACGAAAGCTCCAGCACCGTAGCGGAGCTCAAGGTCAAAGTTGAATCCACTGCCTAAAATATCATTACCAAGTAAACCATATTCACGTGCCTGATTGATGGCAATCTTTAAACGTTCAATTGCAAGTGGATATTCAGCGCGTATATAAATTAAACCTTTTGTTGCACCAATGCAAAAGCCGTTGATGGTCATCGCCTCAATCACAGAATGAGGATCACCCTCAAGGATTGATCGATCCATAAATGCACCGGGGTCGCCCTCGTCGGCATTACAAACAACGTACTTCTGATCGGATTGATTTTTATGGGCAAATTCCCACTTTAAACCGGTTGGAAATCCTCCACCACCACGACCACGGAGACCCGATTTCTTCATTTCGGTAATAGCTACCTGAGCACCCATATTGAAAACCAATCCCAAAGCCTGGTAACCATCACGGGCAAAGTAATCCTCAATCTTTTCAGGGTCGATAACGCCACAATTACGGAGCGCTATACGAATCTGCTTCTTATTCAATTTCTCGTGCTGAAGACTTTTTACCTGAACGCCTTTTACTATATGTTCGTTCACGATCTTTGTGGCATCGGAACTCTTCACCTTGGTATATATTGTGTTGTCGGGTAGAACTTTAACAACTGGTCCCTCCTCGCAGAACCCAAAGCACCCTGTCAGGATCACCTGCACATCGTTTTCCAATCCATTGGCAGCAAGTTCGACCTTAAGGCTTTCGGCAATGGAAAGGCTCTTCGAAGATTGGCAGCTGGTTCCCCCGCAAACGAGTATATGCGATTTGTATTTTGCCATTATATTATCCTCCTATAGCGGTTATTAATTATCAATGGAATTGTAGTTTTTGGGAATAATTCCATCCACTAATTCTCCATTCTTAATATACTTCTCGATGATCTCATCTGCTTTTTGGTTATCAACATAGCCAAAAACCACGGGTTCTTGATTGGGTAATTTCACTTCGATAGTGGGTTCAGCATAGCAGTAACCCATACAGCCAGTCTGAGTAACCATTGCATCTATGCTGCGCTTCTCCAACTCCTCGGATAAGAACTCCATTACGGTTTTAGCTCCCGAAGCGATTCCACAGGTGGCCATTGCTACCTTAATTTGAACCCGACTATCAGGATCCTGCCCCTTTTCCCTAAGTTCGAGCTTGGATTGAAGTTGCTCTCTCAATTTTTTTAGATCGGCCAATGATTTTACTTTTGCCATATTTTTTGATGTCTAAAGGGTTTTTGTTATTTTATTAACACTAGAAATATTTTTTTCGCGACAAAGTTATTTATTTTGCAAAACATTTTATATAAAAGGATTATGTTTAATAACCTAGTTGATTATTTATACCTTTTCTAAAAATTGAATCTCTCATTCAAAAATAAACTAATTACTAACACTATACAAATTAGCATTGATAAAAAATTTAACTTGGAGCTCAAAATCAAGTGAAGATTTAAGTATAAAAAAAAACTTAAATCATTATAATTCAATCCCAATTTTTTAAATTGCATGGTTTTTTAGATCAATTATTGTTTTCAGTAGTATTTCACATTTAAACTTTACCTAATACACTAAATAATATGAAAAAAGTAGTCATGGTATCCATTACATTCGGATTATTACTGGGCATGGTATCCTGCCAGAAAGAGTCAAACCCCTTGCTAGCACCTTACAACACTCCTTTCAACATACCCCCTTTCGAAAAAATAAAGGTTGAGCATTTCGAACCTGCATTCGTTGAGGGCATGAAACAGCATAAACTTGAGATTGAGGCCATTTTAATGGATAAAAATGAGCCAACGTTTGAGAATACTATACTTGCTCTTGAGTATAGTGGAAGGCTTCTTTCTAATGTAGCAAACATTTTTTACCCACTAAGTTCAGCTAAAACTAGCCCTGAATTTCAAACTATTGCACAATTGATCGCTCCCATGTTAAGCGGTCATATGGATGATATAAATCTTAATCCTGAACTCTTCAAACGTATCAAGGCCGTTTACGATAATAAGGATGAACTTAATTTGAATCCCGAGCAACAAAAGTTACTTGAAAAGATTTATGATGGGTTTGTTCGTGGAGGGGCAAATCTTTCAGAAGAAAATCAAGTTCGTTTTCGTGAGATCAACGAAAAATTATCGCCCCTTACCCTTCGTTTCGGAGACAATGTGCTTGCCGAAACCAATAGTTTCCAACTGGTAATTGATGATCCCGATGATTTAGTTGGTTTACCTGAATCCGTTATTGCAGCTGCTGCTGACAAAGCAAACAGCCCAGGACTAGAGGGAAAATGGGTATTTACTCTTCATAACCCCAGTTGGATTCCTTTCTTGCAGTACGCCGAAAATAGAGAATTACGCGAAAAACTTTATCGTGGATATTTTATGCGAGGGAACAATAACAACGAATATGACAATAAAAATATCATAAAAGAAATTGTTCCTCTGCGTATCGAACGTGCTCAGTTATTGGGTTACCAAAGTCATGCACATTTTGTGCTGGAGAACAATATGACTAAGAATCCTGAAACGGTTGAAAATTTCTTATTAGAACTATGGAAACCATCCCTCAATCGTGCAAAAGTTGAAGCCTATGATATGCAAAGGATGATTGATAAGGAAAGTGAAAAATTTAAATTGGCATCATGGGATTGGTGGTACTACACAGAAAAAATTCGTAAGGAAAAATTCGACCTGGATGAAGAAATGCTAAAACCCTACTTTGAACTTGAAAACGTAAAAAAAGGTATCTTTCTTTTAACTGAAAAACTTTACGGTTTAAAATACGAGAAATTGACCAATGTTCCGGTTTATCATCCTGAGGCTGAGGTTTATGAGGTTAAAGATGTTAACGATAACCACATTGGAATACTTTTCATGGACTTCCATCCCCGTGACAGCAAAAGAGGCGGTGCATGGATGACCAGCTTTAGAGATCAGTACATAACAAGAGAAGGAGAATTTATCTCCCCCATCATTACCATAGTTTGTAACTTCACTCGCCCTACGGGCGATACACCTGCCCTGCTCTCGCTTGATGAAGTGAGCACCTTCTTTCACGAATTTGGACATGCTCTTCACGGATTGCTATCAAAAGTTATGTATCCCCGGCTTGCAGGAACCAACGTTCCCAGGGATTTTGTTGAGCTACCATCTCAAATAATGGAAAACTGGTGTACCGATCCAGAGTTTCTAAAGATGTATGCTTTTCATTACCAAACAGGTGAAACCATACCCGATGAATTAATAAAAAAGATGGAAGCCAGCGGAACCTTTAACCAGGGTTTTATTACCACTGAATACCTAGCTGCAGCAATACTTGACATGAAGTATCATTCATTAAAATCGATTGAATACCTTGACGTTTTAGATTTTGAGAAAAAATCGATGCAAAAAATCGGTCTTATCGACGAAATAATCCCCAGGTATCGCAGCACTTATTTTCAGCATATTTTCAGCGGAGGATACTCTAGCGGTTACTACAGCTATATATGGTCGGGTGTTCTTGACGCTGACGCATATGAAGCTTTTATAGAAACAGGGAATATCTTTGATCCAGAAACCGCTAAACGATTCCGCGAGTTTGTTCTTGAGAAGGGTGGCACTGAAGATGCTGAGGTTCTTTACAGAAAATTCCGTGGTGCTGATCCTAAACCAGAAGCACTTTTAAAAAGAAGAGGATTGATTTAATTTTCTTTATTTAATTGGTGAACAAGGATTAACGATTGAAGATTTAAGAAGTGTATTTTAATCTTAGATCAAAAATCATTAATCCTTGTTCGTTATTTTATTTTTTGAATGGCTGAATCTTTAAGTATGTAAGACTCCTCCACACCCACTCGAAAGGACCAAAATGGAATCGTTTCAACCACCAAGCACTAAAAGGGATCTGCAGTCCGTAAATAATGATTGTCAGAATAATCCCCTGCCATATTTCAATCTTTCCGAATTGGCCTAATCCGTATGAAAGAAAAACAAATGTGCAGATTATTGAGTGCATCAGGTAGTTGGTGAGAGCCATTCGCCCTACAGGAGAAAGCCATTTTGTTAAAGTTCCAAGTTTTCCCTTTGATACTAATAGCACCACCACCGAAACGTAAAGAAGGCAGAAAGAAAAACCTCCCAACGAGTGTCCTAATGTGGAGAGGAACGACCAGACATCAGGATTCATTACCTGTGCATGTTGGAATGAGTATGTATAAGCAGTATTAGCTATCAACCCAATGCCTAATCCCCACCAAAAAGCTTTACGGAAGAAGAGTAAATTCTCCATATAATTAGCAATCATTTTTTTTCGTGCAGCCCATGCTCCAAGCAGAAACATGGCCATTACCATGGGGTAGAAGAACAGAACACCGGGTAAAATCGCCTTATACTCTTCAATTCTAATTGCGATTATTTCGTTGAATGAACCTTGAGAATATGCAAGTGATGCACGGTCCACCAAATCGCTAATTGCATCAATACTTTGCTGAATTCCTACTTCCATGCCTTCCCTCGCCTGCGGAATTTGTGAAAAAAGGACGAAAATGAGAACCATAAACCCCGTGAAAACCGAGGGGATTACACCTAGTCCAATGGCCCACCCAACCAGTCTTTTGTTTGATACCTTTCGGAAAAGAACCAGCAGCAACCCTAAAAGACCATAGAAAACAAGGATATCGCCTGGCCATAATAGTACAACGTGCACAACGCCAAATAGGAACAGAAGGAATGCCCTTCTGGCAAAAACAGGGAGGATGTTCGATCCTTCACTAGTAGTTTTGTTGATGAAAATCCAGAAACCATATCCAAAAAGCATGGAAAACATAACGTAGAACTTTCCCTCGAAGAAGAACTTGATAAACGACTCCGACAAGATATGGACAAACGAAGCATCGGGTTTTGCTCCTTGCATCATCACGCTAAACGGTTGAAAGAATAATGGCATATTCACCATTAGTATACCAAAAATGGCTAAACCTCGCAGAGTGTCAAGTAATGTTATTCTTTCAGTCTGATCAATGGGTGAAAAGGTATTTTTCATGATAATTTTTTTAATAATTTAGGGTTGAATATTCACTTTTATTTTTGAAAAAAATTATTTGCATTTTTTTTAAATTTTCTAAATAAAAACTCGCCTTAAATTTTTACTATCCTCTCTTCATCAACATATTTAACAAAAAATAGATTCAAACGATTGTAAAAATAAACTAACTATTACCTTCGTAAAAAGAAAAAATTACTAAACTTCTATTAAACTGAACCTACTTTTAGCATTCTAAATGATAGTGCTGT
>Ga0334890_1001991_pt1 | contig 24797 bp, 19 predicted proteins | sample GraSluR1_MG_3_FD_207220 | JGI IMG/M metagenome (GOLD analysis project Ga0334890, IMG submission 207220) | Sludge microbial communities from methane-producing bioreactor in Wageningen University, Netherlands - Granular Sludge_31_08-R1 | ecosystem: Engineered > Bioreactor > Anaerobic >... | reverse complement strand
CAATTGATCGAGAATTCGGTTATCCATGATTGGGCCCTTCCTTTGCAGGTTCCTGGAATCTCTTGAAATCCTTCGATCCTACAAAAAGGGCCCGATTATTCTACCCACAAACGTGCAGTGCACCCTCCGGCAAATGCCATCGAAATACCGCGCGACGTACCGCCGCGCAGTCAAGGGTCGGAGTCTTCGAGCTTGCGTCAATGCCTTCTGCCAAGAGTGCTGCGGATGGCAATCTCGGGAGGTGGCCGACTGTACGGACCTGGGCTGCCCGGTCTACAGGGTCCGGCCGTATCAGGATGGCCCAGGAAATGGCCGAGATGAGCGGTTTGCCGGCGTAGAAGGCCCGAACGACGCGGAGGCCGTGGGATGACCGAAGCCGAACGCGTGTGCAGCGCAGCGATCTCCTATGCCGATCTTGGCTTTCTCGTCCTGCCGATTTGGTGGGTCCGTGATGGACGCTGCGGGTGTGGGAACCCCGATTGCAGCAGTCCGGGGAAGCATCCCTGGGGCCGCCATGCTCCAAACGGCCTTCTGGATGCTACAGGGGATGGAGCGGTGATCTGCTCATGGTTCGCAAACGGGCACGTGCCGAACATTGCGATCCGTACGGGTGTCGAATCGGGTGCGCTGGTCATCGACAGCGATCCGCGCCATGGAGGGGACAAGTCCCTACCGGCGTTAGGGGACCTGCCCCAAACGGCGACCGTGGCGACGGGAGGCGATCCTTTGGGCCGGCACATCTACTTCAAGATGCCGCCTGTTGACATCCGCAGCTTCAGCGCTGACAGAACCCCCAAGCTTGGCCCGGGAATTGACGTTCGTGCCAACGGCGGATATGTCGTCGTCCCGCCGTCCACGCACATTTCGGGCCGGGAGTACCGGTGGCTCATCGACCCGCGTGCTGGGTTGGCTGAATTGCCTCAGCAGATATTGGACAAGCTGATCGATACGCATGCTGTAAGAACCAGCGCGACCGTCGAGAACGCTATCCCAAAAGGGCAACGTGACAACACGTTGACATCTCTCGCAGGCACGATGCGAAGGCGAGGCATGAGTGAGGCCGCGATTCTGGCGGCGCTGCGAGAGGAGAATGCCCGATGCGAAGAACCGCTGCCCGACAAGGACCTGGTCCGCATATCGCGCAGTATCGGAAAGAAGGAGCCGGCTGAGGCTGTGGGCCGACGCCAGGTTGATCCTGTGTGCATTGAGCAGACCATTCCTTTCCCGGTGAGCTGCCTGCCCGAACGGGTAGCCCGGTTCGTGGACATCTCATCGCGTGCCATCGGGTGCGATCCATCGTATGTGGCGCTACCGCTGCTGGCAGGATTGGCGAGCGCCATCGGCAATACCCGAAGGATTCAGCTCAAACGTGGCTGGAGCGAGCCTGCCGTTGTATGGGCTGCCATCGTCGGGGACTCGGGGACGCTCAAGAGCCCGGCCCTGGAAGTGGCCCTGCGGGCGGTGCGCAAGCGGCAGCGTGCGGCCATGAAACGCCATGCAGAGGCGATGGCACTGTATGAGATCGAATCGATGCGATATGAGAAGGAGCTGCGGGCCTGGAAGAATGCCAAGGCGAATGAGGAGCCGCCCCAGAGACCAGCGGAGCCGGTGGCAGATAGATGCTATGCGGACGATACGACGATTGAGGCACTGGCCGTCCTGCTTCTACAGAACCCAAGGGGATTGCTGCTGGTTCGCGACGAATTGTCAGGGTGGCTCGGGAGCTTTGACCGGTACGCTCAAGGCCGGGGGGCAGACGCGGCGAAGTGGTTGGAGATGTTCGGCGGGCGGTCGATTATGGTGGACCGAAAGAGTGGGCCTTCACGGACCATCTACGTCCATCGAGCGGCGGTCTCCGTAGCAGGCGGCATTCAACCGGGGACACTCCAAAGGGCTCTGGGCATGGAGCACCGGGAGAACGGCCTCGCTGCACGACTCTTACTGGCCTGCCCATCGCGCCGAGCAAAACGTTGGACTGAGGCCGACATCTCACCTGAATTGGAGAATCAGATCGAGGCCATCTTCGAGAGGCTGTATTCATTGGAACCGGGAGCAGACAGGGACGGGGAGATTCAGCCGCTGGACCTGCCCCTGACACCTGCTGCGAAAGACGCCTGGGTTGCGTTCTACGATGAACATGCCATCGAACAGGCGGAACTGACGGGCGACCTGGCCGCAACCTGGTCGAAGCTCGAAGGATATGCGGCTCGTCTGGCGCTGATCGTGCATCTGACCCGCTGGGCGGCTGGCGATCCGACGCTTGAGGATGCCAATGTTGTGGATGAGCAGAGCATCAAGGCGGGAGTGGAACTGTCCACTTGGTTTGGGCATGAGGCCCGTCGCGTCTATAGCATTCTTGGCGAGAACCCTGAGCAGAGAGAGCACCGTCGTTTGATCGAGATGATTCGGTCCAAGGGTGGTTCGGTGACTATTCGGGAGGTTCAGAGATCGTCCCGAAAGTACACCAACGCCAAAGATGCCGAGCAAGCTCTCGAAGCCCTGGTCGCAGCCGGGGTAGGGATCTGGGAAGACCCGAAACCCGGTCTGGCGGGGGGGCGACCTGTTCGACAGTTTGTACTTGCCCAGTGCGCTGACGCTGACAAAACCTGCCGAGACGGCCCGTGAATGGGGGTATTGTCAACGTCAACAGCGTCAACACCCTGTGAAATTATGGAAGGATAGACCAAGATGTTTCGGCAACGAACTGAGCAAGCCATTGAACCGATGCTGCTGACACCTCGCGAGGCAGCGCGAGCGTTGAGTATCTCGGAGCGAACGCTGTGGCAGCGTACGAAGGACGGCGTGATACCAGCGATCAAGGTGGGGCACCTCGTGCGATATTCTCCCGACGACCTGCGCCACTGGATTCGCCAGGCTTCAACAAAAGAATTTGCCAATCCCAAGAATTAGTACTTGCCATAACACGAAGTATGATGTAGTATCAAGAGTATGATTATGGATACGATTCGACAAGCCATTGAGGAATCAGGCCAGAGCCGCTACCGGATTTGGAAGGATACTGGGATCGAGCAGTCCGTTCTGTGCAAGATCATGGCAGGGGGGACTTGTAGCATGGAGACGGCTGATAGACTTTGTGAATACCTGGGGTTGAAACTCAAGGCTGAACGTAAAACGAGGAGGCGGTAGCATGGCTTCGATTGGCAAAGACAAGGGCGGGCGCAAGCGGGTTTTGTTTGTGGCCGAAGACGGCAGTCGAAAGACGGTTCGACTCGGCAAGTGTTCTCTTCGACAGGCCGAAGCCTTCAAGGTTCGCCTTGAAGCGTTGGTTGCCGGGCGGTTCAACGGCCTCGATGCCGATACGGCCAAGTGGGTTGCGGAGCTACCAGACGACATTCACGCCAAGCTGGTTGCGGTGGGACTGGTCGAACCGAGAGCAGGAGGGCAAGAGGGTCCGAGCGACGGCGCGAGGCTGGCTGCTTTCCTTGACGGCTATCTCAAGGATCGGGACGACCTCAAGCCCAACAGCCAGCTTGTCTACGGTCACACGCGCCGCACACTGGTCGAGTTCTTCGGGCCGGACAAGCCGCTGGCCGAGATCACCGAGTACGACGCCGAGCAGTGGCAACGCTATCTCGGGCGGGAGGGTCTAAGCAAGGCAACTATTCGAAAGCGGACGGCCAATGCGAAGGCGTTCTTTCGCGTGGCAGTCAAACAGAAGCTCATCACGTCGAATCCGTTCCAGGAATTGAAATCGACGTCGGTCAGTAACGAGGAACGCCAGTTCTTCATCGACCACGAGACGACTCAGAAGGTTCTGGATGCCTGTCCAGATGCCGAATGGCGTCTGATTGTTGCCTTGGCCCGCTACGGGGGCCTCAGAACGCCAAGCGAGACGCTGGCCTTGACGTGGGGGGACATCAATTGGGATGGCAAGATTCTGGTTCGCTCCTGCAAGACCGAGCATCATGAGGGCAAGGAATCCAGAACGATTCCGCTGTTTCCCGAGATCTTGGCACACCTGAGGGAAGTCTTTGAACAGGCCGACCCAGGTCGATTCGTTATCACGAGATACCGCAGGGCGAACTGCAACCTCAGGACGCAGTTGCTTCGGATTCTCCGAAGGGCGGGCGTCTCACCCTGGCCGCGACTGTTCCAAAATATGCGGTCGAGCCGGGAGACGGAGCTTGCCGAGACGTACCCGCTGCACGTGGTCACCGCTTGGCTGGGGAACTCGAAAGCGATAGCGGCGCGTCACTATCTGCAGTTGCGAGACTCGGACTTTGAGAGGGCGATCCAGGCCCCGACGAGCGCGGCACAGAATCCGGCACAGTCAGCGCACGCGAAGGGGGGTAACCACTCGCAAAACACCGGGATGGATGGTCACCCAATCGGGGTTTTTCGGGGCGTCACGAAGGGTTGCGATTTCTCGCAAGTGCTTACAAGGCAAGGGATTGGAGACGAAGGGAATCGAACCCTCATTCCTGCGATGCGACCGCAGTGTGCTCCCGTTACACCACGTCCCCGTGTTCAACACCCTCTATTGTAGGCATCATCGGCGAAGTGTCAATGCTTTCTCAAGGGCCTTTTCAGAAATTGTCATGCGGACAGATGCCCGGCCTTGGTCATTCGGCCAAGCGGAAGAGGCGAATCTCGTGGGCTTCGTTCGGTCGGGCAACCTCTGCGTAGACCCAGAGATCGCCATCGACCCGCATCCAGTGTGAATAGCGCCAGGTGGCGAACCGTTCGCTGGGTGTGGTGCTGATCACGAGAGGGCTGTCCGGCGTCAGGTCCGTGACCCGGTGCAGGTCGAAGGTGAAGCCGACGCCCGTGGCGATGTTGTAGACGGGATCGTGCCAGTCGCAGTTCGAGCCTTCGTAGAAGAACAGATAGCCGACGCCGATCGGAACGACGCTCGCCGGGCGGACGTAAAAATCGTGCCAGCCGGTAAGGTCCATGATCGCCTGATAGGGGCTGCCGACCGGTTCCCAGACCTCGCCGTCGGCGCTGCGGAAATGGTAGATCCGCTCGGTTCGGCGCATCACACCGATGACGTAGCAGTGGTACATCCCCTCTGCATGAAGGATGAATGGGTCTTTGTACTCGGTCGGGATGATGTCGCGGTCGTAGGATTTTGGCAACGGCGCAATGACGACCCTGGCCGAAGCCGGGTCGAATCCGGTCGGCGTTTCCGCATCGGCAAACTTGACAATCGACCAGGGTCCGTCCTTCCAGGGCCCGCAGGTGTAGAGCTTGAAGCGCCCGGACTGCGGGTCGATCAGCAGGGCGGGGCGTTCGAAACCCGGAATGGGCACGTCCTCTCTCCGGATGCGGTGGCCCGTCGTGAAGTGGATGCCGTCATCGCTGCGCAGGATTCGGATTTCGTAACCGCGCAGGCCGCGAGGCGCATCAGCGGTACGCATCCGGCAGGCCAGCCAGAATATGCCGTTCTTGTCGCGTACGACCGACGGGGCCCCGGCCCACCATTCGGCTTCATCCTTGTCGGGCGCGACGATCACCTTATAGTCGGTGAACTTCGTCGCGATACTGCCGAACGGGCCTGCGACCACCGGAATCGACCGGGCACCGCAGGTACAGGCATGGACAAGCGCAAAACTGATGGGGAAGTACAGGTACAAGCCCAATCTCATTGTACAATCCTCCGTCCATCGAGGAGCCGTTGTCCAGGATGATGATATGCGGAGATCGCAATGGCCGTCAATGCCAACCCCGACCGTGGGGGAATCGAAGAAAGCGGCTGATGAGACTCGAACTCACAACATCGACCTTGGGAAGGTCGCGCTCTACCATTGAGCTACAGCCGCAATAGCACGCGGATTCTATGTCGCCGCCGCAACCCTGTCAAGCAAAAACCCTGCCCTTCAAGGGTGCAGTCGATCTACAGGCCGATGCGGTTGGCCCACGCGCCGAATGGCAAGAGGCCGTTGGGCTGCTTCGTGCTGCCGAGAAATTCGGTCGTATGCCCCGGCGCCCGATGTGGACTTCTGCCGCCGATCGTCGCAGAATGGCGAACCGGGGCGTCTGTCGCTGGGACTGGATATGTGAAGATGCACGATACGACCGGACAACTCGTCGACGAGCTGCTGGTGATGGAGGCCCAAAGCGGCAACGCCAAGGCCTTCGAGGCGCTGGTCAGTCGCTGGCAGAAGCGGCTCTGGCAGTACGCCCGTCGTCTGACGGGCAGTTCCGAGGCCGCCTGGGATGTTACGCAGGAGAGTTGGCTGGGCGTGGTACGCGGCCTTCACAAGTTGAACGATCCGGCCCGGCTGCGACCCTGGCTCTATCGCATCGTGACGAACAAAGCCAACGACTGGATTCGGTCTGTGGCCCAGACTCGAACGCCGGTCGCGGCCTCCGATCCGGCGTCGGACGACACGTTGGACGTGGATGTCTCGACCGACCTGCAGAGCATCCTGCGGCAGTTGCCGGCCCGCAGCCGGGTGGTGCTGACACTGTACTATCTGGAAGGACTTGGCCTGTCGGAGGTTGCCCGTGTGCTGGATGTTCCGGCCGGGACGGTCAAGTCGCGGCTGTTTCACGCCAGAAATGAGTTCAAGGAGATTTGGCAACAATCCGCAGGATAGCCTGCAAGGAGAGCCACCATGAACGACGAACAGATCAGAAAGATCATCGACGGACCGCAGGACTACGACGACTCCAAGGAAGACAGCCTTTGCTCGATGCTCAGCGATTTCTACAGCCGCAAGATGCTCTCGACGGCCATCCTCGTCTGGTTCTGGGGGATTGTCTTCGTCGCCGGCGCCGTCTACAGTGCGGTCAGGTTCTTCGACACCGACCAGACCAAAGACCAGATCATGTACGCGGCCCTCTTCATCTGCCTCGTACACTTCGTCGGTCTGATGAAGGTCTTCGCCTGGCAAATGATCGCACGAAACAGCATCAAGCGAGAAGTCAAGCGCCTCGAACTCCGCATCGCCGAACTGGCCGGCGGGCGTTCGTAAGGGCGGATCATCGTTCGTCCCTACGGTCTACGCAGGACGGCTGGCTTGATCGTCCAGGCCTGGAGCTTGGCGACCTCCATCATGTGCGGGGCGCGGAAGCCTTCGGGGAAGACCACCCACCCCCAAAGGCGCGTCGAATCGTCGGCGACGTGTTTCTTCGCCGCAAGCTCACCCCGACGCAACGGAACATCGCCCGACAGGCCGCCGGACGCCACCACGTGCGCCAGCGTCACAGCGAAGTCTTCCGGACGCACCGGCTCGCCCGCTATCCAGATCACGGAAGGCATTTGTCCGGTCTGCTGCACGATATCGAGCAGTTCCCGTGCTGCTTCGCGAATGGCCTCGGCGGAATATGTGCCCTCCGTAACGAATCGCTGCGCCGCTGAGGCCGGACCATAAGCGAATTCCAGCGTGATCTCGGCGGCCTCGGAATCGCTATCGGCTTTGGCGACTGTCTGAGCCAGGGCCAGCAGGCCTTCGGCCGCCGAGGCGATCTTGCCGCCGAGATCGACGTAGGAAAGCTCCTTGCCGAAGGCCTCGGCGATCATATGAACATCGCGTTGCGTCAGCGGACGTGAGTAGACGCGGTCGGGATACAGCGATGGGATCTCCCGAGCGGTCACAAGGCGGGTCTCGGGATGGCGGACGATGTGATCGAGAAACGCTTCGAACGCGTTGAACGCCTGCTCCTGCTCCTGCGGCGACTTCATGGGCGGCCGCTTCCATTGCGAGCGGGGCGGATTGGCGCCGCGGGCGAAGTTGACGCCGTCCCAGAACTCGCGATGGACGAACTCGCACGGATGGTAGTAGATGCTGATGATGCCTCCGCCTTCACCGAGCAGCTTTTTGTGGACGCGGTCGAACCGCTCGCAGGCCTGCCTGACCTCTTCGTCGGTCCAGCCGGTCCGTATGACGGCATCGCCGAGCCTCAGGATGTTCAGCATGCCGCAGTACCAGAAGGGACGGTTGTTTACGTTGACGTGCGAGGTCTCGTCGAGATAGAGCGGGATGTCGAATGCACGCAGCGCCGCGTAGCTCTGCGGGGTCCATGACCCTCCCGGCTGGCCGTAGCAGGAGGCGTTGACGCCGAAGACCTTCCGTAGCGTGCGAAGCCCAATGCCCTCGCGCCGGGCGAATTCCGAGACGCCTTCGTGCCACGTCAGGTCCCGGCAGTATTCCGACGGCGTCGGGTGCACGCTGTGATCGGTGGAATGATAGGCGATGTCGTTCTTCGCCAGGGCCGCGATCACATCGTCTCGCCCGCGCTCCGCCAGCACGCGGGCCTTCTCGCCGACGATCTTGAACGTGGCCTGAACGCCGGCATTCCACCCGGCAAGCCTCGTCGTGTCAGCCGTCCTGGGGATACATAAATTCGGGGATGCGCCGGAGCTTGCGTTCGGTGCTGATGCAGGCCAGCACGCTGGAGCCCTCCGTCAGAAGCAGGCCCGTCTCGCGTCGCAGCAGGCGATAGGTGTGTTCGACCTTGGCCGCGGTGACGTTCGAGCAGGTGGTCTCCAGCAGCAGCGGCTCGTCGTAGAACACGGGCCGGCGATACTTGATGTGCAGCTCGGCGACGACGAAGAATATCCCCGCGTCCTCCAGGTCTTTATAGGCGACGCCGTTGGCGCGGAGCAGTTCGGTTCGTCCCATCTCGAACCAGACGGGAAAGACGCTGTGGTGGACCACGCCGCCCCGGTCGGTCTCGGCATAGCGCGGTACGATGGAGATCTTGTGACTCGACAGGGTCATGTGCCTGGGAACTTGTCCTTGCATAGCGGAACAGGATACCATATCGGCCGTCGCGTTCAAGTCCAGACCGATTCGAAGAAGCGGGTTGCGTTGCGTGGAAATTGTTGCGGGGAGGGAGATTGGTGTTGGTGCTTTCCGAGCCTTCCCCGCGCACGGTGTTGATTGGGACGAAATGTTGGACCCCGTTTCGTCTCTTTGCAGGTTCTTCGGCCGGAGGAGCCTTGTTGTGGGGATCGGTTGCGGTGTATGAAGGCGATGTTCGCATGAGCAAGGAGGCGACTGATCCAGATCGCCGTGACGCGTCTGCAACGCGGGCAAGTCGCATGGCAAGACGGTTCGGGTACACAGGAAGGTGGACTTGCGGCGGCTCCCGCCGATTGCTCCGTTCTTGCGTCCCCCGGGCCTCCCGGCAAGATCGTTGCGAGTTCCCGCCCTCCGCGAATCCTCAACGCCGCCCACATCGCGAGCGGCTCCGAGGCAGGTGAGGTCTGGGGGGCTGTGGCACGATGTATGCAATCTTTAGCGGTGGAGCGTCGTGACGTTTGAGTGCAATCTGCGGGGATAGGGATTGACTTCTGAAACAGGCGTCTTAAACTGGCGCGTCAAGCGTCTGTTTCTGACGATAGGCGGCGTACCCGCACGAACTGCCGGCGAGGACCCATGACCGAACGAAGCGTCCAGGATCGACCAATGGAAGCGGCGGAGGAGTTGTTCTGCCAACGAGGTTTCCAGGATGCGAGCGTCCGAGAGATCGCGGCGGGGGCCGGGTGCAACGTTGCGGCGATCAACCATTGCTTCGGGGGCAAGGAGAAGCTCTACGTCGCGGTCTGGCGGCGGTGGCTTGCGACGATGCGGGATGTTCGCACCGCAGTGATTCAACAGGCCATGTCGGGCGGGGGGGCAGGCGCATCGGGAAGCTCTTCTGGAGTCCTATGCCCGGACGTTTATCGAACCGCTGGTCGAAGAGGACCGACTGGATCAGAGGCACGGGCGCAGCCGGCTCGTGGGCTTGATGGTCGGGGAGATGGTGGATCACATCGTCGGTTTTCGGCTGCGGGGATTTGCGGCCATGCCAATGGAGAGAGAAAATGAAGGCCGATACCTGTTGGGTTGTGCAAGGATTGACGTATTGTGTCGTGGCCGTTGTGGTCGGAGGTTGCATGATGGGTCCGGAGTATTCCCGGCCCGAGACGCCCGCCGAGACGGCGACGAGCTTCGTCCATGCCTCGGAGCCGACCGAGGGGATCGATGATGTGGAAGAGCCGGATCGCTGGTGGGAGCGGTTCGGCGATCCGGTCACGGCCGATCTGATCCGCCAGGCTCTGGAGGGCAATTACGACCTGAGAGCCTCGGCCGCCAGAGTGCTTCAGGCTCGCGAAGGCTTGTCCGAGGCGAAAGGTCGGCTATGGCCCGAGGTCTCGTACGGTATCACGCGGGACCGCAGCAAACGCTATTTCAACTTCGGCGGTATGGGCGGGGAGCCCAACATTCCGGGGTTCCCCTCGTTCAGTGGCGGCTTCAGCTCGCTGACGACGACATGGTCGCAGGACGTCTCGGTCTCATATCTTGTGGATTTCTGGGGCAAGCTTCGGCGTGCTCGGCGTGCGGCGTGGGAGGACCTTCTGGCGTCCGAGGCGAATCGGCAGGCGCTGACCAACTCGACGATCGCGTTGGTGATCCAGGCTCGAATCGATGTTGCGGTCGCCCAGAGGCGCCTTTCGCTGGCGAGAGCCAACATTGAGAGCCTTCAGAATACGTTGGAGATTACGGAACGTCGAAACCGCGCGGGATTGGTCGGTCCCGTGGACGTGCGGCTGGCGCGGGCGAATCTGGAGGGCGCTAGGGCCCAGGAACCGGCGATCGCCTCTGCACTGGCTTTGGCGCAACACTCGCTGGATGTTCTCGTGGGTCGGCGGCCGGGGGCTTCGGGCGGGCCGCCGGAGACTTTGCCGGAACTGCCCGAACTGGAATCGGCCCCGGCGGGGGTCCCCGGCGCACTGCTGGATCGGCGCCCCGACGTGCGTGCAGCCGAATTCGCCTTGCGCGCCGCCAATGAGCGCGTCGGCGCCAGTATCGCTCAGCTCTATCCCGATCTGGTCCTGACGGCCAGCTATGGGCGCAGTTCCGATGCATGGGAAGATATCTGGAAGAGCTTCTCCGAGACCTATTCGGCCATGTTCAACCTCGCCCAGCCGATTTTCCGAGGGGGCCAGCTTCGGGCGCAGGTTCGCGCGGCTAAGGCCCGCTATGAGGAAGCGGCTGCCGTCTACGGCGGCGTCGTGCTCGATGCCATGCGTCAGGTCGAAGATGCATTGATTGGAGAGCAGCTCCTGCGGCGCCAGCTCGAACACGTGCAACTCCAACTCCAGGAATCGCAAGCGGCTGAACACCTATCGAGGCGACGGTACGATCAAGGAGTCGAGGGTCTGCTGACCGTGCTGGAATCGCAGCGGCGGCGGCGCTCGGCGGAGGAGCAGGTGACCATCCTGAAGGGGCAGATCTGGACGAATCGCGTCAACCTGCACCTGGCGCTGGGAGGTGATTGGGCGGGCGCCCAGGCTGTGGAATCCCAGGTGGCGAAGCAATGACTGAGACGGTGACACAAGTGCAAGGGGCTGGGCCTCAGCGGAACAGGCGGTGGGTGCTGTTGTCGGCACTCACTGTCGCTCTGGTCGCGATCGCGGCGTTAGTCATGCCTCGCAGGATCTCCGATCGGATAGAAGAGGAGGCGGCCGCAGTGCCCCTGGTTCAGGTTCACAGGCTCGTTGCCGGTGACGTTCAGATGGTCGTTCAGGGGCACGGTACGGTCCGACCCAAGGTTACGATGGAGGTTGTTCCTCAGGTGGCCGGCAGGGTCGTGTACGTCCATTCGGAGCTCAGGGCCGGCGGCGTCATCCGGGCCAATGAGAAGATCGCTCAGATCGATCCGCGCGACTACGAGCTGGCCGTTCGGCAGGCTCAGGTTGCGGTGGCGGACGCGGAGGCCCGCCTCGATACCGAAATCGCCGAGGCAGAGGTGGAACGGCCAGAATGGGCACAACCCAACGCGGAGACAGGGCCGGACGCGCTGCGAAGGCTGCGCGAGCTGCGAATTCGACGGGCCCGGGCAGCTTTGGAGTTGGCCGAGACGCAGTTGGCGCTGACTGAGTTGGAGCTGGAACGAACGACGATCTCCCTGCCGTTCAGTGCGATGATCACCGGCAAGGTGGTAGAGCTCGGCCAGTATGTCCAAATCGGACAGCGTCTGGCGACCGCGCACGGGATCGATGCGTTCGAGATCGAGGTCCTGCTTGATGATGAGGATTTGGCGCGGGTCGATGCCTTGCGGTCCCCAGCCGCTCTCGCCGATGGGACCGATGGAGAGCTTGCGCCGGTCCGGGTTCGTGCGGAGTTCGCGGGTGTCCGTCATACCTGGAACGGATACGTCACGCGAACGGCCGGACGTGTGGACCCCGCATCACGGAAGGTTCCCGTGGTGGTGGAGATCGCCAAACCGCTGGAGGCGTCGGCCGGCAAGCCGCCGCTGTGGCCGGGGGTCGTGGCTGAGGTGCTCATCGCGGGAAAGACGCTGGATCATGCGATCGCGGTTCCGCTGGAGGCCGTCCGCGAGGGCAACCGGGTTTGGCTGGTGGACGATGGCCGGTTGGCGGCCCGGTTTCTGGAGATCATGTGGATCAATGCGGCGCATGCCTACGTTACGTCGGGCCTTCCCGATGGGGCCTTGGTCGTTGCGAACCCGATTGACGGGCTCGAAGAAGGGATGACGGTTCGGACCTCAAAGGACATCGGCGACGGGTGACCGGCAGGGGGCCTTCTTCCTTCCCACGAATCTGCAATGTTTTGCTGGAACGGTCCGTGGGCTTGTGGTATAGTGCCGTCCTTGGCAGAGCCCAGGTGGCCCTGCGACTCGGAAACGAAGGTGTCTTTTACCGGCCGGGTCCCATGCAAGCCGAGCCCGCGAACCTGGTCAGGCGGGGAACCGAGCAGCCATAAGTGGACGCTTGGTTGTGTGTGGGTTAACCCGGCCGATCTTTTTCATTCATGATTGATGAATGATTATTGATGATTCGAGGCGGAGGGCGTGAGAATGAATGCGGAAGGCTTGAAACGGCGCACGAAGGATTTTGCGCACCGATGCGTCAGACTGAGTCTGGCTCTGCCGAAGGGGTATCTGGGCAACCATGTCCGGGGCCAGTTGATTCGGGCTTCGACATCCGTGGCCTCCAATTATCGAGCAACATGTTTGGCGCAATCGAAGGCTGCCTTTGTCTCGAAGCTCAGCATTGTGTTGGAAGAAGCCGACGAGTCGGCCTTTTGGATGGAGTTCGCCGTAGAGGAAGATCTGGTGGCGCAATCCACCGTCGGCCGATTGCTGGGTGAGGCACACGAATTGACCGCCATGCTCGTCACCGCAAGAAAGACGGCGAAGAACCGAAACGCCGAGTTTGTATCCGCCAGAACATCAGGCAAAACGATCAATAATCCATAATCAACTATCAATCGCCATGGCTTACACCGTTCTCGCACGAAAGTATCGGTCGCAGACGTTCGACGACGTGGTCGGACAGGACCCGATCTCCAAGACGCTCAAGAACGCCATCGAGACGGAGCGCGTCGCCCATGCGTATCTGTTCTCGGGTACGCGAGGGGTCGGCAAGACCACGATGGCCCGGATTCTGGCCAAGGCCCTCAATTGCCTGGCGTCCGACGGGCCGACGACGAGCCCCTGCTGCCAATGCGACAGTTGCGTCTCGATCAACACCGGCGAGGACATCGACGTCATCGAGATTGACGGCGCGTCGAACAACCGTGTCGATGAGATTCGCGAACTGCGTGAGAACGCGATCTACCGACCTGCCCGCGCCCGCTACAAGATCTACATCATCGACGAAGTGCACATGCTGACGCCGCAGGCGTTCAACGCGCTGCTCAAGACGCTGGAGGAGCCGCCGGAGCATGTGAAATTCATCTTCGCCACGACGGAGCCCAACAAGGTCATCGCCACGATCCAGTCGCGGTGCCAGCGGTTCGATTTCCACAATATCAACCCGAAACAGGTCGCCGAGCAGCTCAAGAGCATCCTCAAGAAGGAGAAGGTCAAGTACGAGGACGACCTCGTGCTGGCCCTGGCGAAGATGGCCAACGGCTCGATGCGCGACGGCCTGAGCCTGCTGGATCGGCTCATCAGCACGGGGATCCAGCCGTTGTCGGTGGACCTGCTGGAGGACTTCCTCGGCCGGCCCAACGCCGAGAAGGTCGAGTCGCTGGTCGAGAAGATCGGCGATGCCGATGCGGCCGGAACGCTGATGGCCACGGAAGACCTGATCAACACGGGTCTGGGCGAGGCCCAGATCGTCGATGCTCTGACCGAGCAGATGCGCGACCTGTTGGTGATCGCCTCGGCCGGGGTGGACACCGACCTGCTGATTATGACGGCCGACCAGAAGGAGCGGGCCGCCGAACTGGCGAAGAAGTTTGACGCAGCGGCACTGATCTACAACATCACCGCGCTGGAGAAACTCCGTTGGGCCGTCAAGAACAGCGATACCCCCCGAGCCCTGCTCGACGCTTCGCTGCTTCGTTTCGCGCTGAGCGAGCACTTCATGAACGTCGATGAGTTGCTGGCCCGCTCAACGGGCGGCGGTGCCGCTGCACCGGTCAAAAAAAAACTCCCGGTAGAGCCTAAGGCTGCCACACCGATCCTAAGCGTTGCCGCCAAGTCGGGCGCGCCTCGTGCGGCCGTTGCGGCTGTATCGCCCGTCGCGTCGGCAACAGAGCACGCGGTTGCATCGTGGCCTGATATCCTCCATACGATCTCCAAACGGCTCGGTCCGGCCACGACCAGCCTTCTGACCGGCTCGACCTCGTCGGGGTTGTCCGGCGATAGGCTGACGATCGAGTTCCCCGCCACCGCCAAAATGCAAAAGGAGATGTGCGAGAGCAACGGGCGAAGCGAACAGGTCGCCGACGCCCTGAGCGAATGCCTCGGCCGAGCCGTTCGTCTCACGTTCGCCGTGGTCGAATCCCCCCAAGCCGCCGAGGACACCGAGCGCATCCCGTTCGCCGAACGACAGCGTCAGATCCTCAGCGATCCCGGCGTCAAGACCGTCCTCATGGAGCTCGGCGCCACTGTCACGGGAATCGAAGAGGAGTAGCTCCGCCCGCCCGCTCAACGTCTACGAGAACGGCCTTTCACAATAAGCTCTTGCTCGAACTTTTCCTGCAGACGTGCTATGCTGTCGTGGGCCGGGTGCCAGCCACACACCGGCTCGGTGTTGATCGGACTATTGCCGAACTCGTTGAGAGAGCAGAATCGCCTATGAGCAGTGCGTACACCGAGAGCCTGAACAGGTTGATTGAGGAATTCGGACGGCTTCCCGGCATCGGGCCCAAGACCGCCGAGCGTCTGGCGTTCCATATCCTCAAGGCCGATCCGCCCGAGGCGATGAAGCTGGCCGACGCCGTTCGCGACGTCAAGACGCGCATCAAACGCTGCAAGGTCTGTTGGAACCTGTCCGAGGATGACACCTGCCAGATCTGCGCCGACCCGCAGCGGGACGCGGGGCTGATCTGCGTGGTCGAGCAGCCCAAGGACGTCATCAGTCTGGAGAAGACCGGAACATGTAAATGGATGTACCACGTCCTCGGCGGCCATATCGCCCCACTCGACGGGGTCGAGGCGGACGACCTGACGATCCGGCAGCTTGTCGAGCGGGTTCGCGGCGGGCAGGTGCGGGAAATCATCATGGCCACGAACCCCAATCTGGAAGGCGACGGCACGTCGTTGTACATCAGCTCGCTGCTGCGGCCGCTGGGCGTGCGAATCACACGGCTGGCCCGAGGACTGCCCACCGGATCGACCATCGAATACGCCAGCGGCAGGATCCTCACTGACGCGATCCTCGGACGGCAGGAGCTCGAATAGGCGCCAACGCATATTCGTCACCGAAAAGGGAGGCACGAGACCTATGACAACCCAGGGACGGGTCAAAGTCGGGATCATTGGTTCGCAGTTCGAGGCGGATATCCACGCCGCATCGTTTCAAATCATGCCGGACGAGGCCGAGGTCGTGGCTGTCGCATCACCGTCGCCCGGCCACGCCAAGGCCCTGGCCGAGCGATACAAGATTCCCCGCGTCTTCACCGACTACAGGCAGATGCTCGAGGAAGACGATATCGAGATGGTCACGATCACCGCGCCGAACGCCCTGCACTGTCGGATGACGGTCGATATCGCCAACGCCGGCAAGCACGTAGTGTGCGAGAAGCCGCTGTGCATGACGCTCGAAGAAGCGGACCTGATGATCGAGACGTGCCGGCGCAAGGGCGTGCTCCTGATGTACGCCGAGGAACTGTATTTCACGCCGAAATACGTCAAGGCCAAAGAGATGGCCGACCAGGGGGCGTTCGGCAAGGTCTACCTCGTCAAGCAGAGCGAAAAGCACTTCGGACCCCATGCATCGTGGTTCTGGGACGTGAGCAAGTCCGGCGGCGGCGTGTTCATGGACATGGGCTGTCACGGGATCGCCTTCTGCTGGTGGTTCCTGGGCCGGCCCGAGATCAAGAACGTCTATTGCCAGATGGGCACCTACGTCCACGGCGACAAGACCAAAGGCGAAGACAACTCCGTCTGCATCATCGAGTTTGCCAACGATGCCGTCGGCCTGATCGAAGACAGTTGGGCCCGCCGAGGCGGCATGGAAGACCGCATCGAGGTCTACGGCGAAGGCGGCGTGACCCATGCGGACCTGCACATGGGCAACGCCTTGCCGACCTACAGCGAGTACGGCTACGGATACGCGGTGGAGAAGGCGCCGACGACCAAAGGCTGGACGTGGCCCGTCTTCGAGGAGCTATGGAACTACGGCTTCCCGCAGGAGATGCACCACTTCGCACGGTGCGTCCGAGGCAAGGAAGAGCCGCAGGCCACAGGTGAAGACGGCCGGGTGGTGCAGCAGGTGCTGTATGCCGGCTACCAATCGGCCGGCACGGGCAGAAAGATCGCACTGCCGTTCAAGCCGCAAGGCGTCAAGGCACCGATCGAGCTGTGGCAGAATCCAAGAGCATAGTCCGACGCCGGATCTGATCGTGTCGCCCCCCCTGAAGAGGTCCGTTATGGCGAAACCAAGCTTGCGTTTCCTGTCCGACGAGGATGTTCAGGCCATTCACGAGGCCGGCCTGCTCATTCTTCGCGACACCGGGGTCAAAGTGCATCATGCCGAGGCGCGAAAGCTGCTGACCCAGGCCGGTGCGACGGTCGATGAGCACAGCAGGATCGCCCGTCTGCCCGAACGACTCACCATGGAATCCATCGCACGGACCGGCAAACGTTATGTGCTTTACGGTCGCAGTGGACATCGCACCGCGCGGTTCGGGCATGGCGACCGTGTGTGGATGTCCAGCCCGGGGCAGTACACCTGGATTGATTCCCAGACGGGTCGTCGGCGAGGTGCCACGGTTCAGGACGTGCGAGATGCGATTCGGCTCGGCGACGCGCTGGACCATATCCACGTTGTCGGGGCGATGGGGCAGCCGGAGGAGATGTCTGAGATCGGCAGCGATGTCTTCTTGATGGGAGAACTGGTCAAGGGAACCACCAAACCCACGCGGTGCTGGGTGCGCAACGGCCACACCGCCGGCGCGATCCTGGAGATCTACCGGACGATCGCCGGCGGCGCGCAGGCCCTGCAACAGCGCCCGATGGCCGAGGCGTTTCTCGAACCGATCAGCCCGCTCCAGTTGCCCGAGCACGGCCTGGACATCGTCAAGGCGTTCGCACAGGCAGGCCAGCCGGTGAGCATCGGTCCGATGGCCATGACCTCGGCTACAGCGCCGGGAACATTGGCGGGAACGCTGGCGCAGGAGAATGCCGAGATTCTGGCCGGCCTGGTCGTGACGCAGCTTTTGGCCCCTGGCACGCCGGTCATGTACGGCGGCATCCCGCACATCATGGACCCGCGGACGAGCATCTGTTCGTTCGGCTCGCCCGAGCAGGGCGTGATGGCGGCAGCCATGGTGCAGATGGCGCGGTTCTACGGCCTGCCGGTGTACGTCAACGTGGGCCTGACCGACGCCAAGACGCTCGACGCCCAGGCCGGCATCGAGAAGGCGTCGAGCATGCTGATGGGGCTGCTGGCCGGGGCCGACACGTTCGGACACTGCGGCATCTGCGGGACCGACCACGGGGCCAGCCTCGAATGGCTCTATCTCGACAATGAGCTGGTGGCCTATGTCGAACGCATTGCGCGCGGTCTGACGGTCGGCGCTGAGACACTGGCGGCCGAAGTCGTTCAGCGCATCGGACCGGGAGGCAACTACCTCGCCGACGAGCACACCGTCCGCCACTTCCGAGACGAATTCTGGCTGCCCGGACCGGCCTGGGCCCGACAGAGTTGGGACGGCTGGGAAGCGGCCGGACGTGCCGCCATGAACGAGCGGGCGCGCGAGCAGGTGCAGACGATTCTGGCGACGCACCAAACCGAGCCGATGGAGGAGAAACTCGCCGCCGAAGTCGACCGAATCGTCCAATGCGCACAGCGCGAACTGGATTGACACGCACGCGAGCATGATGAACGCAACGAGAACGCTCTGGGGAGCACGAAGATGGCAGATCAGAATGGCAGATCGGAAACGGACATCACGCGACGACGCTTCATGGGCCATGCGGCCGCAATGGCGGCGTTCACCGTCGTGCCTCGTCACGTCCTGGGCGGACCGCGCCACGTTGCGCCGAGCGAGAAGCTCAACATCGCAGGCATCGGGGCCGGCGGACGCGGCGGCGACAACCTGCGTGGGGTCGAGAGCGAAAGGATCGTCGCGCTGTGCGACGTCGATTGGCACAGCGCCGCCGGCGCATTTCGACGCTACCCGGACGCGAAAAGGTATCGCGATTCTCGCGAGATGCTGGACAAGGAGGGTGATGCGGTCGATGCGGTCGTGATCTCGACACCCGACCACGTCCACGCCGTGGCGTCGATGGCGGCGATTAAGAAGGGCAAGCACGTGTATTGCGAGAAGCCGCTGACGCGAACGGTCCATGAGGCGCGGGCGCTGACGCTGGCGGTGCGGGAGGCGCGCGTCGCCACGCAGATGGGCAACCAGGGCATGGCGTTCGAAGGCAACCGGTTGATTAAGGAATGGCTATGGGATGGCGCGATCGGCGACGTTCGCGAGGTCCACGTCTGGTCCGACCGACCGACGCACCAGGGCAAGTTGCCCCTGTGGTGGGCCCAGGGGATCGAGCGCCCGACCGACACGCCGGCCGTGCCGGAGCACCTGGACTGGGACCTCTGGCTGGGCCCGGCTCCGCATCGTCCCTACCACCCGGCGTATGTCCCCTTCCGCTGGCGGGGTTGGTGGGATTTCGGTTCCGGCGGGCTCGGTGACATGGGCATCCACAACCTGGCGCCGGTCTTCAGTGCGCTGAAGCTCGGGGCGCCGACGAGCGTCTGCGCCAGCTCCACGGCTGTATACGAAGAGACACTGCCTCTGGCCTCGACGGTCCACTACGAATTTCCCGCACGCGGTGACATGCCGGCGGTGACGGTCCACTGGTACGACGGCGGGCTCATTGCCGCTCGTCCGCCGGAACTCGAAGGCAGCCGAGAGATGCCGCGCGAGGATGGTCTGATCTTCGTCGGTGACAAGGGCAAAATGCTCGTGACCGGCTGGGGCGGCCACAGCCCTCGCCTGATCCCCGAGACGAAGATGAAAGCATACAAGCAGCCGGCAAAGACTCTGCCGCGTTCGATCGGCCATTATGAAGAGTGGATCAAGGCCTGCAAGGAAGGGACGCCGACCGAGTCAAGTTTCGACTTTGCCGGTCCCATGACCGAAGCGGTGCTGCTGGGCACGGTCTGCGTTCGCGCCGGCGGCCGCAAACTCCTCTGGGACAGTCAGGCCATGAAGATCGCAAACCGGCCCGAGGCAAACGACTACCTGCACTATTCGTACCGCCAACCCTGGATGCTGTGATGCCGGAAGGCAAATCCCGCCGGCGATATTGACGAAACGCCCGGCGAGGCTATCATAGGCGCGCCGTGAACGATTGAAATCGACGTTTGGAGCGCACAAAGGTGTTCGAATGAAGCTGGAGATGACAGGACAGATGCGGATGGAGCAGCGGATGAAGCTCGCTCCGCACATGATCCAGTCGATGGAGATCCTTCAGCTTCCGATTCTGGCGCTGGCCGAACGCATCGAACAGGAGCTCAACAGCAATCCGGTCCTCGAACTGGAGGAACCGGCCGAGGCAGACAACGGCGAGGCCGTGGCCGACACCACAGCGGATGATGTTCCGGCCGAGAAGGACCTCATTGTCGACACGGACAACAACAAGGCCGATGACTTCGAGCGTCTGGAGAGCCTCGGAGACGACTTCAAGGAGTTCATCGACCAGTCGGGGCCGTATCGCAGCCGCATCGACTCGGACGAAAGGGACCGCAAGCTCGAAGCGATCAAGAACACGGCCGCTCCACCCCAATCGCTGCATGACTATCTCGACGATCAGTGGCGACTCGTGGATGCCGACGAACCTGTGAAGAAGGCCGGTCAGGCGATCATCGATTACATTGATGACCGGGGCTATCTGAGCGTTCGCCTGGAACAGTTGCACCACAAGGACCGCGACGATTTCCAGTTGGATCATCTCAAGGAGGCCCTTCGCCTCGTCCAGCACCTCGATCCGTCCGGCGTCGGCGCGAGAGATCTGAGGGAGTGCCTGCTGATCCAGATCGCCCAGAGCGGCCAGGAGATGGGGTGTGAATACCGCCTGGTCGCCGATCACATGGACGACTTGCTCGAAAACCGCCTGCCGGACATCGCCCGGAAGATGGGGGTGAGCATCGAGCAGGTCAAGCGGGCCATCGAACGGCTCAGCAAGCTGGATACCTCGCCTGGACTCCAGGTCGGACGCAATGAGAGCATTCCGATCACGCCGGACGTGATCGTCGAATCGCCGAACGGTTCCGACGAATTCACCGTACGCCTGGCTGAGTCCGAACTGAGGGGCCTGAGACTGAGCGACTACTATACCCGGATGGCCAAAGACACCCGGATCGGCGACAACACGCGCAAGTTTCTTCTGAGCAACATTCGCTCGGCCCACTGGATCATCGAAGCGATTGAACAGCGCAAGAACACGCTGCTGAAGGTGGCCCAGGCCATCGTCCGGAACCAGCGCGATTTCTTTGAGAAGGGCCCGCTCCATCTTCGCCCGCTGCCCATGGCCAAGGTCGCCGACGAGGTGGGCGTGCACCTGGCCACCGTCTCTCGGGCGGTCTCCGGCAAGTACATGCAGTGTGGCTGGGGCGTCCTTCCGCTTCGCAAGTTCTTCAGCGGGGGCACCGAAGACGAAAACGGCCAGGCCCACAGTTGGGAAGCCATCCGCGTCAAGCTCCAGCAGATCATCGACGATGAGGACAAGACCAAGCCGCTCAACGATGACCAGATCAAGGAGAAGCTGGCCGAAGCGGGCATTCCCCATCTGGCCCGTCGGACCGTCGCCAAATACCGCAAGCTGTTGAATATCCCCACCGCGCGTTTCCGCAAGCGCTATTGATCGGTCGGGCTCAGTCTGGCTCGCTCCAGGCGGTCGCGAGTACAGCGTCAGCGGTCGTGGATATCCCCTGCAGACAGGTGGGCGTCGTTTGGCCTTGACCGCAGAGGGCAACTCTGTTAGTTTCCGGCGGCTGTTCGCGGTTCTCGGCTGCTCGCTCATCGGAGCGGGGGGCGCAGACGTTGGACGCCGCGAAGACAGCATGCGATACGAACCACTGATCGGAGAAACCTCACCGGTATGAAGAATATCAACCGCCTTTTTGGCTATGTCTGGCCGCAATGGCCTCGCGTCGTAGGGGTCGTAGTCAGTACCGTAGTCATCGCTCTGTTGCTTTCGGTTAGTTTCATGGCGATCATCCCCTTGCTGACGGTCATGATCCAGAATGAGGGACTGCACGGCTGGACCGACCGCAAGACCTGTGAGACCGCCTATGGGATGGAGTTCGACGTACTGGCGACCACCGAAATCAGCGAGGACACCGGGCCTTCGCTCCAGACCCACCTGCGAGTCCGTCGTGTCCGCGAAGGCAGCCTGGCCGAGAAGGCGGGGATCCGCGTCGACGATCGCATCGGCCGGCTCGACGAGGACGCCTCCGACATGCAGGGCACGTACACCGGGTTGCTTGAGGAATTGGCCGCAGCGGCGATGACGACGCCGACGCTGCGGGTCAGGCTGATGCGACGCGATCGCGGCGACTGGATCGGCACCGACATCGAACTGAGCACACCGCAGAACACCGCCGCCGTCGATGGCCTGAACTGGAAGATGCTGCGAGAATTCAAGTGGCGCACCCATCTGACCGGCCTGGCTGCAGCCCGATGGACGGTCGGCTTCCTGCCCCGTGGACAGTCGGCAGAGAACCGGATTCGCGCCGTGGTCGCTATCATGGTTGCGATGCTCGTCATCACCATCATTCGGTGTATCGCCAAGTACTACCAGGATTACGTCAGTCAGAAGATTGTCCAGGTCGCCGTCAACGAACTGAGGCAGGATGTTTTCACCCGTTTGACGTGTGTGCCGATCAGCATCTTTGCCACGGAACGCCCCAGCGACACCATCAGCCGAATCATGCGCGATACGAATACGATGACCTCGGCGATCAAGGTCATGATCGGCAAGGCATTGCGGGAGCCGATGAACGCTCTGTTCATGCTGGCGGGCGCCATGTTCCTGAATTGGAAGCTGTCCCTGATATTCCTCACAGCCGCTCCGCTCGTGCTCGTGCTGCTGGCGTCGTTCGGACGCAAGATCAAAAAGGCGTCGCGACGTTCGCTGGTCGCGGGGGCGGAAATGCTCTCGAAGCTCCAGGAGGCCGTGGCCGGTCTGCGCGTCGTGAAGGTCTACAATCAGCAACGCTACGAGCAGCAGCGATTTGCGGAGATCAACGATCGCCTGCTCAAGCAACTGCTGGCCATGTCAAAGGTGGACGCGGCGACGCACCCGATTCTGGAGGTGCTCGGCATGCTGGCCGGGGCCGGCGCCATCGTCGTCGGGATGGCCTGGGTCACCGGCGGGGGCCTGGAGGGCCCGGAGTTTCTCGCGCTGCTGGCGCTGCTGGGCGGCGCTGCCGAGGCGGTGCGCAAGACCAGCGGCGTCTGGAACAGGATTCAGCAGGCCAACGCGGCTGCCGAACGCGTCTTTGATGTGCTGGACCATCCGGCCGAGCCGGAGAGGCCGGATGCCATGGTCCTGCCGTCGGGGCAAGCCGACGTCGAGTTCTGCGGCGTCGCGTTCACGTATCCGGGCGCCGAGCGGCCCGCGCTCAAGGGGGTCGATCTGACGGTGACGACGGGCCACAACGTCGCTATCGTCGGACCCAACGGATCGGGCAAGACCACGCTGGCCAACCTGCTGCCGCGTTTCTACGATCCGGATTCCGGCCGGATTCTCATCGGCGGCTACGATATCGCCGACGTCACCCTCGAAAGCCTTCGCAGTCAGATTGGCATGGTGACCCAGGAGGTCATCACCTTCAACGATACGATCTCCGCCAATATCGCCTACGGCCGTCTGGGGGCCGCCCAAGAGGAAATCGTCCAAGCCGCCCAGCGGGCGTTCGCTCACGAGTTCATCAGCCAGTTGCCTCTTGGCTACGACACCGTCATCGGCGAGCACGGAGTCGGGCTCAGCGGCGGACAACTCCAACGCATCGTGATCGCGCGGGCGATCCTGAAAAACCCGGCAATCCTCATTTTCGACGAGGCGACCAGCCAGGTCGACGCCGACAGTGAGGCCAAGATTCACAAGGCCCTCGAAGAGATCATGCAGGGGCGCACCACCTTCATCATTGCACACCGCTTCAGTACGGTGATCGCCGCCGACGTCATCGTCGTGATGGACGGTGGGCGGATCGTCGCCCAAGGCAAGCATGAGCAACTCATGCAAACGTGCCCCATCTACCAGGGGTTGTACGAGACCCAGTTGATCAAGGCGTAGGGGGTCGCGATGAGCGCGATGTCACGAATCGAACGAGAGAAGAAGGCCCATGAGCTGTTCACGCGTTTCGACGGCAACCCGATTCTCACGGCCGACCACTGGCCCTACGCCGCCAACGCCGTGTTTAACCCGGCGGCCGCCCAACTGGACGGCCAGACCCTGCTGCTGGTCCGCGTCGAAGACATGCGGGGCTTTTCTCACCTGACGGTCGCCCGGAGCCCTAACGGGCTGACCGATTGGACGGTGGACAGCGAGCCGACGATGACGGCTGACCCGACCACCCACGAGGAACGCTGGGGTCTGGAAGACCCGCGCATCGTCTGGCTGGAAGAGCAGGAGCAGTTCGCCGTCACGTACGTCTCCTTCAGCGAAGGCGGTCCGATTGTCTCGCTGGCGATCACCAAGAACTTCCGCACGTTTGCGCGCCTGGGCGGCCTGTTGCCACCGGAGGACAAGGACGCCTGCCTGTTCCCGCGCCGCTTCGACGGCCGGTTCGCCCTGATTCACCGTCCGATCGTGCGAGGTGAAGCCCACATCTGGATTAGCTTCTCGCCCGACCTGAAGCACTGGGGCGATCACCAGCTACTGATCCCGACGCGTGCGGCTTACTGGGACTGCCACCGCGTCGGCCTGGCCTGCCAGCCGATCGAGACCCCCCAGGGTTGGCTGATCTTCTACCACGGCGTGCGGAGCACGACCGCCGGACAGATCTATCGAACCGGCCTGGCCCTCCTCGATCTGAACCGGCCGTGGAAGCTTCTGCGCCGCAGCGACGAATGGATTCTGGGCCCCCACGCCCAATACGAACGCGTCGGCGATGTCGGCGACGTTGTATTCCCGACGGGCGCGACTGTGAACAAGGACACGGATGAGTTGCGGCTGTACTACGGGGCCGCCGACTGCACCGTGGCCGTCGCCACCGCGAAAATGACCGACCTGCTCGACTACATCTCCGCCAGCCCCGAAGTCGACGACTGACCGCCCGGAGGGTGCACTGCACGTTTGTAGGTAGATTCTAGGCGGCCATGGGGCGGTTCTGCCAGAAGCGGTCCCATTCGCCGTTGAGCCAAGTGATCCGCAGGGCCAGCGTCGCCGAAGAACCGGGTCGGGTC
>Ga0334890_1001986_pt1 | contig 24851 bp, 23 predicted proteins | sample GraSluR1_MG_3_FD_207220 | JGI IMG/M metagenome (GOLD analysis project Ga0334890, IMG submission 207220) | Sludge microbial communities from methane-producing bioreactor in Wageningen University, Netherlands - Granular Sludge_31_08-R1 | ecosystem: Engineered > Bioreactor > Anaerobic >... | reverse complement strand
AGCAAGGCATCCCTTCACCAGGTCCGTTGATTCGTCATCGTTCGGCAAGTCAATCCGATAGAGCAGGTGGGCCCCGTTCCCGGAGTCGGCCATGACAGGATCCGGGAACCCCTGCTCGCCAAGCCAGGTCCGGATCCGCTCTGCATGAGCAAGAGCAGCCTCGTGTTCCCCATTGGTCGATGAGACTCCACTCGGCCGAATCGGATCCAGGTCAACCGGCAACCACTTCCTGCAGAGCACATCCGAGTCGCTGGTGGTCGGGTCCTTCCGACCCAGGTTCATCTTCACCCGGTTCGCCCTCCGCGAAAGGAGGGCCGGGTCAACTGTGTTCAATGTGACATAAATCCCGGTGACTTCCGGGAGCGTGTCCAGGTTTGCCGCCTTCTCGGCCAGAGTATCGAAGTTGTCGAAATACCCGCTGTGGACCGAATGGTCGGTCAGGGCCCGGAGTTCCACTATCCCACCATCCGGGAAGAGGGTTGCGAGGGCCCTCTTGATCTCGTTACTCATACCGACCCTTCCTGGCAGTCCGGTATGAGTGGAAAGAGTGGTGCAGAGACCGCCTCGCCCCGGGCAACCCGCTGGAAACTCACGAGCGGGATGATGAAGTGCCCCGCCCGCGTGTAGAGGATCACCGCTTTCCCCGCCCGGTTGATGGCCGCGTGCCCCTCGATGGAGATCACATCGGCCTCTTCCTTTCCATCAGCGGACGTCTTCCGCTGGACCTGGATGATTGGTACGACCCGGCCGTAGAAGAGCAGGGCTCGGACCTCCCGGGATTCGATTCTATAAGATTCGCCTTCAATTTCCACTCGAAGGATCTCGTTCTCTCCGGGTGAAAGCGTCCCGGGTTCAGTCACCGCGATCACCCTTCCGTTCGTGCTTGACCCGCAGAATGTAGTTGTGGCCGGCGGTCCGCTTGACCCTGACCTCTGCAATGGCATCCCCGTATTTCTTGATCTCTTCAGAGAGTGCCTGGGGGATGAGGTAGAGCGGGACCGGCGAAGTGGAGTGCTGCGCCATGGGCATCAGGCCACCCCTGCGAACCTTTCGGGATTTTCAGATAACCATACCTTTTTTAATCCGAGAAGAGAGGATATTCTGGGTCCCTCAAGTTGAATCATTGTGGAAGATGCTTCTGATTTTGGGGGGCCCACTACTGTTTCTTGCATGTCTCACCCTCCTTCAGGACAAAGAGCCCTTTCCGCAGAAAGAACTCCCCGATGCCCACGAATCCTGTCCGGCGTTCATAGGCCTCGACTGCTTCCCGTGTGACCACGAGCTGTTCCATGGTGTTTCGTTCCTGCATGCCGGCAAGCCGTGCCGCCACATGCACACCAGCATGGCCAAACGGGTGAAATAAGGATGAACGGGAGCTCCTGAAAGTGGGTCAGGATAAGCCTGACTGTATCACATAAAGGGAATCACCTCGGGACCTTCGGGAGCGTGGGGACCTGCCGGAGGACAGGAGCCGGCTTCGTCCCGCTCTTTTGCATGATGAACTCCATCAACTCCGGCCCGTGCCTGAGTACGAAGTCCTGGATCTCGTCCTCGCTGGCCGTTCCAGTCCCCATCAGCGATTGTCCGCAGACGGCACAATACTCCGCTGCGGGTGGCATGATCGTGTGGCAGTGCGGGCAGACATGGGGCTCGAGAGCGGACTTCTTCTTCTCTCCTTCCGTGTCTTCAAGGCAGTAGACCCTCCGGAGCTCCCGCTCGATATCCTGCCCGGTGAGGTGGGCATAGGTTCGGAGCATCTTGGAATGGACCGAGCCCCACATAATCAGCTTAATGATACTCTCTGAAACTCCCTCCTGGACCATGTGGGTGATCCGGGAGTGCCGGAAGAGATGGGGAGTCAGGCGCTTCTCAATCCCTGCACGTTTCCCAATGACCCGAAGCTGGGCGATGGCGGCCTCGTTCCTGAGGAGTTTTCCCCGGTAGTTGATGAAGACCGGAGCGTCTCCCTCCGGAGTCCCGGGATAGTCCAGGCGCCACTGTATGACATACTCCATTCCTGCGATGATAGGTATATACCTGGGGACGTTTGTCTTGAAGTTCACGTTCACCACGATCCCGTTCTTGTTGAAGGTGAGGTCCTTCCACTTCATGGCCGCGGCCTCGCCGATGCGGAGGCCTCCCTCATAGATGAATGTGATCATGGCCCGGTCGTAGCTCCGATAGCATGCCTTGTAAAGACGCTGAATCTCCTCCGGGGTAATCATCTGGGACGCGGTCTTGGTCATCGGGTTATCCGGCGGGACCTTGATCCTCATCACCTTCTTTTCGGGAAGCGAGGTGTACTCATTCTCCACCAGCCAGACGAGAAATTGTTTCAGGATCCGGACGAAGTCATGCTTGGTGTTCTGAGCAAAGGGGGTGCCCTTGGTGGTGTTTCCTTTCTTCAAGGCCTCGATGCCGTTGTAGACATCGGGAATGGTCATCCCGCTGAACTCGGGGAGGAACCTGCGCCAGTGCACAAGGGTATACGTGATCTTGTTCACCCTGGACAGGCCGATACATCCCGAGACTTTTTTCTCAGTGACAAACTCGCGGATCAGAGCAATGTCGTTCTGCGTTATCCAGCCTTTTTTCAGTCCATTTTCGATGGATTTGTCTGCGAATTCAGGCCTCATGCCCGAGAATTGCGCATGGTGTTGAATCAGTGTGGAAGATTCTGCCATAGAAGGGCGTCTGAAAGGATGTATATAAATTTTGGGTAAGAAAATTGAAGGTTAACTTCTGAAGCCCAGCCGGGTTTCGAAAGAAGCCCGTAAATCACGTATTTTTGTGCTCGCGCAGAAATGCGGTTGAAAAAGTGCAAAGTGGTTTTTATAGGGAAACGACCGTGCGGCAGACTCTTCAGTCTTTCTTTTAATCAATTCCTTTTAAAATCTGTCAGGAATTCCAGTATTCCTTCCGGATCAACATATATATCATCAATTTTTACATGGAAGTAGTAACATGGAGCAATGGTCGTCACGGACAGGATTCATTCTTGCGGCAATCGGTTCTGCGGTGGGGATCGGCAACATCTGGCGTTTTTCATCGGTCATCGGCCAGAATGGCGGAGGAGCATACCTCGTACCTTACCTGATCGCCGTATTTCTCTGTGCTCTCCCTCTCATGATCCTCGAGTTTGCCATGGGCCGGTACTTCCGGGGCACGGTTGTCAGTTCATTCCGGACGGTGCGGCCACAGTTCCGTATTATCGGGTGGTTGCTCTGTGGGGTCGTCTTTCTCGTTCTTGCCTATTATCTCGTTATCACCGGTTGGACTCTTGGTTATTTTATCTTCTCTTTAAATGGAGATACAATCCCGTTTAACCATTTCACGAGCGGGTGGCTTCCTGTGGTTTTGTTTGCGTTTACCGCGGCAATTACCGGGATTGTAGTATCCCGTGGCATACGTGCCGGTATTGAACGGCTCTCCGTGTTCCTGATACCAGTCTCGATAGGAATTCTCATTATCCTGGCGCTGTATGGTTTAACATTGCCGGGATTCTCCGATGCAATGAACTTCCTCTTCACTCCCGACTTCTCGGTTCTCACCGATCCGCTGCTCTGGAGCGCGGCATTCGGCCAGGCATTTTTCTCCCTTTCCGTTGGCACCGGCATCCTGCTGACGTATGGTGCCCATATCAGCCGTGAGCAGGGAATTCCGGTCTCATCGCTGATCGTTACGTGTGCGGATGTCGCCGTTGCCTTGCTGGCCGGTATCGTGATCTTCCCTATCGTCTTTTCCTTCGGCCTTTTACCAACCTTGGGAGCCGAGCTTGCATTCACTACCCTCCCTCAGGCATTCTCCATTATGCCATTCGGATGGCTGATTGCAGCGGCATTCTTCCTTGTGTTATTCTTTGCAGCGCTCACTTCTGCAGTCTCGATGCTGGAGGTGAGCGTGGCGGCTATCAGTGAATCGGTCAGCTGGTCGCGGGTACGGACATCAGCGCTCCTCACCGGCATCGTAATTATCGCCGGTCTCCCGTCAGCTCTTTCCTATAGCGCTCTTGACCTGAGAATTGGGGGAATCCGGGTGCTCGACTTCATGGACGAGACAATTGGAACTCTCGGACTGCCGGTTACTGCACTCCTCCTCGCGATAATATTCAGCTGGTTCGTCCCGAAAGATGTCCTTGCCGGGGAAATCGGACCTGGTATTGCAAGGCTCGTCCATCCGATATGCAAGTTCATCATCCCGGTCGTATTGCTTCTCACCACAGCTGCCCGCCTGGTGTCAGGCCTCGATTACCCCGGGTTGCGTATGCTCCCCGGAAGCGAGTTCATCGGGACTCTCCTGCAGGCTGAGGGGATCATCCTGATTATCGTACTCATCCTGACATTCATCCTGGTCGTCTGCTGGTTCAGGGCATGTCCGCTTGCAGAACGGTTCCGATCAGGGAAATGAGGGATTCTCCTTCAGGGCGAATAAGCCAAAGACCTATGAGGAGGGCCGGATAAAAGATGGGGCATGAGTATTATTGCCCTCCTCTATGCCGAGTTCAAGCGGCTGGAGGAGGAACTCAAACATTCCCAGGGAATGAAGAAATGGGATGAAAAAACCCATCATTACTATTTAATGCTGAAAAAGATGTTTCACGACCGGAAATAATCCTTAAGGGAATTCCTCAGATCAATCTGCAGCTGGCACCGTATTTCCGGTAGTATTTTCCTGTTCAGGGGTGCGGAACAACTCTGCAAGATTTCTGATCTTTTCAGGGGCCCCCATGACAATCGCTTCGTCACCGGGTTGGAGATCCATTTCTCCCGAGGGATTTTCTATCACCTGCTGCTGTCGCTTGACGGCAAGAATGGAAACCGAGTACTGTTTCCTGATATTGAGGTCAGCAAGAGTTTTCCCGCATGCCAGAGATCCCTGCTCTACCCGTAGAGTACTCATCGTCAGGTTCGGGAGGTTTGCCGAGAGATCGGAGAAGTTCGCCGAGAAATCCGAAGGGCTGCGGAGCATGTCGTAGGTGTCGGCCCGGACCCCCTGAATATAGCGTTCGATGGTCGCCTCCGGTGTCAGGTATTTCTTGAGGACCCGGGTAAATATCTCCACCGAGGTTTCGAACTCTTCCGGAATGACCTCATCAGCCCCCAGGTTCCTGAGATGTCTGACTTCGGTAAGAAACCGGGTCCGGACGATGATGAAGAGTCCGGGATTCATCATATGGGCAAGAGAAGTGATAGCACGGGTTGAGACCGGGTCATTGATAACAATCACAAGGATCCTGGCCTGCTCGATGTTCGCGTGCGTGAGGATCGTGGAATTCGTCGCATCGCCAAAAAATATATTCTCGCCGGCTTTGCGTTCCCTGACCACGGTCTCCGGATTCATATCAATGACCACATAGGGGATCCCGCCCACCCGTGCGGCCTTCGCAAGGTTCCTCCCGTTGAGACCATACCCGACAATGACCACATGATCTTTCATCGGCGGAATACTCTGGGAATTGTCGGTTTCGCACCCGGCTTTGAGTCTGCCCCCAAAAGGCAGGCGACAGAAGAAATCGGCGGTCTTCGGGCCGGAAACAATGGCAAGAGGGGTGAGCGACATGGTAAGGAGGGTCACCGCAAGGAAGATCTGCTCGCTTGCCGGGGTGAAGAGTCCGAGTTCCATGCCGGGGATTGACAGGATAAACGCAAATTCACCGATGTTCGCCAGCGCCAGTCCCGCAAGGACCGATGTCCGGAGCGACTGGCCGATGAGCATCGCTGAACCTCCTGCAATGACAGCTTTCACAAGAATGGTTCCGATAACGAGAGCCACTATCAGGACAGGCTCCTTAATCACAAACCCGATGTTGAGAAGCATGCCGATAGAGATGAAGAAGAAACTGGTGAAGATGTCGCGGAAGGGGATGATGCTTGCAAAGGCCTGGTGGAAATAATCGGATTCCGACAGGGTGAGGCCGGCAAGGAACGCACCGATTGCCAGCGACAAGCCGAGGCTTGCTGTGATATAGGTGATCACGAAGCAGATCAGGAGGATGCTCAGGAGAAAAATCTCCGGGCTTCTGATCCCGGTAATCCGGTTCATGAATTTCGGTATTGCATAGATCGATATGGCCAGGACTGCGGCAAAGAGGATAGCCAGGGTAATCACGAGCTGGAACAGGGCACCGGCAATATCTGTGGTCTCCCCGGCAAGGATTGGCAGGGCAATCAGCATGGGGATTGTGATGATGTCCTGGAAGATTGAGATCCCGAGCGTAACGCGGGCCTGGGGGCTTTCAATCTCAGCGCGGTCCTGATAGAGTTTCAGAGCGATTGCCGTGCTGCTGTGGCAGACAAGGAAGCCGAAGAAGAGAGCCTGGGCGGTTGTTACGCCAAAGAGGTAGGAGATCGCCATCGTGGCTATGATAGTAAGCAGGACCTGCAGGCTCCCGCCGATCAGGACAATTTTCCGCATTTCGTAGAGGGTCCGGAATGAGAACTGCATCCCGATGGTGAAGAGGAGAAAAATGATGCCTATTTCTGCGAGAACGTCAATGAATTCAGTTCCCTCGATAAATCCCAAACCATAGGGGCCGATGAGGATACCGGTCAGGATGAAGCCGACAATCCCCGGAATCCTGAACTTATTCCCGACTGCAACAATGATGATTGCGAAGGCAAAGATGATGATGATGTTGTACAGGTACCCGGTGATCATGGACTGTTCCCTGTTGCTGGTTCATCGGGGAAAATTGATTACGAGATTATCTCACATAGAATTAAAGTCAGACATTAATTAATCCTCCTTTTTAAGATGATTCTTTCCATGAACCGTCATGAAGATGCAATCCGGATATCCATAGGGATGTGCAGGAGAATGAATCCCCTCCTGTCCTCCTTTTCCCCTGGAACTACCGTATTCCGATACTTCTGGATACGGAAGCCTGCGTATCCCACGGATCCGGTGGAATCATTCATTTCTTACGACAGGAGTATTCCTCAAAATGAGCACCGGAGTAGTGGTATTGCGGGCCACTGGGGCGGACGTGCTGCCGATCAGAACATTCAGGAATGACTTCCTTCCTGCCGATTTCATGAGGATAAGGGAGACATTCTCGCTTCGGGAGAATGACAGTATCTCTTCCACCGCTCCCCCGACAGCTACATGGACTCGGGGGGGAATCCCATGGCCGGAAAACATGTCCTGGAACCGGGCGAGCCTTTGTTCCGCTTCGGTTACGGCAGTATGGATCCCATCCACTGTGTCACCGGAAGTTACCACATGGAAGAGGGAAACGCGTTGGATCCAAGGGAGTTCGTTGAGGCAGAGTACTGAAATCTCCGGTTCGGAGAAATCAGTGCAGACCAGGACATGTGAGAATAATGCCGGGTGCGGCGATTCCGGTTTCAGTGCCTTTTCGTGGTAGACGAAAGGTGTCGGTATCAGCAGGAGGTGAGACCTTCCATACCGGAGGACATCCGACGCAACGCTCCCGAGCAAGAGGGTGTCAATAATCCCCGTTCCCCGCCTCCCCATAATTATGAGGGATATGGCATGCTGTGCTGCGGTTTGGAAGATGACCGTCGAAATTTCACCTCCGGTGATCTCTTTAAGGACGGGTGTGATGGTGACGCCAGGCATCTCAAGACGTTGTCTGACCTTATCAAGTTCGATCTGTGCTATCTGGACTTTCGCGGGAACTTGATCGGGGTCTTTGGAAGGATACCGGTTATATACCACATGGAGGAGGACGATCTCCCTGACACCGGGAATTTGCCCAACCGCATCGAGCGCGGTGAAAGCCCCTCGTGAAAAGTCAACAGGGACCAATATCCTTTCGAACACACTTCATCTCCTTTTTTCATCTGATTTTTTTCGAGTCCCTTGAACGGGTAATCGCACAATGTTGCAGGTTTGTTCTTATAATATTTCCCGCAAATTCAACCTGACATTGTGTAGTGCCGTTACGGACCATGGTTCTCCGTATGTGGTTCGGAACTGAACATCGAACGAACCTGGTTCGATTGCGACGGGTCCGTAAGAATGAGAAGATGATCGCCTTCTGCCAGGACGGTACTGCCACACGGAACGAACCGGTCTCCTCCTTTCTCGATCATGATGATGAGAGTCCCGGGGGGCAGGCCGATATCCACAATCTGCTTCCCCGCCACCCCGGCCCGCGGCGGGACCTTCAGTTCGATCAGATCGTTCCCGGACGTGCACCCGTTTCCAAGGCTCATCGCCAGACGCGGAGTCTCCTGCAGAGGAGATGAGACTCCGAGGTGGCGGGCAACAAAGGGGATTGAGGTTCCATGCAGAAGGGCGGAGGTGATGACGATGAAGAACACCAGGTTGAAGATCGTTTCAGCCTGGGGGATGCCGGCGAGGAGCGGGAAGGTGGCAAGGACGATGGGGGCTGCACCCCGTAGTCCTACCCAGGATACCATAACCTTGTCCCGAAGCGCCATCTTCCAGGGACTCAGGGTGAGAAAGACGGTGACCGGCCGGGCGACAAAGATGAGGAAGAGGGATATCAGCATCCCGGATCCGATAACTGCGATGAGATGGGAGGGAAATACCAGCAGGCCCAGGGTGAGGAACATTGCGATCTGCATCAGCCAGGCAATCCCTTCGTGAAACCGCATAAGGCTGTTTTTATGGATAAACATGCTGTTGCCGAGGACCAACCCTGCTATATACGCTGCGAGGAATCCGCTCCCTCCGAGTGATGCGGTCACCCCGTAGGTCATCATGACGAGGGCCAGGGTAAGCACCGGATAGAGACCTTCAAACTCGAGCTTAAGACGATTGATGAGGTAGACCATGACTTTACCCATACCATACCCGATAAGACCTCCAACCGCCATCTGCTGGATGAAAAGCGGGATCATGATGAGTGGGGATAAGCCCGGATTGAGAAGGAGGGTGATTGCCCCGATGGTCAGGAAGACCGCCATCGGATCATTGCTCGCGGACTCGAGTTCGAGCAATGGCCGCAGAATTCCTTTCAGGCTTGCCCTTTTTGTCCGCAGAATGGAAAAGACCGCTGCAGCATCGGTTGATGATACGACGGCTCCCAGGAGAAATCCTTCAAGCAGCGAGACCCCGAACACGACAATCGCAATACCAGCCATGAGGAGAGCGGTGAACAGGACACCGAGAGTAGAGAGTACTGCTGCCTGGGGGAGTACCGGCCGGACTTCAGACCAGCGGGTATCGAGGCCTCCGGAGAAAAGGATGTAGGTGAGGGCAATGACTCCAACCGCCTGGGCGACCCAGGGATCATCAAAGTAGATACCTCCAGGACCCTCCGATCCGGCAAGCATGCCCACCAGGAGAAAGATCAGGAGGGCCGGGACACCAAGCCTTCCGGACACCTTGTTGGCGAGGATACTGACGATGATGAGTACCGCAATAACAAGGAGGATATATTCAATGGAGGGTTGCATCTGTCGTACCTCAAGAGATCTGATGAAGGAAACAGCACCCGGGACTTTGCACAGACCGATGCCATCCTCTTCGCATACTGTGCATCATTAGATAAAGATCCTAAAAAAGGTGGTTATAAAAATCAAGGGGTTTTTAATATGCGACGGCCCGGAATGTTCGTCTCCGCTCACATACCGGTCCTGTTCTAATCAAGGTTGACTATGAATGATGACGCTCCCGGTTTCGTCGTTTCACTCCTCCCCCAGCAGCTGCTCCCTCCCGCTCCTCGCACCATGCTTCGCATCGTGCTTGTCGCTGTGTTCCGTACGCCACTGACGCTCAGTGACTCGCGGCGCTCGACCTTGTGCTGATGCACTCGGTAACCGGCGCTCGCTCGGGCCGCTGTGGCCATCCGCTCCCCGGCCTCTCATCGCTTCCAGGGGGGCACTGCTACCCCCTTCGCTCCTCGCCCTAATGGGACGGCCTCCTCCTCTCCCTGTAGGAAGAGGCAGTGATCATGAAGGATGCCCTTCGGGCCATAACCTCCTCTGGAGCATTCTGTGGAGTATCACAGTGTCTCATGCATCAGCGACGAGTGGTCCGTGCTACGGTCCGCGAGGAGCGGGATGGTGCAGCCGGTGATGAGGAGTCTGCGACGAAATCACGGGCGTCCACGTATCAACAGTGTAGGAAGAGATACCAGGGAGACGGTGCGAGCGGAACGGACCGGAGGGAGTGGAGCCGAGCACGGTCGACCGTCAACAATCCCAGAAACCGACAAAACAGCGAGGCGCCCCCCGGTTACTGAGGGCATCAGCCCGAAGTCGAGGGGTGACGAGCGGACAGAGATCCCGGAAACACCGAGTGGGTGGGAAGACGGCCCCGGTTACGGCTCGCTGAAGGCGAGCTGTCGCGGGCCGGCAGGCGGGAGGCGGTGGCGGGACCTGCAGGAGGGATACCAGAATAGAGATATGAAGGGTCGGCTATGTACTATTCAGCCGGGGCCGCGGCCGGTCTGAATACTCTCATAGTAACGCATGGTGTTTCGGATCGGAGATCTCCCCGGCGTCTATGTCTGGTAGTCCTCGATGAACTGGCGCAGGTGGTCGTCAGTGACCCGGTACTCGTTCCCAATCTTCACGGCCCGCAGCCGCTTCTGGTTGATCATCGCCCGGACGGTCCGGACGTTCAGTTTCAACATCTCCGCAACTTCTTCTGTCGTGTAAAATTTTGGGGTTGTCATTGCCCCTCCATGAGGTTCACGGTCATCCCCCGCAGGCGGACCGCGTCCCGGATCCTCTTCTCGAACTCATTTGGCTGGCTGAAGTCACCATAGATCTTGATTGCTCCGCCCTTTCCCGGTGTCCCAATCTCGATGCTGTCCTGGAACGCCGGCCCTTCGATAATCTTCTTCACGATCACTTCTTCCATCGTTCTAGTCCTCCCAGGGGAGCATAATGGTAATCACCGGCTCGCCCTCGTTACCTGGACCACAGACTGCCTTCAGCAGCACGTCCTCGGTGACAATTGATCCCGATTCTTTCATAATCACGAACAGAACCCGGAAATGTATCGTGCTGGCATGCCGGCTCCTCCTCGCTGCACACCCGAACATCCAGAGCATGTCCCAGGTCCTCCCTTCCGCACTATGGCCGGGTAGCTCGTCAAGGTAGGGCGGGGAAAGGTAATCATCCCATACCGCACGGGTCACTGCGACCTTGACCTTGATCCCTGCTTCGCTGACAATCTGGTCCGACAGTTCGACCAGGACCCCATCGCTGATGGCATCAGCCCGGGTGTATGCAAAGATGATCTCATCATTCGAGAAGAGGGGGGTGATGGTCATAATCACAGGTCCCCCTCTATGCCGATCTTAAAGGTCTGCTCCTCGTTCATGTACATCTCGCGGGACAACTTCCAGATCTCGTTGATTATCGCCCCCTCTAGAATCTGTTCAAGGGTCAGGTCGTTGTCAAACCGCCGGTTGAACTCTTTCCGCATGGCCTCCAACCATTCGAGGTTGTGGGAGGTGAACGCCACCACTATGGGCTGGCGTTCCTGGCTCTGCACGAGGACCTGCGAGCTCATGACGAGACCCCCGCGACAACTGCCGAAGCTGCTGCACCTGCAGGGCATCCCGGCTCGGGCTGCTCGACCATCATGGCGAGGTGGGCATATTTTTTCTCTCCGGACAAGATGCCCTTCACTTGGGACAAGGGAGACACATACGAGAAGCCATTGATCCGGAACATAACCGCTTTGCCGGACCGGGAGATCCAGGCCTGGCCGATTGCCTCCGGCTGCCCGCAGGTGCTGATTACCTCGGCGATATCATAGATGCTGACCGGCCACCGCTCGATGAGGCGTTGCACGTCACCCTTTGCGATGACGCACTGGCGGGTCTTGATGTCGATGCGAAGCACACCCTCGGCATTCTTCACGCTGCCGATGTGCTCGAAGGTTGGATTGTTGTAACGCATAGTGTTTCTCACCACATAATCATCGGCGGGATGGATGATATAGTGCCGCCATGCGGCGTGAAAGTAATATACTATTACTTGAAATGTATTTATCCTGCATATTTTACGCAATCGATTTTGGCCCTCCGGGTCTCGCCCACGACTCGCTTCGCTCGTATCGAGGGCTTGCCCTGCGGGAGGTTGATCTAAGGCATGCAATCGCTCCGCTCCGGCGACGCCCTCACTGCGTTCGGTGGCGGCCTCCGCTCCGCTGGTCCTGGTTGTCCCGATCATGTGAACGGCCGACAGGATTGACTCTCCCGGCCGGCTGCTCCGCTCTCGCTTCGCTTTTCCGTCCGGCAGGTCAACCAGTCGGCCCGTGAGATCCCGGTCCATCTTCCGCCCCGAAGGGGAGGTATCCTGTTCACTGCCTCTCCCTTGGGAGAGGAGGAGCCCGGCCCGGAGGTGCGAGAGAGGGGGATACTTGCCTATCCCCCGGCGCGATGCAAGGGCAGGGGAGTGGGGATAACCCAAGATGCCAGACTGGAAAGGTGAGTTACAAAGAGTCGAACAATCATATTGACATCGATAATGTTACCGATTTCAATGATGAGGCGGGAAAACTCATTTAAAACAATTCTCCGAGGTAACAAGGAACTACTTTTTCTTCATCGACAGAATTATCAAATCTGATAAATCGCCTGAAATTAAAGTAGAAGCAATAATAATTTTTCCGTCTAGGCTAGGTATTTTAATTTCATAACATGTAACTGGAACATGATCTGATGGCAACCGGGGCTTGATGAGTTTATTCTTCTCTAAAATCAAATCAAGCGGATAATTGACTGATTCTGATTTTGAGAAATAAAAATCAAAATGATAAAACGCATTTCCTCTATCTTCTCGAGCATCGTTTGGAAGGATCACATAATCGTTGCATTCTCTTCGAGATTCTACAATGATTTCTTTTATCGTATCAAAAACGGGGACTGGACAATTATATTGTAAAATGTTGCTTTTACATAGTGTTTCAAAAAAGACATCCTGACGGATATTCATCCCGAACCAGTAATACAAATTATCGGAAATTTTATTGGTGGGAAAAGAAAATCGAGCAATCTTATTATCAGCATCCAATCCAGTAATGTGCCATTTTTGATATTCTTTCAATAATGTGAAATGATCGATAAAAAAATTTGATTTTTCACCGATTTGAAACGTATCATCGAATTTTGTCAGATATTCATATTCAAAACCGGGGAAGAATATGATATGCTCGCCGGGACTGTAGCAAAGTCCGCCGAGAATTGAAAGATCAACCAGATCGTCTTTTTTATTGGTCAGAAACAGATATGAAATTTTTCCGGGGGAGGTCCATCTATCGAAAGCTTTTCCCCATGGCTTGAAAATGATGCTTCTTTCATTTGAATTGACCTTTTCTTTACCGACGTCAAATTTAATTTCAAGATTGTCTTTCTTAAAATCTTTCATTCGAACGGCTATCGATAATTTTTGCTGATCTACCATTGATTGTTGATTTATCCAAAATTGACGTTCTTTCAGCCAAAAATTATTATTCTGCCTATTGTCTAATTCCAATTCCACCGATGAAGTCATTTTTTTAAAGTCATAAGGAGAAGAGCCAAGGCTTTTGTTCAATTGATTTTTCACTTCTAGATGGGGATACTGTGTCATTGAATTGTTAAAATTAGAGGGAAATGACTCAAGTTCTCCGATTAAGACACAATATGTATTCCTCTCGATACGATTTATGCTGGTATTTGGGAGAATTTTTTCAATGTATCTCTCATTCAGGCCCAGCACTTCAAACAAGGAAAACAGGAGACATTTCAGGAGTAATTCATTACACTTGGTAATTTCAGAAATAAATTCAGTACTTAGTTCATGGGTTCCATTGAATAATGGGTCCTTGAGTTCATTTTTTATCCGCAAGAATTCGTTATTATTTAGTTTTTCGCTAAATATTCGCTTAATTCCATCCCATTCATCTAATTTCTCGCTAGGATCTTGTCTGGCATCAACAAGCGGTTTAACTGCTTCAAGACCAAGCCAGAACGAAAAAAATCTATCTGCCCCGTCTTCTTTCAATCCTTTCCTCAACCAGGTAAGAGTTCTCATTACTAGTTGTTGACAGGCCGATGCATCATAGTGAGAGAATATTTCACCGAACAACGAAGCATCGAATGGAATTTTAAATCCAAATGAACCGTCATCTTCAAAAGGATGGATATAAAATGTCGATGCATATCTAGCTCCTTCATCGTTACTTTCTGTTACATTTACCAATTTTGCGGGGAAGCAATAGCCCATTGAAGAAAAACTGATAAGGTTCAGGAGAGTTTCCACATTATTATGCGAGGTGTTGGTAAAAATTTCTTTATTTGGGGCTTCTCCTTCAATTATAAATTCTAAACCGATATGTTTGACGATGTCCGCGTCGTGTTGAAATGAATCTCTCATCCCAATTGTTAATTGTGGGAAATTAAATTTGCAGGAGGTAATGATTTTTCTATCGTAGTCTGATTTATTTCCAAGAATCACCGGGCTTTTTGAAATATACCGCGAGAAGTATTTCACTTCCCTTCACCCTCGATTATCTGGATCTCATCCTCTGTGAGGCCATACAATTCGTAGACCAGGGCATCGATCTGCTTGTCGGTGGCCTCGATCTGCCCTTCGATTAGGGTCTTCTCGTGGTCGATCTTCACTTCTACCCGTTTCTTATGGAGAGCAAGCATCCGCTCGACAAGGGCGACCAGCTTGTCGTGGCGGGCTTTGTCGTTGGGATCGGAGAAATTGATGATGCGGATGGGGATACCCATAAGATATTGGGTAAAAAATCTCATGTACCCTCCTCGAATTAAAGCCAGGGTTGATGAAAAATAATGAAGCATTAGTCGTGAATTTATAATTCCTAAAAGATATTTATCGGATTTTGGAATAAAATAAGTTGTGTTTCCAGAAAACTGAAAATTACAATCCAGGGTGAAATTGGGTTTAGATGAAATGTCTGGAAATATTATCTTGGCTTTTTCAAAATCCGTGTAATAATCACAAGTTCTTAATTCCCACCAATATTCTCCCTTATCCCACCTCGCCTCACCTTCTTGAGCAAAAGGAGCAAAATGATTAGCTAGAGCAGGGAATTGTTCTTGAAACCATTTCCATTTATTCTTAGCTTCACCTGAATACTGCTTCGTCCATCCATTTGGAATGAGAATTATAAATTTACCCTTGTTGTCTGGTGGCTGATAGCGTTTAACGTCCTTCCCTACTAAAAAGGGTTTAATTATTTCTGCACACTTCGGATCTTCGCGTATCAATTTTTCACGCGTTGCTTCATTAATGATAAATGCCTTATTAAGGCCGGTCTTAATTCCATAGAGTATTTTTCCCTCTACATAATCTCCGAGAGGAACGCCAGCTTTTTGTATCTTCTTTAACAATCCCTGTGATTTATGATCTGTCAGAGTCCATCTGCTCTCATCAAGATTATTAAGTTCGACGGAATGCACATGATGCGACACATACTCGTTAAGACTCGTAAATGAGAGATTTTCAACGGCCACTGCTTGGAAAGAGGTTCCCGGTCCATCGTTCTTCACCCGGATAACACAAGGGTAGGTCGTCGCGGTCGTAAACACGGGGAGATCTCCGAAGTCAACAATCTCTTCAATCTGTTTGCCCTTCAGCCAGGACCGGAGCGGTTTTCCATAATTTGCCCGCATCCACTTGTTCGCCACTATATACGAGAAGAGGCCCCCTTTTCGCAGGAGAGAGATTCCCTTCTCAATGAAATACACGTAGAGATCGGCTGTCCCTTGATAGGTCGCATAATGCGCCTGGAAATACTCTTTCTGCTCTTTGATTGATTCCTGTCTCACATACGGCGGATTACCGATTACCGCATCAAATCCACCCTTTTGCATGATCTCAGGGAACGCCCGGTCCCAATCGAAGGCATTGATCCGCTTCAACGCTTCCGGGTCGTCAAGCTTCGCCTGTATATCGGCGTAAATGTCGGTCCCGATGAGCGAGTTCCCGCACTTGATGTTCTGATGGAGGCTTGGCAAGGCTCGTTCTTCGAAGAGCTTGAGCTGCTTCGAGACATTCTCCTCGCTCTCATCTTCGAGAACTTTCAGGAGCAGCGAGAGCTTGGTCACCTCGACAGCCTGGGTGTCGATATCCACACCGAAGATATTGTTCAGCAGAATCCGCTTCCGCTCGGCAATCGTCAGTTTCCAGTCGCTCCGGGTCCGAGACGAACTCCCGTTCGCGGACTTGTAGATAGGGAGGGAAGTATCTCCAGCAAATTTTTTCTTCCCAATTTTTAGAACTGGCTCGGGAAGGAGTGCCCGAACTTCGGACGATGTCGCGGACTTCTCGGCGATGACCGGGACCAGGTTGTGGATATACCAGTTCAGATGCCAGTCGAGGAGGAACTGGTATGCCCCAAGGAGGAAGGAACCGGACCCACATGCAGGGTCCAGAACCCGGAGGTTTCCTACCTCACGGGGAGTCTTATCCTTGACTAACTCCCCGACCGTATGCGAGACAATATAGTCCACAATATATTGAGGGGTGTAGTAGACCCCGCCGGCCTTCTTCACCTCCGGCTTATATTCGACCTTTGCTTGGTGGCCTGCCGTGAGCCTAATCACCTTGCCGAGGAACTGCTCATAGACCTGGCCGAGGATTACCGGTGAGATGACCGAGAACTCGTACGGGCTCTCCGGGTAATATAGGCGCTTGATAATCTTCTTCAGGACCACATCATCAATGACGAGGCCAGGGGTAAGCGTGTCCGGCATCTCGTCCCAACCAGCTTCTGCATTGAAATGAAAGATTCCTGAGTTGTAGCGGGTGTCGGCACGGCGGAATTGGGCGAGGAGGCGCTGGTATACGTCCTGCCCCTCCAGCAATTTCTGAAGACAACCGTACTCCTCAATGCCACGGTCCTCGCAGATGCGGAGGAAAAGAATGCGATCGATGGTCCGCTGCACGGCAACATTGAGCTCATCAACAGAAAGGGCGGTATTCCGGATAGCGATGTTCTTTGCCAGAGCATCCCGCCACTCTTCTATCTCGGCGAGAATGGCCTCATCAACAGTGGCGGTCCCCTTTTTCCCCCTTGTCCCCTCGGCAAATTTATCAAAAGAGCCCCGCAGGATGCTCTTTTGTGAAAAGATGGATTCGATCCAACCCCACTTCTCGGGATATTCTTTGAAGGTGAAATACGCGACTCGAGCGGTTGCGGCATTGTCGCCAGGCATTGGCTTCTTTGTGCAGTCATACACTGCAAATTCTTCGAAATCTGTCAGTATGCTCAGAGGGAGCCGGGCATTCCACGCATATCGACGGATCTGGAGGGCAGGACCGGCATCGTCCTTGATGTTCACGGCTGGTTTCTTTGCTTCCACTATGAATTTTCGGGAGCCACCGATCCGGAAGGCATAATCGATAAACTCTGTGGAGCCCCTGATTCGAATTGGGTCTTCATGGATAACTTCTTTGTAAAGTTCCGAATTCCCTTGTGTATTGTCAATATCCCAACCAAGAGTCTTAAAGAAAGGATCGACAAACTCCCTACGGAGTTGGGTCTCGTTGAATTGACCACGTTTATAGGCCGCTTGGTGAAATTCATATTTCTCGACAAGTTTGAGAATAGCTTCCGGAACTTGTGATGACAACTCCATGCGACCGCCTTATGTGTAATTTCATATCGCGATGAACGAATAATCATTCGATGCATTTCAATAATTTGCTGGCTATCGTGACATGAATTCAATCAAAAAAGAAGTGGATAGGAATTCAATAGGAGGGGCTCATGCCCCCTTCCCACCTCCCTTCACCAGCCCGTACTCAATCTCATAGTACGCCGTTGGCACCGAGATGAAATACTGCATCTTCTTCTGATCTTCTGCATTCGCAATCTGCCGAAGAAGGGATGCCTGCTCTTCAGCGGTATGACCGACGGTCACCCACCGCTTGGTCTCATCGTTCATCTTCCAGGACCTGGACGGGACAGCATCCGGTGGAGTGGTCACCTTGTCATCCTCGGGATCGAAGTAGGATACCACTTCGTCCTTCTCCGACTCTGCAGCGAACTGCAAGGCCTCGGCGACCTCTTTCTCCACCAGGGCCTCCTCCTTCGCCTCAATGGCCTGGGACTTCTGCCGGTGCTGCCAGTAGGCGACAAGTGCCGCCACTAACGCCACCAGCATCTCAAAAATCTGGATTAAATCCTGTTCCATGAAATCACCCCGAGGGGAGAGCGGACCAACGAAAGAGACGGTGAGGGATTCACCGCCTCCGCAGGTTCAGCTCCATCCGGTCGTGCATCTCGATGATAATCCTGACGACGGCAAAGAGCATCATCAGGCTCCCGAGAGAAAAACCGAGTAGGAACATGAATCCTTCATCCATGGTCCCTCCCTCCCTGGAAAGGGAAAACTACTGCTCGCTGCTCAGGCCAGAGCAGCGACAGTGTCGGCCCAGGTCTCAACGGTGGCGAGAATCGCGTCGGCCTCGTAGGAGGTGACGCGGACCTCTTCGCGGCTGAAAGCCACGTAGTAGATCTCCCCGCTGGGATCGTGGCACTTGATGGTGGCCGAGTACCGCTCACCTTCGCTGTCGTTTATTGGATCCCCGCCCATTGCGGCGGTCATCTCGGCGTCTGCGAGGATCTCGGACTTCACGGTGTTGAAGCCGGCAACGGTCCCTGCCCGTGCGGTGATGGTCCCCACGGTGTTTGCTTCATCATCCTCGTAGAGGATCCGGGCGGTATATCCTTCCCTGGTCTTCTCCATCGCGGGCATCTGCCCGCTAGAGGTCTCATATGCGGTGCACCCAAACGGGTTGGTGGTCAGGACTGCCTGCACGATAGTGTTGAAGGCAGCCACGTCAGCGATCGGGGTAGTGAGTGCCCTGACAGCTGACTTGACATTGGTCTGCTGGACGAAATCTCCCATGCTGATACTCCTGTCTACGGATTTCCCGGGATCTCGGGTAGACGTGAGTATATAAAGAAAAAAGGAATATATGGGCGTGACTGTATCAAAGCGGCAGAATGCAAATTCATGCGATAAATGATGAGAGATTGTCATTCCGGAAAAAATGAGCAGAGATTTCTCTCCACTATTTTGAAAGATGTGATTCGTTGCCTTTAAGGCAGCTCACTTTCAGTTCCCCTGGTTCATGGCTATATGGCCTCTGGCTGAGAGTGATCGTTTACGATGAAAAAATACCTCTATTCAGATGAGACACTCTTCCGCAACCGTGATTTATTCGAGATCGATTACCCCCCGGAAGATTTCAATTACCGGGAGTCCCAGCTGAAGGACATCGCCTTTGCCCTGCAGCCTGGTCTCCATGGCAGCCGGCCCCTTAATATGGCACTCAGGGGTCTGCCCGGGACCGGGAAGACAACAGCTGTTCGGAGGATCTTTTCTGAAGTGGAGGAGACGACAAGGCGCCTGGTCCCGGTCTATGTGAACTGCCAGACCGAGCACACCAAGTTCGCTGTCTTTGCGAAGATCTACGGAAAGTTGCATGGCCACCAGCCACCTCCGACCGGGACACCGGTGCGGAAGCTGATCTACGATGTCGGGAAGACCCTTAGCGAGAAAGGGATCGTTCTCTCGGTCTGCCTGGACGACGCCAACTACCTTCTCGTCAACAAGGCATTGAACGAAATCCTCTATACTATCCTGCGGCTCTACGAAGAGTTTCCCAACGCCAGGACCGGGGTCCTCCTCCCGATGAGCAGCATGGATGTCCAGCTTCCCCAGGAACTCGATCCCTGTGTGCTGTCTGTCCTCCAGCTCAAGGAAGTTTACTTCGCACCTTACACAGAGGAGGAGATCTCCGAGATCCTGAAGGACCGGATCCGGAAAGGGCTCTACCCCAACGTAGTACCAGAGGTGATGTTCGACCTGATCATCGAACAGACGATGCGATGCGGGGACCTCCGGGTCGGGCTGGACCTGGTGAAGCAGAGCGCTTTGACTGCCGAAAGAGCGGGACGAACGGCCATCCTTGAAGAGGATGTCCTGTCAGCGTATGAGATCTCCAAATATGTCCATCTCTCTGCTTCGGTCCGAGCCCTGACAACCGATGAGAAATCCCTGTTGTATCAGATTGCAGATATGGCGATTGGTACCGAATCATACCTGACATCAGGGGCGGTCTACGAGGTGGCGACAGAGAAGGTGCGAATGAGCTATACCGGATTCTATGAGAAGCTCAGGAAGTTCGATCAAATGCGGCTTGTGGAACTCTCCCACTTGAACCATGGCGGGAGGACCAGGGAGATTGCGTTGCGGTATGACCCGGAAAAGGTGAAGGAAGTGTGTGGTTGATTGAATACACTTTCACACCCCCTCTAGGCTCCACGTATTATCTATAAATTTTTAAATAACCTAAAAGTGTATACACTCTCGAATTAAGAGACACCACGATCATGAATTCTCCTACTCAACAGGAAAAGAAGCAACGTGCGTTTGAGTTTTTAATTCTTCTACTGTTGGGTGCCTCTGATAAGAAAGTATCTCTGCTCCACTTCGAAAAGGAAGTTTTCCTGTTATGGAATTTCCACCCCGATATAAAGGAGTTTGTAACCTTCATATCTCATTATCGTGGACCTTATTCGAAGGAGATTGAAGAGATCATAAAAAATCCCTTTTATCTCATTGATTGCTGGAAATACCTGCCTCCCCAGCGAAATGATACGATAAGTGGTGGATTTGTAGAGTTAACCCTCCAAGGAAGAGAGAAATATAAAATCGTGTATGCGGACAGCCAGAAAAATCAAAAAATGGTTCCGCTTCTCGCAGCATTTAAAATGGTCCGGGAAATGTATGATAAACTATCATTAGACGAGTTATTGCTCCTGATTTATGATTCATATCCGGAATATAGAAAAAAATCGAACGTGTATGAGACTATTCATAAATCTCGTCATGTACTCGCCGATAAATTAAAGAAAAAGGGATTTATCGATGAGGAACGGTATCAGACCCTAATTGCGAGTAACTAGATGAATAAAAATATTGTCGCAGACTCAACTTTTTATAGCTGCTGTTTTTGCGACATCAGACGGAGCGATATCCTGTTTCACTTCTTATCAGCATACTCGTTTCATTTGGGACATCGGATATTCAATGAACTCCCATCATCTCTTTCCGGGAACCAGGCATTTTTAAAGGCAGTAACGGAACAAAATTTCGATTATTATCAGTTAATCAAACCTTTTTTTGGAAGAGATCCCAAACACATGAAAGATGGAGAATACGAGGCGATTGGACTTGGGTACCTCTTAAACAGTCAGGGTATACTTCATATCCTCGTGCTTGACGATCGAAGGCCGAGAAATTTTGTTAAAAATCATTTCCCTTCTTTAAAGACCAAGGTGAAAGGCACTGTAGGATTGGTTCAGTCGAGTTGCTGTGACGACAAATTATTACCGCAAAAATTAGCGTTGGAATTTCTCGAGGCCATATTGAATAATATCAACGATGGCGAGAAAGAACGCCCCTGTAGCATCGATCGAACGATTATCGGGGCAATCCTTATCCCTGCCATTACATATATAAGAAATTATCATGCAGAACAGTGATTTTGATTCCCATCTGACTGTTGATCAGATCACTTCTGCAAGAGATAGCCCGTATATCATAAAAGAGATCAGTATTGAGCATTTAAGGACGAGAATAGAGACCCCGTTTAAGGTACTTCCAGGAAATGGAATTAGCGAGATTGACGCTGAAAATGTGGCAAGTCGTTTTTCCTCTCCTATTTTTGAATATCAAAAATTTATTGCAGGATTTAGAAGTTGGAATTCCCTTTATTATCTTCTCACCGAAGCGGGACAGGACAGAGTCCATCGTCTGGACTCATTTTTCAATATAAAGAAAAGACTGTGGAACTCAGCATTGACGACAATATCGCTTGTATTCCCAAAAAATCCATTCGTTGAGAATAATTTTGGATCACCGGATACTATTCACACACTTCCTCCGCTGGAGGAATCCAGTTATATTTGTTTGTTAGACTACATTCATTCAGCATCAAAAGCGTTCATTTTAGTTCCCGATATACGTCTTGAAAAGAATGAGGGATTCACAAGGGACTCATACCTTGAGTATATCGACAGGACGGTCTCGGTTCTTGCGGATATGAATAATAAACCAATTTTTACTCCTCTGCATATCGAACTGTCAAATAATAATCTGGAGGCAATTCTCTCACATTATGGCAAAATGGGATATTGCAATTTATGGATAAATTTTGATGCTAAATCGTGTTCTGGAACCTATGCTTCACGATTACGAACCATCCACCATTTTATCCAGAGAGAATTCGATCCAAACACGGTCACCCTCTATTATTCACACATCAAGAAAGAAATTACTCCGAATGTTCAAGATGAAAAAGTCCCGGCATCCGACATTTTAACTCAATTTTATGGAGCTGATTTCATCGGAACGGACAGAGAACCCTGGAGGTATGTCAATATCGACTGGGATAACGATGATGCTTTACGGGAGACAGCCACAAAACATAATTTTTCCTCGTTAGAAGACTATCGAGAAGCCCATGTATTGCACAAGCATCGCATTTTCGATCCTGATTCCTATTATTATTACAATATCAATCGGTATCCAGGAGAACTATCAATTGATACTGAAATTTTATTGGGCAATAACGCGGTAAATCATTTGTATAACAGTCTCCTTATGTCCGTCGAGATCGACAGGACAAAGGAGGTTATTGGAGAGACAAGATCGGTCAGGCAGTACCTTGATACAAAGAGCGCCTGCAAAGAAAATCCAGAAATCTTAGATTCAATTATTCCTCCCGAAAGGCAATCAGATTTAATTGAATTTCTGGGGAGTATGAAATAGTATTTGACCCGATTCCTGTTCTATCTCACCCCCTTCTGTTCATTCCACTCCCTAACCATCCTCGCATAGCAGCTCTCGCACACCCCCACATTCTTCTCCACACATCGGAAGACCGCTGCTCCTTCATGACAAACATCACACCGGCTGGACACTACTTTAACCCGGACAAAATCCCGGTGGTCCAGGAGTCCGGGGAGCGGATTGATGCGGAATGGCTTGCCGTTCTTTACACCCTTTCCCTTCCTTTGCACGTCTTTGCGTAGACTGGTGGAGATCAGAGAACCATTTTGTAGGCCTGAATCGGCAATCAGGGACCTCATTAACCCTGCAGGTGATTTGTTTTCACCACTTCCCGGAACGCACGCACAGGAAGTATCATCACCCATTTCTCTGTTCATGCTGTGCGTTCCTGATAAATGATGCAAAGAGGTATCTGAAGAGGTACCTCTCTCAGTACCTTCTTCTTCATTTTCAGATTCTAGGCAGGAATATGCATCTTCTTCATTGACACCTTGGTCCGGCAAACCGGGTGCAAAAGTGTCATCATTCGTTTCGTTTCGAGGACCTCTTGTCCTTCGCTGCTCTTCCTCCAGTTCGTCTTCGAGCCAGATCTCCGCCCTCGCTGTCCAGTTCTTGTAAAGGCCGATATCAAAAGAGAAGTAGTGCTCCCGGTGTTTCACCTCCATCCCGTAGATGTCCTCGGCGACCGTGGCATCGATGTAGCTCACCGCAGGGCACTTGTCGAGGATGCCAGTGTAGAGCCCGCGGTTGTTCCGGTACCCCTTGAGCAACCGGTAGACCTGGTGGTAGGAAAGTCCTAGGACCTCCTGGAGCTGCTTGATGGTGAAGACCTCGAGTCCCATCTTCGCGATGCTGTCAAGAGCGGCCGCCTCGTTCCGGGTCTGCTTTGTCTCCTGGGCCCCGGTATCACCGGTCAGGTCCAGGAAGAGCCTGCGGGCATACTCGAAGTCCTCGCGGGTCGCGATGATGCTCCCGTGCTCGTCCCGATCCCGTTGGAGGAAGAAGAGCCTCGCGTGGCACTTAATCAGGTCAAAGAGCATTCCGGGATTCCTCCGGTTCTGGGCTGATGAGAAGTGGACTCGCGGGGCGAAGGGGACGCGGACATGTAGGACCTGCTCCTTCACTGGCTCCCAGATTGCCCGGCAGACTAGGATATCCGGGTCATCTCCGGCAACAGCCTCCTTCGCTTCGGCAGCTTTCAAATGGGCGAGGACGGCTGCGTCCTGGGGGGCCGAGTCATCGATCCAGACACAGAGCATCCGGTTCATGACCTGATCATCTCCAGCCAGCTCCACCTTTGCAAGCCACCAGACGCACCGCTCGGGGATAGTGCAGATCCGGACCTGCCGGTCGCTGGTGAGTGTCCGGTGCTCGATCGGCTCACGGAAGCTCGCGGTCGCCGACTTCAAGATCTCCTGCAGGTCCTCTGAGAGGGACACGTCGTCGAAGAGGAGGACCGTGCCCGGCTGGATCGGATGGTAGTAGAGGGCCTTGTCCGAGACAGTCCCTTTCAGCTTGAACTTCTCCGGGAGGAGGTTGAGCATCGCCCGGCAGGCATGAGTCTTACCCTTCCCCGAGTTCCCCGATATGGCAACATGAAGGCCCTGGGTGTTCACGACCGATTGCGAGGCGACGGACAGCACAAGGCATTCTGCCACAACCCGGTCTCCCACATGGTCCCGGTGGAAGACATCCAGGATAAACGTGAGAGGATCATTTGACCGCAGGACCTCGGTCGCTCGGACCCGGGCTTCGATTGTTGCGGCAGGAGATGGCGGAGGAGAGGGGGGTGAGGGGGTTGGTGCAGTATTTGCTATGGGTCCCCTCTCTCGCTTTTCTCGATTCCTCGGTTCGAACCGCTCCCTGAGTTCAGGCCATCGTTGTGTACCACCACCGCACGAAGCGTGCTGGCAGCCAGCATAAACCGCCCCGCTCGGGAACTGGATCGCGAAGGCGCCATCCCGGTGGGATGAGCTGAACGGGCATTCGTCCAGGACAAAAAGTGTCCCTCCCTGCCACGGTTTCTCCAACCGGATGCCGATTCCGTGGGTTGTGAGCCAGTCCTGAAGATCAAGGC
>Ga0334890_1001984_pt1 | contig 24860 bp, 15 predicted proteins | sample GraSluR1_MG_3_FD_207220 | JGI IMG/M metagenome (GOLD analysis project Ga0334890, IMG submission 207220) | Sludge microbial communities from methane-producing bioreactor in Wageningen University, Netherlands - Granular Sludge_31_08-R1 | ecosystem: Engineered > Bioreactor > Anaerobic >... | reverse complement strand
CCCGCAGGGCGTCCAAATCTCCGCCGACCGCCTCTACCAGAAGCAGCGGCGCGTCCTGGTAGCCGATCGGGAACACGTACTTATCCAGGGGGGCCCGCCGAAACGCCTGCGGCCCGAGCATCTGCCGCAGCGTGGCGGAGACATCCATGATGGAGAGCGGATCGTGGGAGTGCTGCAGCCCCAGCAGGTGCCCCGCCTCGTGCGAGGCGACGTTGGCCAAGGCCTGCGCCATCTCGTCAGCCGTCGGGCTCAGCACCAGGAAGGCCTGGAACGTATCCACGAAGACCACGGCCTCCTGAACGATCTGTTCGTTGTACTCATCCACGTTGGTTGCGACACCCAGCAGGTCCGGATCGTACGCGCCGAAGTGAATCGTCGTGTGCGGCGCCGTCGGGCGCGGACCCTCTCGGGATGAAACGAACTCCACGTTCAAGCCGGTGTAATCCTCCCGAACGTGGCTCATGATCCTCTCGATCATCCAATCGGTCTGACCGCCGTACGTCACTGCAATCCGGCTGCCCTCAAAGGGCGGGATGCCCACGGTCGGTCGGCTGCCGATGGTCACGGCCGCCTCTCCGTCGAAGTTCATGAAGATGATCTGCGTCTGCGGCGCCGGAAGGTCCTCCGGCGCACCGCGGACCACGGAGACCGAGTAGTCGCCCTGCGTACCCGAGCCGGCGCTGGACGCCACGGCCAGATAACAGCGCTCACTCGCGCGGCGGACGGTCACGCGGATGCGGGGATCGAGCAGCCCGGCGTAATAGGCGCGGTCGTCGTTGGCGTAGATCAGGTTCTGGTCGGCGTCAAAGAGCGCGGCCACGGCATCGAGGGTGGACCGGGCCGTCACGTCGACGACGAGGACGTCGCCCGCAGCGATGGGACCCAGGTCGTAGACATCCACGTCGGACGGGCTGGAGATGCTGCCCTCAATCCAGGCTTGCGAATTCGAGAAGGTCACGGCGTTCGCCGCAGCGAACGGGCCGGCCGCCGGATCACCGGGTCCCTCGGGCTCGATGAACACGTATTCGTCATCCCGATCGCCCCCGCCTCCGGGGTTTCCGGTGGGGCCGTCCGCGGGCGCGGCGTCGGCTGTCGGCGGTGCGTTGCCGACCGACGAGCAGCCGAGGCCGGCCAGGAGCGCGTATCCGAGACACGCGACAACCCATCCCCATCGAGCGCATGGCGCCAGCCTGGAAATCATTTCTGTCCCCCCACACGGCGAATGCGGCGGCGCGGCGCAGGGCCGCACCCCCCACCTGAAAAAGGCCGACGTCCGTTCGGGTTCGAGTCGATACGTTCCGGTGTGTCAGCGCAAAAAAAGCCTCTTTCCCCCCCGGAACGCGAGACCGTCGTAACCACCCCGATTCGACGTCTCTGAGACTGGTGAGACCGGAAACCGTCGTGCGGCCGGAAGCCGTCGCGTCGTGAAAGCAATCGTGTCCTGCCCGGTTTCCCAGGCTTCGCCAGTCACCCTTCAGAATCCAATACGTCGGCGCGGAAGGCAAACGAATCGGCAAACTTTGCCCGCCTTCGGCGCAATGGTCGTCCGCATCCGTGTGCGCGCAGGCCGCGTCCGTGAATGTCGCGCACGGTTGCCCGTTTTCGTGACCGGCCCGGGCTCACGCGACCACCCCGCGAGCGGGAGTCCGGTAATGCTGCGTCGCCGGCGCGTGGCAACCCGGGAAACGGGCCGGTGGGCGGCGTGAAAACCGCGCCGGTCGTTCAGGGCCGGCGGACCGCTTCCGATAGAAGAGCAGAGACGCTGCCCAATCGGCTGTGGGAGACGATGCGTATGCCGCGTGTGAGTACGTCAGAAGTCCGAGAAGTCGTGGCGAACTGGCTCCAGGAGGCCAAGATGTTCGGCGAGGTGGACACGCGCGACATCAAGCGCAGTCGCCGGCGCTACTCCTGGCGTCGGCCCATGGAGCTCCGTGCGGGCAAGCGCATGCATTACGTCTACAGCCGTGACATCAGCGAAGACGGGATCGGCGTGGTCTGTCGCAGCCGCCTGGGCGAAGCCACCCAGGTGGAGCTGCGCCGCGACGAGACCGACCCGTGGATTCCCGCCCGCGTCGCCCACTGCACGCAGACCGTAGGCGCCTACAAGGTCGGTATTGAACTGGCGTTCGAGTTCTGAACGATTGATCCCGTCCGTTTCCTCCCTCGCGAGCGCATCGTGCTCCTCCTCCGGCCCTCCGGGCGGCGTCTTCGCGAGACGCGCGCGGCGGGGTTCAACGGACCCGCATCCTGTCCGCAACCACGCCGGCCCCGTTAAGATTGCGCTAAGTTTCCGCGCGCCCCGCGGTGCATCCGGGCGCCCGTTCTTCCGTCTGTCGGCCGCGTGAGAGAATCATGCCGAACGCCCCTCGCCGCCCGTTGACACTTCTGCGTGCGCCATGCCACAATCCGGGCTGAGGAGCCTTCCGCTGCGCGGCCCCAAGCGACGGTCCCGCAGCGCCGGACGAGGATCGGGGCTTGCGGTTCGGACAGGAAGTTTCAGAGTCGTGTTCACCGAGATATCCGAGCTGATCCACCTCATCTCCCAGCAGCCCTCCTTCATTATCGGGGCGGTGCTGGTCGGCCTGGTCATGTTGTTCTGGGACACCGTGGAGGTGGGTCGGAACGACGCGGCCAATCTGGTCAACGCGGTGCTGGGGGCCCGCATCCTGCCCCGGCGAACGGCGCTCGCGCTGGCCGGTGCGTGCGTGGTGCTCGGGGCGTCGTTTTCGTCCGCCGTCGTCGAGACGGCACGGACGGGGATCTTCGATCCTCAGAAGCTGCGGTCCGTGGAGCAGTTGCTGGCCATCTACGCGTCGGTCTACATCGTGGACACCGTTCTGCTGTACAGCTTCTCCGCATACGGCATGCCGGTCAGCACCACGGCCTGCCTGGTCTTCGAGCTGCTGGGGGCCTCGTTCGCCCTGGAGTTCTTCGGCGTCGTGCGATGGGACAAGTCGGGCACGGTGGTCGCGGCCATCGTCTGTTCGATCCTCCTCAGCGGGGTCGCGTCGTTCCTGATTCAGCGAGCCGCCCGCGGGGCGATCGGCCGTCGGTCGGACGACCTGCAAACGCTTCTTCTCCACGGCGGCTGGATCGGCGGAGGCGTGCTGGCCGGCCTGTTCTACTTCATGATTCTCAAGGGCATGGGCGGCGTGAAGGCCGTCGGCGCCTTTCGGGACTCGGTGTTCGCGTACTACGGGTCCGCGGCCATGCTGGTGTTCCTCTGGGGCGGGTTCGCGATTCTCGTCCACGCCGCCCTGGTCGTTTTCAAGGAGCGCGCCGCGAAGTGGCTTTTCCCCGCACTCACCGTTCTCGGCATGATGTGCATGGCGTTTGCGTTCGGGCAGAACGATCTGGCCAACTGCGCGTCACCAGGCCTGGCCACCCTGCACACCGTCAAGCACATCGATGAAGGCATGGGCACGATCACGGAGCTGCAGATCAACCGAAGCTGGCTCGTGGTCTGCGGCTGCCTGATGGCGGCCGGCATGTTCACGAAAACCTCCCAGCGGGTGACCCGCGCGGCGATGCGGGCCGGCAGCGCAGGCGACCACGTGAGGCTCTGGGCGCCGCAGTGGTGCATCGGCCTGGCGAAACGGATGCTCCGGTCCCAACCGCACAACGGGGCGCTGGCGCCCGAGGCCGCGGTGACGCCCGCCGGCAAGACCGCCCACTACGACATGCTCCGCGCCTGCGTGATCATGGCCGTTTCCGCCTCGGTCATTGCCACGGCCTCCAGCCTGGGGCTGCCGGTGTCCACCACGTACGTGGCCTTCGCAGCGATCGTGGCCACGGGGATGGCGGACCGCATCTTCCGGCGCGGCGACGCGGCCCTGAAGCTGGGGCGGTCCATCTGGGTCGTGTTCAGTTGGTTCATGGCCGCGGTGATCGCGGCGTTGGCCGCGGGCATCGTGTGCCGATGCGTGTACCACCTGGGCATTGCGGGGATGCTGCTGACCATCGGCGCGAACCTGGTCGTCCGGTCCGTCGTGAAGAAACGGTCGGATGCCCAGCGAGAACGGGTCCGGGCGGAGGCCGCCGCCCGCATGCAGGCGGAGGAGGCCGACGCACACGACCCCGAGTAGAGGCTCGCTCACCCCACGGACCGGCGGCCCGGCACGCCACCCAACCGTTGTCGCGAGCGTACGAAACACAGCACCCCGGCGTGGCGTTCGACCATGCCGGGGTGTTGCGTTGGGGCCCCTGCGAAACAGGAGGAACTGCAACCGCTACGGCTGCTCCAGGCGGATGCGAATGTCCGCCACGTGACAGCCTTCGCCTTGCGGATGCACGATCAGGGGGTTGATGTCCAGCTCGGCGATCCGCGGAAAGTCGTTGGCGAGCTGGGACAGCCGCTTGAGAGCATCCTCGATCGACGGGATGTCGCTCGGCGGTTCGCCCCGCACTCCCTTAAGCAGGTTGTAGGCCCTCGTTTCCCGAATCATCTTGCCGGCCGCGGAGGCGCGGATCGGCACGATGCGGAACGTCACGTCCTTGAAGGTCTCCACGAAAATACCGCCCAGCCCGAACATCAACATGTGTCCGAAGGTGGGGTCGCGGTTGACGCCCAGGATGATCTCCTTGCCCGCCGGAATCATGTGGCGGACCAGAATGCCCGTCACGTCCTCCGCCTTGACGTGCTTGAGCAGGTTGTCGCGCATGGCCCCGTAGGCCTGCCGCACCTCGTCGGCGTTCCGGAGGTTCAGGATGACCCCCTTCACGTCGATCTTGTGGATGATCTTGGGCGAGACGACGCGGAGCACCACGGGGTACCCCACGCGGTCGGCGGCCGCAACGGCTTCGTCGGCCGTCTGCGTGAGCATGGAGGGCACGACGGGGAACCCATAGGCCTCCAGCACCTCCAGGGCCTGCGATTCGAGAAGGTACCCGTCCGGCGCCTTGTCCAGGATCGCGGCCGCCCGCGCCCGATCGACCGGTAGCGTCTCGACCTGGGACACCTCGCGATTGAGCCACTGCCGGTACCACGCGGCGTGCCACATGGCGTCGGCCGCCCATTCCGGCAAGATGTAATGGGGAATGTTGTTTTGCTGCAAAATCTCGATGCCCGGGGCCACGTCCTTGGCGCCCATGAACGAACAAAGCAGCGACTTGTCGGAGTCGGCGTAGCGATCCTTGATGTCGCAGACGGTCTGGGCGATGGTGGTGATGTTCGTCATGGACTGCGGCGTCAGAATGACCAGAATCTGGTCCACCGCGTCGTCCTTGAACACCGCGTCCAGGGCCGCGGCGTAGCGGTCTTCCCGGGCGTCGCCGATCACGTCCACGGGGTTCTTCATGTTGGCGGCCGCCGGCAGGGCGGCCTTCAGCAGAGCGGTGGTCTCCTCGGAGAATTTCGCCAGTTCCAGTCCGTTGCTGATCGCCGCATCGGTGGCCATCACGCCCGGGCCGCCGGCGTTGGTCACGATGGCGATGCGGCTGCCGCGCGGCACGGGCCTCTCGGCCAGCAGATTGGCCGCGTTGAACATCTCCTCGAGCGACTGGCACCGGATGATCCCCGACTGCTCGAACACGCCGTCACACACTTCGGCGCTGGCAGCCAGAGCTCCGGTGTGGGATTGGGCGGCCGCGGCCCCGGCGGCGGTCCGACCGCCCTTGATGGCCAGAATCGGCTTGGGGTTGCTGCGGTTACCGGCAATCTCGCGGGCGGCCTTCATCAACTCACGACCGTTCGTGATCGACTCCAGGTACATGAGGATGACCGATGTTTCCGTGTCGTCCGCCAGGTAACGAAGCACGTCCACGTCGCTTACGTCCGCTTTGTTGCCGAGACTGACGAACTTGGAGAAGCCAATGTGCTTTCCGGCGGCGTAATCCAGGACGGCCGTGCAGAGGGCCCCGCTCTGGGACATGAAGGCGATCCGGCCCGCGTCGGGCATGGCCCGTGCGAAGCTGGCGTTCAGCCGAACGTCGGGCTCCGTGTTGATGACGCCCAGACAATTCGGACCAATGAGCCGCATCCGGCCTTCGCGGGCGATGGCCTTGATGCGATTCTCGCGCTCCAGCCCGGCGGGCCCGACTTCGCGGAACCCGGCGGAGATGATGATCGCAGCCCGAACTCCCTTTTCCACACATTGCTGCAGGGCCTTCTCGCACACCGCGCCGGGGAAGACCAGGACCGCCAGCTCGACGGGGTCGGGGATGTCGGTCACGTAGTCATAGGCCCGCACGCCCGCGATGTGCCTCTTCCGCGGGGCCACCGGATACACCACGCCGTTGAACCGCGTGGTGAGGATATTCACGAATATGTCGTGCGGAACGGTGCCGGGGGTATTCGTCACACCGAGTACGGCGATCGATTTCGGGCGGAAAATCGAGTCCAGGCCGTCCGGAGAGGCCGACTTCTGGGGGGTGGAGGTCGATTGTGTGCTCATACGCTTCCTACTCTCATGGTTCAGTCTACCATCTAACAACAGGGCCGGACCGGCCGTGCGCTTCCGCAATGAGACGCCGCCGGCTACTTCAGGAATTTCGCGATGAACTCGGCCGCACCGTTGACGGTATCCACGGCGAGGGCGGCGTCTTCATTCATCTCGATGCCGAACTCCTGCTCGAACGAGGCCACCAGCTCGACGCTCTGCACCGATTCGGCGCCGAGGTCAAACACGAAGCTGTCCGTCGGCTTGATGCTCTCCGGATCCAGCGACAAGACACGAGCCGTGACCTTGATCACCCGATTCAACACGTCCTGATTTGCCATGAATCACATCTCCCGGGCGCCCGGAGCAAAAGTCAATCCCGGACGCTCTGACTGCTGAGAAACCCGGTTGACGAACGTACGCCAAACCGTTAACCCACTGGTCTGAGGGCCACGCGACTACCGGCCGCCCGCCATCTGCCGCCTGCCCTTCGCCACGTACACGCTGCGCTCGTCGGCCGTCAGCTCGTACAACCGCCGCAGCATGGCCTCATACGCCGGGGTCATCGTCACTTTCCGCCGCGACATTGCGATGCGGGCCGTATCGATCAGGCCGTCGAGTCCGAACCCGCGGGTCACCACGCCGTTGAGGAACCAGGCGAACGGCGTGATGTACTTGGGCAACGGGGCCCCGGTGGCGACCGCCACCGCCATGGTGCCGACGATGGTGCCGGTGTTCAGCAGGGTCCCGATGCTGGTTTTCACGTGATCGCCGAAGAAGCTGCCCACCTTGGTGGACCCGCTGTCGACGGGCTTGCCGTCCATCATGATGCTGACCGTGCCGTAGTCGTTCTTCAGGTCGCTGTTGGTGGTCAGGGCGCCCAGGTTGATCCACTCGCCGACGTAGGCGTGCCCGAGGAACCCGTCATGGTACTTGTTCGAATACCCATGGATGATGCTCTCTTCCACCTCGCCGCCCACGCGGCACATGGGGCCGATGGTGCAGCCTTCCCGCACTTTGGCGCCCAGCAGAATCGACTTGGGGCCGACGTAGCAGGGGCCCTCGATCCGCGTGTAGGGATGCACCTCCACCCCGGCGTCCAGCACGACCGGCCCGTGCCGCGTATCCATGCAGACGAACGGCTGCACTTCGGCGCCCTCGGCGACGTAGACTCGCTCCTTCGGTCCGTACACCACGGAGGACTCATGCACCGTGCCGTGGATGCCCGTCCGGCCGGTCGCCGCAAAATCGGCCTCGATCTGGGCGGGGTTCGCGTTGATCAGGTCCCACAGGTAGTTCATCAGCGGGACCTTCACCGTTTCGGTCTTGAGCCCCTGGGCCCAGCCGTCGGGCAGCGGGCCGGCGGCGATGGCCTTGGCGATTTTCGAGTAGGCGGCGCCGCTGACCCGGGCGGCCACGATCTGCCCGTCGCACTCGTACGCGACGTCCGGGCCGTCGGCCGGGATGAGCGCGGCCAGGTCCCGCGGGGCGAGCACGCGCCCGTTGATCAGCAGGGCGGAATCCCCGCTGAGTTGGTTGACTTTCGCATGGGGCGCCTCCTCCGCCAGCACCGGCGCGATGTAGTCGCGCACGTGCAGCACGAGGGGAGCGGAGGGGTAGGCCGCCGCGATCTTCTCCGCCAGCGAGGTCATACCGCAGCGCAGGCGGCAGGCCGGGCGGGTGTAGGTCAGCGGTCGCAGGTTCCGGTATCCTTCATCCTCGAAAATCACCAGGGGTCTTGGCATGAGTTCAGTCTCCTTCGGCTCTTCCCATCCGCGTCGGTCCGCCATGCGGCCGACCGCGTTCTCTGTCTGTTCGTTACGGGCACGGTTCGACCGCCTACGCGGACGCCACCACCCCCCGCGGGTTCGCCCAGAATCGCTGGCAGACCTCGGCGGCGCCGGCGATGGCCCGGTCCTGCGACATCACTTCGCCGAGGACCACGCGTACCTTTCGCTCCTCCCAGTCCAGCACCATGGCCCGCAGGGCCTTGCGAATCCCTTCCTGCAGGGCGGGGTTGTCCTCGAACGCATACCCGCCCAGCACGAGCACGTCCGGATCGTACGCGGCCACCGCCATGGCGGCCCCCAGTGCCAAGTGCGCCGTCACCCGCCTCAGCAACTGCGTGAGCGGGCGGTCCGTGGGGCCGTTGGCGTACTGAAACGCCGTCCGCACGATGGCTCGTTTCTTCTCCGGCGGCGTCTGTCGCAGCATGTCCCGCAACGGCTCGGGCAAGCCCCGGCGGGGCAGCTTGGACAGCGCCGCGACGATGGCCGGCCCAGAGGCCACGGCCTCCAGGCAGCCGCGATTGCCGCAGGCACACTTCGGCCCGCCCGGCTCCACCACAACGTGGCCGAACTCGCCGGCCCGCTGGGTTCTCCCGGCCAGCGCTCGCCCCCGGCTGACCAGCCTGGCGCTGATGCCGCGGCCCACGTGGTAGTAGACGAGGCTTTCCGCCTCGCGACCGGCGCCCATGAGCGATTCGGCCGCCGCATTCATGACGCCGGCACTACCCTGCACGAGCGTGTCACACCCGTACCGTTGGGACAGCCGGTCGCGGAGCGGCACGTTGTACCAGCGATGGGACGCACAGGTAACAACCACGCCGCGATCGTTCACGGCGCCGTTGATGCCCGCCCAGACGCCCAGGAGCCGGCTCACGTCCGCCTCCACGCGGGAAAGCAGCCCGCGCAGGTTCAGGTCAATCTGATCCAGCACGGCCGAAAGCGAACGGTCCCTGCCGAACCGGGTGCGGACCTGATCCTGCAAGGTGCCATCCGCCCCGACCACGGCCACGTGCAGTTCGTCCGCGGCAATGTCGATGCCGGCAAAACAGCCCAGCGACTTATTGACGGCCAGGAGAATCGCCGGCCGACCGCGGCCCGTACCCGTCTGCCCGGCCCGGACCAGCCAGCCCGAGACGAGAAGCCGCTGCACGGCGCCGTTGACCGTCGAGCGGTTGCGACCCAACAGATCGGCCAGCTTGTGCTGCGGGATCGCCCCCAGCCGGTGGACGACCTGCAAAACCTGCCAGTCCGAAGGTCGCACGGTCGGTACACCCATTTTCGCAGAATCCGAATCTATTCCTAGACCCGTAATCCCCAGCATAATGGCAGAAATAGGGCTTTTCAAGGGGGCGCGCTTGAATAGTTACGGAAACTGAATTAAATTAGGGCGTTCCGGCCGGGCAGACGGGCCGGGGAAAAGGCAGACTTTACACCCCAGGAGGCACACCGTGGAAATCATCATTCGCGACACGTACGAACAGATGAGCAAGCTGGCGGCCGACGTCATCCGCCACCAACTGCTCAAGAAGCCCAGCAGCGTGCTGGGACTGGCCACCGGCTCCACCCCCATCGGGACGTACAAGGAGCTGGTCCGGATGCACAAGGAAGAAGGGCTCGATTTCTCCAAGGTCATCACATTCAACCTGGATGAATACCTGGGCCTGTCCCCCTCGCACGACCAGAGCTATCGCTACTTCATGGATCAGCACCTGTTCAAGCACATCAACGTGGACCCCAAGAACATCCACGTGCCCTACGGCCACGCGGAGGACATCGAGGAGTTCTGCCAGTGGTACGAGGCGGAAATCAAGCGGGCGGGCGGCATTGACATTCAGATTCTGGGCATCGGGGGCGACGGGCATATCGCATTCAATGAGCCGGGCTCGTCGCTGGGCTCGCGCACGCGTCTTAAGACCCTGACCAAGCAAACCATCGACGACAACGCCCGATTCTTCTCGAAGGAGGAAGAGGTGCCGCGGTTCGCCATCACCATGGGCGTGGGCACCATCCTGGAGGCCAAGAAGATCCTCATGCTGGCCAACGGCCCCAAGAAGGCGGACATCGTGGCCGAGGCCCTCGAAGGCCCGGTGACGGCCCAGGTCAGCGCGAGCGTCCTTCAGATGCACCGCGACGTGGTCGTCATGCTCGACGCCGAGGCCGGCGCCAGGCTCAAGCGGGCCGACTACTACAAGTGGGTGTACCAGGAGAAAAAACGCCTGATCCCGCAGATGATCGGCAAGGTCACCTGACGCCCGTCGCCTGGACGGATATGCCGCGTGCAAAAGACGCCCGTCCGCGCGACCGGCTTCGAGCCGATCCCGCGGTGGGCGTTTTCGCCGCGCAACGCACGGTCGCGGGTCCGACCGTCACGCCATCGGCATGGGGATCCGCTCCCGGTACGCCTCGACGTCGGCGCCGGCCAGGCACGCCTCGATGATCTGCCGCCCTTGAGGATGCAAGTCCGGCTCATCCAGGTAGGGCCGCAGTTCCTTGGCAAAGAAATTCACCAGCGTTTGCGCGCCCGCGTCGTAGGCGGCCTCGCCGACCTCCGGCTGCGTCTGCACCTGGAGCAGCCACTTGGTGATCTGAGCGCCTTCCACCATCATGGCGGCCAGGGTGTAGCCCAGCAACGGACACCGGGCGGCGACCAGTTGATCCGGACGGAAGCGGCCCCCCCCGCGACGCGCCAGGTATTCCCGGGCGATCCACTGCGGCATGAACCCGACCTTCCAGCAGCCGATGTGCTGGTTCGGCGAAAGCGTGTATCGCGTGCCCGGGGTCGCCAGGATCTGCTCCAACAGCAGGTTGGCGTGGGTGACGCGCCGGCCGGTCGCGAACGGCCAGTACGAGCCCACACCCTCACTGCTCAGACCCGCCGAGTCCGTGATGCTGGGATTGTCATACCCGCGCGGGGCGACCAGCCGCCACAGCCAGGCCAGGGCCGGCGGCAGCACATGCAGCACGCCGAAAATGCCGTACGACGGCGCCTCGCGCGTACACGGCGGCGTGCGAATGCCGAAGCTCCGCACGTCGATCCCCACGGGCTCGTTCACGATGTCCGGCACCAACCGGCGCGGCACGATCACGCGCGGATTGGGACACGGCTTGCCCGGCTCATCCTCCACGTGTTCCCAGATCAGGCAGGTGGCCCGCGGCACGGCCTCGATGTTCAGGAACACCAGCGGCTCCCGGGGATGCACGCAAATGGATTCCAGGTGCGGGTCCGTTCCGTACCGCGCGATATGGTTGATGCGCAGGAACCAACCGGCCTCCGCGTCATGCACCACCAGCTTGCGGCTGTCGCCCTGAAAGTCCGGATGGCAGAGGGCCATGTCGTCGGTGGCCGGCTGGAGATGGCAGCCGCGCGGCAGGGTCAACATGCGGCGTTCGCCCGTGACGGTGTTCTCTCCGAGCAGCAGGCGTCCGTCCTCCTCGCGATGGGCGTATTCGAGCATCTCGCTCTTGCCGCTGCCGCTGGCACCCTCGTGCAGGATCGAGACGATGATGTCGTAAGGCGTGACCACCTGCACGGTGGAGGCGTGAGCGGTGATCCAGCCCTCCTCCCGCCCGATGGAGAGCAGCACGCCGTAGACCCCCTTTTTGGCACTGGGCCCGGGGTACAGGTTCAGTGAGAACACCTCGTGCATCCGGGGGCTGCGGTGGTGGACAACCACCTGCCGTCCGTCACAGTGCGTGTGTCGGAACGGAGGGGCCACATAGATGACGGCCTGCGGCGTGAACTCATCCTTCAGGTCGGACGGCGTCAGCATCCCCTGCAGGTCGGCGAGGGCGGCCGCGAAAAAGGCCGCGTTGGCGGGCCCGACAAGCAGCGCCTCGTACCCCAGCTTCGGACCGCCCGGCGGAAACGGCAGAACCACCAGTTCCTGCCCGGCCAGCCAGTCAAAGACGTCGCGGCGCCAGGGTGCAAACGGCCCGCCGAAGCGCTCGGCAAAACGCGGCTTGTCCGACGGCCCGTCGTCCGCAATGAGCATGCAGTCCGGATCGCGGCGCCGCATGTACGCATCACCGTAGTTCACCGCCACCCCGTTGCGGCAGCGAACCACGGTGGCCTCCACCACGCGGCCGTGTCCGGGCACGTCATACGCCACCTCGAAGGCGTCCGCACCTTCGGAACCCAGCGCCAGTCGGAGGATCTCCTCGCGGCTCTCGGGCATGATGACGCGCGGCGCGGCGGCAAGCACGGCCGCCGTATCGGCGGGAATCCGCATGCCGCGGTACGTGACGAACTCGTTCGAATCAGGCACAACATCCTCCCCCTTTCCGGCTTCGTTTGCGGGGCCGGCGTCGCCGCCGGCCTTCCCGACTCGCCGTCTACGCGAAGTACTCCCGGGCCTTCTCCACCACGTGGGCAAAGTCCACGTGGCACTTGCAGGCGTGCGTGGCCGCGCGCAGGTCGGCCCCGGACCAGTCCCGGGCTTCCGGCGTCAGGCTCGCGAACAGGGCGCGGGCCTCCTCCCGCTGTCCGTTCTGCTCGACGTACGACACGCAGCGGGCGATGGTGTTGAGGTCCGCCCGGGTGCCGGCGGCCCGACGGCAGCTTCCGTCGCAGGCATCGCAGTATGTGCGCCGGGCGTCGCGCAACATGTCGGCCACCGCCGCCATTTCCTTCTCCGTCAGCGGCTTGAAGTTGCGGGCGGCCGCTGCGTTCTCCCGCAGCTTCTGGATGTTGTCCATGAGCGAACAGACGCTGACGAACCGCTCGTCGGACCACATCGCGGTCAGAACGGCGGTGAACTTGTTGAGCCCCCTGGCCTCGAAGTCCGGCATGATCTCCCGGATGCCGTCGGCGCCCTTGCACTCCTTCATGGAGATCAGGGCGATGCCGGTCTTGTAGCAGGCGTCCAGGGCCTTGTTGAACTCCGCGTTGTCGCGCATGAGCAGCGGGCTGGTGGCGGGCATGATCACGTCGACCCAGCCACCCTCTGCGGCGCTGTTCAGCAGGGCCGTGCGAAGCTCAATCGGATTGCAGTGCGTGCTGAAGCCGGCAAAACGGACCTTGCCGGATTTCTTCATCCTCTCCGCCGCGGCGGCCCATTCCTTGTCCTTCGGCACGTCGCGGCCGGCCTCCCCACCGTACTTGCCGTCGCCCAGCCCATGAATGAAGAACACGTCCAGATAGTCCGTCCGCAAGGCCTGGAGCCGCTCATCCACGCCCGCCACCCACTCCTCCGGCGTGCGGGGGCTGGCCTTCGTGATGACAAAGTACTCCTTTCGGCGGCCGGTCTGCTCAAACCAGTCGCCAATGCATTTCTCCGAGGCACCGCCCTTGTACGACGCGGCGGTGTCGATGAAACGGATTCCCTCGTCGTGCAGGACGTTCAGGTGCCGAAGGTTGCAGCCCCAGGTCGTGCCGAGGTTCAGGATGGACACCTCCACGTCCGCCCGGCCAAGCTTCCGCGTGGGAACGAGGGCGGCCGGCTGCGTTGCGGCGGGCTTGTCCTGGGCGAGGGCCGGCAAGGCGGCCACGGTAACGCCGGCGGCGGCGCCGGCACGCAGGAACTCTCGTCGGGATACGGCGTCGTCGAACATATGATCACTCCTCCATTCAGGTGCGGCCGCAGAGTCGGCACAAAATCAACTCAGCAAACTCCTTGGATCGGGCATCTCGCCCGAACCCGGTCTCCGTGGATTCTCTTCAACGGCCCGCCCGGCGTCGGCTGTCCGGGTCAGCCGCAACGACCGGTTGCGTGCCCGCTCGGAGTAACTCATCGAGCGAGTCTCCCCTTCGGCCGTCACGTACACGGCCCGTCGGTCACCCACAACGGGACACTCCAGTTCGCACAGCCCGCAGCCGATGCAGTGTTCCGTGTCGATCTTCGGGACCTTCAGTTGCACGTGTATGGCGGCGACCGCAGCGGCCGGCGGCACGGGGTCCATCACGCCGTCAACAACCAGCGTGTCGGCGTCGTTGTCCGCGATGGGATATGTCCGAACGAGCCCGCCCGCCCTGTACACCTGTACGTGGTACGAGAGGCTCGCGTCCCCCTTGAACTCGCCGGGGCGGAAAGTACACGGTGCCCCAACGGCCTGGCCCGGGGCCGGAGAGTCAACCAGGGTCAGGGCGGTGGCCGTCGCCGCCCGCACGAGCTTCTTGCCGTCGCGGACCAGCATTTGCCGGTATTCGCAGTGGATCGCCTTCGGCGAGACCGGGCAGACCTCCTCACACACCACACAGGAGATGTTCTTGCTCCACGGCAGGCAGCGGCCGAGGTCAAAATGGGCGGTGCCCAGCCGGATGGGGCCGACCGCCTCGAACGCGCCCAATCCCAGTTTCTCCTCGACCGTGATCCGCTGAATCGCTCCCGTGGGGCACACGTGCCCGCAGGCCGTACACTGGTGCTGGCACGCCCCCATGCGGAAGTTCAGGATCGGCGTCCAGAGCCCCTCCGCGCCCGATTCGAACAGGGCCGGCTGGAGCACGTTGGTCGGGCAGACGCGAATGCACTGGGCGCACTTGATGCAGCGCGCGAGAAACTCCTGCTCCTCCACCGAGCCGGGCGGCCGGATGACCTTGCTGGAGAAATCCTGCGTGCTCTTGCCGCCGGCCTTGGTCCAGCCGAAGAAAAGCGCGCCGACCAGCGCGGCAAAGACGGCGTGGCGGCGGCCGATGTCCGGGCTCCGGATTTCCTGCCGGCGCGACGGCAGGAAAGCGAAGCGCAGGGCTTCGTGCGGGCAATCCTCAATGCAGTTGAAGCAGACAAAGCACTCCGCCATGCGCAACTGCTTGTGCGGGTCCGATGCCCCTTCGCACGACTGGAGACACAGGTCGCAATTCACGCATTTGTCGGGGTCGCGATCGATCCTCCAGAACGCATAGCGACTCAAAACGCCCAACAGCGCCCCCAGCGGGCAGACCGCCCGGCAGAAGAACCGCGGGATGACCCAATTCATGCTCACGAAGAAGAGGAACAGGGACCCCACCACCCAGGCGTTGGCGTGCATGTGGTAGTCGCCGAACAGACTCTGGGTGGGCATGTTCGCAACGGGCAGCACGCCGATGGTGAACGCCCGGTACAGGAACACGATCGGGTCCAGCAGGCCGATCTGCAGGCAGCCGAACACGGCCGCCGCCAGGAAGCCGACCAGGATGTAGTACTTCAGGGCAAACAGCGGCCGGTAGCGGTTCGAATCGATCTTCTCCTTTGTGTTCCGCCGGTTGAACACCCAGCCGATGAAATGGTGAAAAATGCCGAACGGGCATATCCAGTTGCAGAAGATCCGGCCCAGGAACAGCGTGGGGATCAGGATCACCAGGCCCCAGAGCAGGCCGCGGTAGACCGTGTGCGTGGTAATCGCGGTGGCAATCCCCACCAGCGGGTCCACCTCCAGGAACTTGCTGACCACCCATTTCGCCGAGGGCCAGTCGTTCAGGTGCGTAAACGTGGTCAGCAACACAAACGCCAGGAAAAGGCCGAACATCACGGTCTGAACGAGGATGCGTACGGTCGTGATTCTCATTCGCCGCTCCGTACAACGGTTTCCACGATCAGCCCGCGATTCCTGTAATCCGTCCAGTGCCGGGTGCCGAATCGCCCGGCCTCCGCGTAGCTCCGCGGGCCGGCCTCCTGCTCGCCGAACTTCGCCTGGGCCAGATCCAGGTAGCGCAGGGCGGCCGGGTCACGCTCCAGCAGGTTCTCGTAGCACCATGCGTCGCAGGCGAGCGGGTCCACGCCGGCCACGACCGTATTTCCATCCTTTACATCCGAGAGGCTGCCGCCGGTGGGGCCGTTCCTCATCATGACCCTCGTGCCGTCCACGATCGTGAGGGTGGGGCTCAGCATGAGGCCCAGGTCGCTGATGATGTCGTGAATGGCCTGGTGGAACTGGTTCCGCCGGCCGCCCAGCAGCCCGTACCAGTTCTTCAGGCCCATCGACGCGTAGCAGAGGTTGTGGTCCTTGATGATCGGGATGCCGATGACTTTGTTCGCCTCCCGCAACGGCTCCCAGAACACAGGCCAGGTGCCCAGCGCCTCGTGCCGGGCCGGGTCTGGCCGGTACGGCGTGCCGTCCGGATTCGGCTCGCGGATGGCCAGCGGCGTGAAGTGGACGTTTGCCGGGATGAGCACCCGGGCCCCCTCACGCTGCGCCGCGTCCTGGATCCCCGACCGCGCAAAACAGTTGGGCGCCGCCTCGATGGGGTTGTCCGCCACCAGCACTCTCGACGCGCCCGCCTCGCGGCAGAGGCGAATGACCGCGCGCACCACGTCCGGGTTGGTGGTGGCGGCAAACTGCGGGGCCCGCTCAAACCCGACGTTCGGCTTGAGAAGCACCACGTCACCCTTGCGAATGAAGCGCGACAATCCCGGACCCCCGTTCAGGCCGCCGACGGCCGCCCGCACCATCTTCTCGACGGTCTGCGGGTCCAGGGCGCCCCCCCGGGCTATGCTGATCCGCGGCGCCGACACGGGATAGTCCACCGTCGCGAAGTAATTCGGCAAGCGCTGCGGCGACGGCTGCCGGAGCCCGGCCTTGCCCGTCGGGTCATACAACCACAGGGCCCCGCCCGTCGCGGCCCCGGCGGCGACCAGGGTGGCGCCCCCGCGACGCAGAAACTCGCGGCGGGACATGCCGGTTCCAATTGGCGGTGATTCTGACATCACGCACTTCCCCGTCGGTCCGCGCTCAGTTCGCCCTGGACAGCAGTGTCCGCGCGAACGCAATCGCCTTCTCCTCCGACAGCGTCGCGTCGTTCGAACCGCTGACCCCGCCCAGGTGATTCTCCACCACGACCACCGCGTCCACGACTCCCCCCACCTCCCCTACGACAAGGTCAAACCCTTCCCGCGTCTCACGCCGGATCAACCGGCCGTGCTCCTGGAAGAACGCCGCATACGCCTCGAAGGTCGCCCGGGCCGCCGCCGCATCCTTCGCCCGATGGACGAATGTCGTGTAGGTGACATCGCCGGCCCGGTACTCCGCCCGGAACACGTCGTTGAGAAAGTCCAGGCTGAACGCGTCCGTGGCCTCGTAGCCGAAGCTGCCGGCGACCCGATCCTCCGCCGGGAGCAGGTCGTCCGCCCACAGCCGACGCTCTTCGTCGGGCACGGCCTTGGCCACCGCTCGAGCAACGGCCAGTGCCGCGTCGGCCAGCTCTTCCGAACCGTCCGACGCCTCCACCCGCACGTAACTCCCGCCCTTCCAGAAGAACACGCCGCCCGGCGTTGCGTACCCCTCGCGGCCGACGTCGATCGACCGGGGCTCGCTGCTCATCTCCGCGCGATAGATGCCGAAGGCGTTGTCCGGCGCGCCCATGTCGTACCAGTATACGTCGATGAACCGCCCCGGATCGCGGCTGTCGCTGTACGTGCCGAACACCATGCGAGCCATGTGAAACGCCAGGTAGAGATCCGCCCGGCCATTGATCTTCTCCCACAGGTCTTCCGGCGTGTACACGCGGAGGCCGGCCGCATCCCCCCAGCCGGGCAGATCGACCGACGGCAACAGCGATCCGTCTGCCGCCTCGGCCACCGTGGATTCCACGGATATCGGCCCCGCGACGCCGGCGTCCGCCACTAGCGCCCACGCCATCTGCGAGACGACCGCCATGTCCGAACCCACCACCCCGTACACCCGCGGGCCAGCGGCAAACACCGCGACCTGCCGGCCGTCGAAGTCCCCCGCCAGCAGGGGCGAGTCCGGCCCACCGGGTCGGGACTGCACCCGACCTTCGGACGACAGGAACGCCTCGAAGCGATCCATCAGGTCCGATGCCCGGGCGGCCGAGCCCGGCTCGGTGACAAAGGCAGTCACTCCTGAACCGTAGTCGGCCAGGAACGCGCGATCGAGGAAATCCCAGCCCACCGCACCGTGGGCCACGTAGCGAAAGCTCCCGGGCACCCGATCCGAGGCCGGCAACACCAACTCCGCCCAGAACGGGAGACCGTAACGCAACTGCACACCCGCCAGCGCATCCGCAATGGCCTGAACCGTCGGGTCTGATTCCGTCACCGTGGATCGATCGAATTCCGTGTAGTGCCGACCCGCCCAAAACCCACCGCCGGCCTGCGTGCGCCAGCCGCCGCACCCGACGGCCAACGGCCCCCACTCCGCCGGTCGCGACGCGATGAAAAGCCCAAACGCGTTTTCCGGGGCGCCGGCGTCGTAGATGGTCACCCGCACCTGCTGCGCCGCGTCCGCGAGGTTCTCGTAGCGACCGACAAAGACCTGCTCCACGCCGTAGGCCGCCGGCACGTCAGAGGGGTCCACCTGGAGCGTCCGGACTTCCGACCAACCGGCCGTCCCCAGCGCGGGCAGCATCCGCTGCGCGACCAGAAGGGCCCGGTCCGGGGAGACTCTCTCGTTGCCCGGGGCAATCTCGAAAAGCGGCGCGCTCTCGTACGTCATCACGACCACGCATGCCACCACGACGGCCGCCGCGATCAGCAGCACAATCCCGCCGCTCGCCTTCTCGCGCGACGAAACCCGCTCCCGCGGTCTCATATACCGGCGTTCAAGGAACGTGGGCATGGTCGATGTCCGTCAGTCGTCTCGAGGCAACAGGCCCGCAACGGCAAAGTGTACCCCATGCAGGTACACCCCCGTCAAGTCGTTGACGCCGGAACGCCCGCGAACCCGGAACCCTGTCCTTAATCCGGGCGCGCGTCCGGAGCTTGTCGCAGTTTGTCCACTTTTGCCTGAATGCTCTCGCGCTTGCGGAGGCTGAAGCGTTGAACCACCTCCCACTCCGGGCGTGCGTCATCGAGCGCCAAAGCGTGTTCGTACGCCTCGATGGCACGCTCGCGCGCATCGCGAACGGGTGATTCCGGCTCGATGACAAAGAAAACATAAACATCGCCGAGGCGCTCGTAGTCGTCCGGCGACGATGGGTATAACTCGACGATTCGCTGAGCGGCTGCGACCGCCTGCGCGTGCATGTTCGGGTCCGCGGCATCTTCTGCCAGGGCCATCCGGGCGCGGACCAGATCTCTCCAGAGCCGAAGCGAGAGAGGATCGCGTCGCAACGCCGATTCAAGCCGCGCGACCGCCTCCGTAAGGGCCAGGTGACGACCGCCGGCCATTTCCGCATAGACAACGGCGAAGCGAGCCAGCTCGGCCAGGGCCGTCGGGTCCAGCCTGTCCGCCTCTGCCGCACGCGCGTAGGCCCGGTAGATCGGTTGCTTCGCCAGGTCGAGCGCGGGGACCATCGGCAGGCGCTGCCGCGCCTCCGCGAGAAACGCCCTTGCCTGCGCCACCGGACGAACCACAAACGCCACGACCGCCACAAGCCCAACCACACCCACGCCAACCGGCGCCCATCGAGCCGTGACCGATTGGGGCGTCGCGGGCCTGACCGGCGCCCGCACCGCCGCCGCCAGCCCCACCAGGGCGAAGAACGTGGTCATCGTCGACGGCACAAGGAGCGAAAAGTTCACCAGGTCGGAGAGCAAGAACGCCAACAGGCCGCAATTCAGCAGCAGCGGCAATCGCGGCAGCGGCTTGTCCTGGAATCGGGCAAAGACATTCGTCTCCAATGCCGCCAGGAAGAACGTGGGGATCCACAACAGCAACGGAAACCCGGTGTTGTAGAGGAGATAAGAAGATTCCGAACTGCCCAGCAGAAACAGACGCGGAACGAAGACACCCAGGATCAGCAGAACCCCCCAGGCGAGGGGGCGGCCGGGCGGCCAGACCTGCTCATCCGGATCGCCGAGCGCCCGCGGCGGACGGTCATCAAACGGAGCCGGCCGGATCAGCACCCACGATCCGCCGACCAGCATCAACACCACGCCGGCCAGCCCCGGCAGCCCCCAATCCGCCGCCGCGGAAACGAGGAAGTTGTGCGGGTTCTTCACTTCCTCCGGGCTCTCGATGGGCTTGTAGCTCACATAGTGCCGGCCAAAGTTCTCCATCCCCACCCCGGTCAGCGGATGGTCGGCAATCATCCGAGCACTGGCCGTCCAGTACTGCCAACGGAAACTCAGCGACGCCCCCGGCAGCGAATCCCGAACCACCCCGTGCGTCACAACCGCAGCCACCGCTCCCAGCACGCAGGACCAACCCAACCCGAACGCGAGCCGACGGTGCCGATGAAGCCAGCGCCCCGCCCACTCGAAGGCGCCGCCCAGCACGGCCACCACCGCGATGGCCAGAAACGCGCCCAGGCTTCCCGTCGTGACGGTGACCGCCAGCACGCCGAAGGCGAGCAGCCCGGTGATGACCGCGAAAATCGCCCGAAACGGAGGCCCCGCCCGCGTCGCAGCCGGCCTCCCCGCGGAATCCGCGGGGTTCGGTCGCCCCCGCTCGCCGACCCGAGCGTCCGGCCTCCCGGGCGCCCCAGACCGCGCCGACGTCGTGGAACCACACCACTTCCCGACCGCCAGCGCCAGGCCCGCGAAGGCCGCCAGCACCAGGTACGCTCCGGCCACGTTGCTGTGCCACGTGTACCCGGTGGCCTCCTGAGCGGCCAGACGACGTTCGTATGCCTCGACCTGCGGTGAATCCAGCGATACACCCTGGCGGGCCCAGATTGCCTCGCGATGCTCGTGGTAGAGCCGCTTCGTCTCCTCGAAGCTGAAGAACTTTTGCTCCAGGCATTGCCCGGCGTTGGCCACGGCGGATGCCAGCACCACGCAGAGGGTCAAACGCACCTGCCAGGGGCGGCGCACAAGCTGCGTCAGGGTGATGGCCAGGACCGGCATGGCCAGCCAGTCCACGGTGGCGTTGATGGCCAACCGCCGGTTGCCCGCAAAGAAGCAGGACACGGCCGCCGCAACCACGACCACCAGGAACCCCCACTCCAGACCCGTGCGGCGGTATCGGACACGCGAACCGACTGCCCGAGCCGCCAGCCACAGCCCGGCCGCGGCCAGAATGGCACAGTCGATCACGAGTGTTCGGACCGGCGACGGATCCGCCAGCCCCTCGCCTGGATACGTGAAGGGCGAGCCGGCCGATTCGTAGGTTTCCCCGATCAACGGGCGCAGGCCGACGACGACCAGAAGGACAAAAAAACCGATGGATTCCAGGACACGTGCCACGATGACCGAAGAGGGTAGCCCAAACCGGTCGGGATTTCGATACGACCGATAACCGGCCCCGTACCGATCCCCCCGGCAGCGGCCCGAACCAAGGGGTAGCTAAAGCCAACCGACCCCGCCGTCGATGATCGCCGCAGAGGCTGTGGGTCTTTGCTCGAAAGAGCGAACAGCCTGAAACGGGGACCCGAGTAACGGCGAGCTCGGGTCCCCCATTTTTTTCCCCCGCCTCGCAACACCGGCCACGCTGAACATTTCGCATCCGGCCACGAGAAATACCTCATTCGAGTGCCGCGCCAAACGCCCGGCCCATTGCCCGGCAGGGGGACATCGCGCCAGAAACGGCTCAAACGGGAGGCAACCAGAGCGGGCCGGAACCGGCACGGAAAATGCCCAAGCCAACGTGCGAAGCCGGACGGACGGATCCCGACCTGCCCGGACCCGAGCGTCGGACGGGCATCCCTGGTCGAGGTCGCATCCAGACGACCGGACGCAAGAGCGGCCGAAAACGACACGGATCGCTCGTGACGGGAAACACGTGTGGGGAAGATTCTCACCTGACTTTTCCCCCCGTGCCTGACTAAGATAGTGATGGAGACCTTGAGACTATCGTTCCCGGAAGTGCCGGGGCGTTAACGATCCCAAGACAGGGCCAACGGCAACAAAGTCCTTCCTCTGCAATCCCCTCTCCGGCCCGAACAATGGAAGGACGCCGTTGGCCTTTCTTTTGCGCCGACATCGGCCGAAAGCGGCCCCACCGTCCCGCCCGTGTCCCCCGGGAACCCTTCGGCGTAGAATCGTCCCGCCGCGGCCGAGGCAATTGCAGGACAACGAACCATGAAAGTGGCCCTGGCCCAGACCAACCCGGTGGTGGGCGACATCGACGGAAACAGCCGGAAAATCCTCCGCTTCGTGCGCGACGCAGAACGGGTGGGCGCGGACCTCGTCGTCTTCCCAGAACTGGCCGTACTGGGCTACCCGCCCCGCGATCTCCTGCTCAAAAAGACCCTCATCCGCGACAACCTGGCCGCGGTGGAGCGAATCGCCGCGCAGACCGGACCCACGACCGTTGTGGTCGGCTACGCCCGGCCAAACGAAACGCCCAGGGGGAAAACCCTGTGGAACACCGCGGCCGTCTGCCGCGAGGGGCGGATTGTGGCCAACCACGGTAAGCACCTGCTGCCGACCTACGACGTTTTTGACGAATCGCGCTACTTCCAGCCGTGCCCGGAACTGGCGGTGGCCCGCGTTCCCGCGGGCGGGCGGGACGTGCCCGTCGGCGTCAGCATCTGCGAAGACCTCTGGAACGAAGAGCAACTCGACGGCCGGCGGCTCTACGACACCGACCCGATCCGCGCCCTGGTCAACGCGGGGGCCGAGCTTCTGCTGAACCTGTCCGCCTCGCCCTTCTACGTGGACAAGCAGGCCAGGCGAATAGACCTGTTCGGCAAACAGGTGGTTCGGTACGGCATCCCGCTGGTCTACGTGAACCAGGTCGGCGGCAATGACGATCTGCTGTTCGACGGCGCCAGCGCGGTGCTTGCCGCGGACGGCTCGCTGATCGCACAAGCCAGGGCCTTCGAGGAAGACCTCCTCATTGTGGACCTGGACAACCGCCCGGCCGGGCCGATCCACCCGTATCCGGGACCCGTCGCCGGCGTGTACGAGGCCCTGGTCATGGGCACCCGAGACTACGTGAACAAGTGCGGGTTCTCCGCGGTGGTGATCGGGCTGTCCGGCGGGATCGACTCCGCGGTGACGGCCGTGCTCGCGGCGGCGGCCCTGGGGCCGGACCGTGTACACACGGTGGCCATGCCGTCCCGCTTCAGCAGCGACCACAGCCTATCCGACGCGGCGGTCCTGGCCGGGAACCTGGGCGTGGACCACCGGGTGATTCCCATCGAGCGAATGCATGCGGCCGTCGAGTCGGAACTGCGGCCGCATTTCGGCGACCGGGCCGCGGACGTAACGGAGGAGAATATCCAGGCGCGCGTCCGGGGCAACGTGCTGATGTCGCTGTCCAACAAGTTCGGCTGGCTGCTGCTGACCACGGGCAACAAAAGCGAGCTGGCGGTGGGCTACTGCACGCTCTACGGAGACATGTGCGGCGGATTGGCCGTCATCTCTGACGTGCCCAAAACGATGGTGTACGACCTGGCCCGCTACGTCAACCAAGAGGCCGGCCGCGATCTCATTCCGAACGGCACCATCACCAAGCCGCCCTCGGCGGAGCTTCGGCCGAACCAGACCGACCAGGACAGCTTGCCGCCGTACGACGTGCTGGACGCCATCTTGCGGCTGTACGTGGAGGAGGAGTTTTCCACGGACGAGATCGTCGCCCGCGGCTTCGAGCCGGCCGTGGTGAAGGACGTGATCCGCAAGGTGGACGTGAACGAATACAAGCGCAAGCAGGCCGCGGTGGGTCTGAAGGTCACCACCCGCGCGTTCGGCACCGGCCGGCGAATGCCGATCGCGGCGAAGTATGGGTGGGAAGAAGGCACGAAGGCACCCCCTGGCGGGGGGGCTTTTCAGACGCACGAAGGCACGAAGTAGGGTCCGCCGTGCGGACCAGGGTGCGGCGCGCCCCGGCGTGCGCTATGCAAGCAGAGGAGACCGGGGAGCGCGGGCCCTACGTCAGCCGGGCGTCGGGGCCGACGAAGGCCAGGATTTCCTCATCCGTCGGACTGCGGGCCGTGCTGAGCCACGCGGCCAGCAGGGTCCAGTTCGCGGGGATGGTGGCCAGGCGGCTGCGGAACAGGACGTACCCTTTCGATTCACCATAATCGACAAACAGCGGCGTGTTTGCGCTGCGGTACACGCGGACATCACGCTGAGATCGCCATAGCCGGTGATCCACGCGTACGATTCCGCCGGGAACCGCCCACCAGTGCCTGCCGGCGATCAACGTGACCATCCACAGCAGGCCGAGCAGAACCACGCCGATCGAAACACAAAGAAGCCCGGATTGCGGATTCCAGAAGAACATGCTGACCATGACCACCAAAGGGCCCAGCAACAAACCAAGCATAATCAGCAAGCCCACAACGCCCCCGACTGCGCCGCCAATTCGCCGGATGAGCGCAAGGCCGCCTTGTTTCTGCGATGCTCTTTTCCGCGTATCGGAATGCTCTGGGGGTTCTGATGTCGCCGAGCGCCCCCTGCGCTCGTAGACTTCCAACGGCGGCACCTTGTCACTTAACGAGTTCATCCAGTTGTCCACCGACCAACCCTGAGCCCGAAGGTTGACCTCAACGAGGTCCGGTCCGCCCGCGCTGTTCATGTCCACGGGCTCGAAGGGCACGTCGGTGGGCACGGGAAAGGGCAATGCGGCCCCTTCGTCCTCCGTCGGGCCGTAGTTCGCCACGATGATTGTTCCGGGCGCAAGCGGCGACAGGATGTCCAAAAGGCTGCGGCGAAAACGACGAACGCCAAGATCAACCAGGCGCGGCATGCGCAGGCAGGCCATTTCGATCGCGCGGTGGGGCAGGCGTTTCTGAAAGTCAGGATGCGCCGAGGCGGCGGTCAGCCGGGCCCGCCGCCGGCGCTCACGCGTCCGGCCGGCGCGCGTCGCGATATTCGGCAGCTTCAGGTGATGGATGCGAAACGGAGGCGACATCGAGCATCCGCAGAGAAGGTCCGCACGGCGGATCCTACAGGGGCTGAGCCACGCGGCCAGCAGGGTCCGGTCGGCCGGTGGCACC
>Ga0334890_1001982_pt1 | contig 24869 bp, 20 predicted proteins | sample GraSluR1_MG_3_FD_207220 | JGI IMG/M metagenome (GOLD analysis project Ga0334890, IMG submission 207220) | Sludge microbial communities from methane-producing bioreactor in Wageningen University, Netherlands - Granular Sludge_31_08-R1 | ecosystem: Engineered > Bioreactor > Anaerobic >... | reverse complement strand
GGTGGTCGTCGCCTCCCACGTCGACGCCGACGGCCTCACCTCCGCCGGTATAATCTCGACCGCCCTCGATCGGGCGGGGGTAGACCGCAAGACCCTCTTCTTCAGGCAGCTGGACCTCCCCGCCCTGGAGGAGATCGCCGACCTCGGCCCCGACCTCGTCATCTTCACCGACCTCGGCTCCGGGATGCAGGCTGAGATCCTCGAGATGGGCCTATCGGCGGTCGTCGCCGACCACCACCGCCCCCAGGGGTCGGGGGTGGAGCTCCACATAAACCCCCACCTAGTCGGCCTCGACGGCGCCACCCACCTCTCCGGGAGCGGCTCCTCCTTCCTCCTCGCCCGGGCCCTCGCCAGGGCCGTCGGCTCCGGAGGCGGAAACGATGACCTATCGGCCTTGGCGATAGTGGGCGCCGTCGGGGACCTCCAGGACATGGCGAGGGGGAGGCTCGTAGGCCTCAACCGGTGGGTCCTGGAGGTGGGGGTCGGGGCTGAGGTCCTCTCCTTTTGCCGCGACCTGAAGCTCTTTGGAAAGCAGACCAGGCCGGTCTTCAAGATGCTGGAGTTCTCCTCCGATCCGTATATACCGGGCCTCTCGGGGGACGAGGACGCCTGCATATCCTTTCTGAAGGAGCAGGGGATCAGGCTGAAGGGAGAGAGGTGGCGGCGTTGGATCGACATGAGCCCCGAGGAGAAGGGGAGGATCGCCTCGGCCCTGGTGCGACGGGGCCTCCGGGCCGGCCTCTCCAACGCCCAGCTGGAGAGGCTCGTCGGGGAGGTCTACACCCTCCTCTCCGAGCAGGAGGGGACGGAGCTCCGGGACGCGAGCGAGTACTCGACCCTCCTCAACGCCACCGCCCGGTACGGCCACTCGGGGGTCGGCCTTGCGGTCTGCCTCGGGGACCGGGGCCGGGGGCTGGAGGAGGCGAGGCTTCTTCTCGCCGAGCATCGGCAGAACCTGGTAAACGGCCTGAAGCTGGTGAAGGAGGAGGGGATCGTCCCCTTATCCCACATCCAGTACTTCGATGCCAAAGACAGGATCCTGGATACCATCGTCGGGATCATCGCCGGGATGAGCTTTCAGACCGCTGACAGGAGGAAGCCGATCATCGCCTTCGCCGCCGCCGAGGACGGGAGGCTGAAGGTCTCGGCCCGGGGGACCCAGGACCTGGTGAGGTCGGGGCTGAACCTGGCGGAGGCGATCTTCCGGGCCGCAGAAGAGGTGGGGGGGGTGGGCGGAGGGCATAACGTCGCCGCTGGGGCGACGATCCCCCCGGAGGCGAGGGCGGAGTTTTTGGAGATCCTGGACGCCATCGTCGGAGAGCAGCTCCGACCGTGACGGGGAGGAGGGCGGCTCCTGGCCGGGGTGGTTTATCGGAGCCAGCCGAAGAGGTTCGTCTCGTTCATCCCGCTCTTCACCACCAGGATCTTCTCGTCTATGCTGAAGTTGCCGATGAACTCGTGGCTGACGTCCACCATCACGTCCCTGATGTCCATCGTCTCCTGGTTGAGGACGAGGTACCCCATCCTTCCGGTGCCCCGGCTGAAGTTCGCCTGGATGGCGATATCGACCCAGTCGGGGTTGCTCTGGAGGGCGATATCCGACGAGAGCCTCTCGCACCCGTCGAAGTCCTTGTAGGCGGACATCCCCAGGTAGTAGTTCTTGAGGGTGGTGGTATCGCTGAACTTCTGGTCGTAGGAGAAGAGGGACGCCTCCGGGTCGCTCTTGCTCCCAAGCCTCATCGGCTCGGGCCCCTGGAAGGCGAGGGCCGTCCCCGCCAAGAGCAGAACTGCCACCAACGCCACTACAGGCTTCATCATGGAGACCCTGTGAAGCTAATCCCCTATAACTCTTGCGAGATATCCCAGTGGAACTCCTCGCTCAGCTCTCCGGCGAAGACGGTGGCCGCCGGCCCGTCCATGTAGGCCCTATCGCCGTCGAAGGTTATCAGGAGGGGGCCGCCCCTCGTCTCGACGAAGACCTCGTCGCCGACCATCCCCATCCTCCGGGCTACGGCGGCGCTGGCCACCGACCCCGTCCCGCAGGAGAGGGTCTCCCCCTCCACCCCCCGCTCGAAGGTCCTCACCTGGAAGGAGTCGCCTATCCTGACGAAGTTCACGTTCGCCCCCTCCGGAAAGAGGCTGCTCCGCCGGATGTGGGGGGCGACCTCCTCGAGGGGGAGGTTCAAAAGGTCTTCGACGAAGATGACGGCGTGGGGAACGCCGGTGTTCACCGCCGATACCTCGAACCCCTCCAGGGGCTCCATCAGGAACTCCCCGTCGCCGAGGGCGGGGATCCCCCTCCGGTCGAAGCAGGGGACGCCCATATCTACCCGGGCCCAGAAGTCGCCCCCGATCCCCCTCACCATCAGGGGTATGATCCCCGCCAGGGTCTCCACCTCGAAGGACTCCCCCACCATCCCGGAGTCCCAGGCGTACTTGGCGAGACACCGAACGCCGTTTCCGCACATCTCCGCCTCGGAGCCGTCGGGCTGGAAGAGGCGCATCCTCAGGTCCGCATGCTCCGACGCCCCCAGGAAGAGAACTCCGTCGCCTCCGATCCCGAAGTTCCGGTGGCAGCACTGGACGGCAAAGGAGCCCTTGAGGGGGTCGGCCACCTTCACCCCATCCCGCTCGTCTATCAGGACGAAGTCGTTGCCGTTCCCCTGGAGCTTGGTGAAGGCGATCCGGCTTGAGCTGGCCGGAGATCCCTTCACCCCCGCATCAGTCATCTCCTTCAGCTTCATTTTATATACCATGGTCTGTTCTCTAGCAACGCGGCTTTATGGTGGTGATCTTATTAAACCCATTCTACAGGTTGCCCTGGACCTGCTGGAGCTGGACAGGGCAATCCAGATAGCTCTGGAGGCGGCCGACGGCGGTGCTGACTGGATCGAGGCCGGAACCCCCCTCATCAAGAGCGAGGGGATGGACGCCGTGCGCGAGCTGAAGAAGGCCCTGCCGGCTAAGAAGATCGTGGCGGATATGAAGACGGTGGACACCGGCGCCATGGAGGTGGAGATGGCGGCGAAGGCGGGGGCCAACATCGTGGCGATCCTCGCCTCCTCCGACGACTCGACCGTCCACGACGCCCTCCGGGCGGCGAGGAAGTACGGGGTCGAGGTCATGGTCGACCTCCTCGGCTCCCCCGACCCGGTGACGAGGTCTCGGGAGATGGAGGCCCTGGGGGTCGATTACATCTGCGTCCACGTGGGGATCGACCAGCAGATGATGGGCCGGAGGGCGATCGACTTCCTCGACGAGATCCTCGGCCACGTAAAGATCCCGGTGGCCGTCGCCGGCGGGATCGATGCGCCCTCCGCCGCCGAGGCGATCGCTGCGGGGGCCTCCATCGTCATCGTCGGGGGGAGCGTGGCCCGGAGTCCCGACGTCACCGCCTCCGGCCGGAAGATCCGGGAGGCGATGGACCGGGCCCATGAAGGGGTTATTAGGAGGGAGAGGAAGAGCATGGACGAGGAGATGTTGGAGATCTTCAGGGAGGTATCGACCCCGAACATCTCCGACGCCATGCACCGCAAGGGGGCTATGCGGGACGTCCTGCCCATAAACCCGGGCCAGAAGATCGTCGGGAGGGCGGTCACCGTCCAGACCTTCGAGGGGGACTGGGCGAAGTCGGTGGAGGCGATCGATCTCGCCGGCCCCGAGGACGTCATCGTCATCTATAACGGGAGTAGGTACGTCTCCTGCTGGGGCGGCCTCGCCACCCAGAGCTGCAAGATCAAAGGGGTGGCGGGGGTCGTCATCGACGGCGCCGTCCGGGACCTCGACGAGATCCGGGAGATGGGATACCCGATCTTCGCCAGCTCCATCACCCCCATGGCCGGCGAGCCGAAGGGGATGGGGGAGATCAACGCCGAGATCACCTGCGGAGGCCTCTCGGTCCGCCCCGGCGACTTGATCGTCGGCGACGACTCCGGGGTCGTCGTCATCCCGAGGGAGAGGGGGTACGAGATCGCCCGGAGGGCGAAAGAGGTCGAGAAGACTGAGAGCAGGCTCCGGGAGGAGATCCTCCGGGGAAGGACCCTCTCCGAGGTGGCAAACCTCAAGAGGTGGGAGAAGAAATAACCTCCCGCCGTAGATCCGAATTTATGAAGAAATGTGGACAAAAGACAACCCGTAAATACGTTGAATGCGGTTTGTGCGAAAGAGGATACTAGTATGGATCCAGAGACCTTCATCTCTAAATACGAGCCCAAGAAGATGGTGGCGATCTCCCTCGCCGTGCTGGCGGTGGCGCTCTCCATCCTGGGCTTCACCTACTTGAAGACGGGATCCCCCGTCAACCTGGGGGTCGAGTTCACGGGAGGGACGATAATCACCGTCCCCGTAGCTGAATCGGAGGGCGAGATAGCCGCGAAGCTGGCGAATTACCCGGTGACGGACATCAGGGACGTCGGCCATCGGTACATGATCCAGCTGGGGCCCATGGACGAAGCCAAATATCGGGAGCTTTCGGCGATGATAGAAGCTGAGTACGAGGAACCCGAGATCAAGTACATGGGGCCGGTCTACAGCACCCGCCTCCAGGAGCAGGCGAAGAAGTACATCCCGCTATCCTTCCTCTTCATGGCGGTGGTAATCTTCCTGATCTTCAGGACGCCCTTCGTCGCCCTGACGGTGATCCTCGCCGCCTTCTCCGACATCATGATCACCGCTGCCTGCATGAACATCGCCGGGGTGAAGCTCTCCCTGGGGACGGTGGCAGCCCTGCTGATGCTGATAGGCTACTCCGTGGACAGCAACATCCTCCTCAACAACAGGGTTCTAAAGCGGAAGGGGAGGACCGAGGATAAGGTGGTGGGAGCCTTCAGGACCGGGATCGCCATGACCAGCACCACCTTCTCGGCCATCTTCGCCCTATTCCTCGTCTCCACCTTCTCCTACCTAGTATCGTCCTCCTTCACCCAGATCAACATCCTCTTTGACATATCGACGGTCCTCCTCTTCGGCCTTCTCGCCGGTCTGATGAACACCTGGGTGATGAACTCCAACGCCCTTCGATGGTATCTGGCCCGTCCGAAGAAGTCGACCTCGGGGAGGAAGAGAAGATGACAGAGATCACAAAAGACCCCAGGATCATGATCTTCTTCGTGGCGGTGGCCGCGGCCCTGGTGATCCTGATCCCCATGCCCTCGGAAGACGGCTTCCATTCGAGGCTGAAGTACGGCCTCGACCTGGAGGGCGGATCATGGCTGCAGCTCAAGCTTCAGGGAGCGATAGTCCAGCCCCAGGTCGATCCGGTCAACATCCTGAAGAAGCAGTTCAGCGACTCCCTCGGCCAGCCCGTCGAGGTGGAGTGGCGCCCCAGTAGCTACGACTATCAGATCACCTTCGAGGGGAGGGCGGCGAGGACCGTCGCCGAGAATCTGGGATATCCCCAGGCGACCGTCACTCCGCGGGGCAACGCCACCGCCGTGACCCTCGAGGCCTCGCCGATCGGCGTGATCATGAACTACCTCAAGACCTCCCTCGACTCGGACGTCAAGTACCTGGAGTCGGACCCCATATCCTTCGAGGTGAGGTCGAACGTCACCAGGGAGGCCCTGGAGGCCATCCTAGCCGATGTAGGCGGGACCCTCGCCCCCGGGGAGGCGGGCTTCTCTGAGGGGGTGACCGAGGAGACGGTCGACGAGACGAAGCAAGTCCTGGACAGGAAGCTGAACCGCCTCGGCCTTGCGGACATCAAGGTCAGGGTGGTGGACAACAAGTTCATCCTCATCGATCTTGCAGGGGTCTCCGTCCACGACGCCCAGGAGATCGTCGGCAAGCCCGGGGTCTTCGAGATCAGGATCCAGACCACTGGCAACGAGTCGATGCACGTCCTCTACGGCGACCAGATCGCCGACGTATCCCTCCCTACGGGAGACCAGTCTGGAAACTGGGGCGTCCCCTTCACCCTCTCGGATGACGGGGCGGTGGCCTTCCAGAAGGCTGCCCTGGATACGGGGGCTACGAGGAACCGGATGGAGCACGAGATCTCGATGAACCTGGACAACGACCTGATCTTCTCCGCCCCCCTCGCCCAGGACCTGGCGGCGAGCCTGGAGGTGGCCCCCATGAGGAATATGGTGGCCCAGGTGGGAGGGGACAGCCAGAGGGCTCACGAGCTCTACATCCACCTGAGGGAGGGGGCCCTCCCCGTCAACGTGGAGATCATCGGATCCGGCCAGGTGACGGCCGCCCTGGGGGACCAGTTCAAAAAGCAGGTCCTGATAGCCGGGATCATAGCGATCCTGGCGGTGGGCCTTGTGATATACTACCGGTACCGCGATCCCAGGATCGTAATCCCGATGGTCGCCACCTCCTTCAGCGAGGTCCTGATGATGCTCGCCCTGGCGGCCCTCCTGAAGTGGCAGCTTGATCTGGCTGCCATCGCCGGGATCATCGCCGTCATAGGGACCGGCGTAGACCACCTCGTCATCATCACCGACGAGCTCCTCTACGAGGGGAAGATGCCCAGCGGCAAGATCTACCTCGCCAGGCTCTCCAGCGCCTTCGGGATCATCATGGCCGCCGCTGCGACGACGATCGTAGCGATGCTCCCGCTATTCGCCATGGGCTTTGGAGCCTTCAAGAGCTTCGCCCTGGTCACCATAGCGGGGGTCCTCATCGGCGTCTTGATAGCCAGGCCCGCCTACGGCAGGATCATCGGCAGGATCATGCAGGCGGGCGAGTGAATAGACGAAAAAGAGACGAGGCGCTCTAGGGGGATGGGCCGATTCGCCCATCCCCTCCAATTTTATTTCATATTCTTACCCTTCCGAGGGTGGAATGCCCTTGCGGTTTATAGCCCCGCGATCTATTCTCTCAGCCAGCTCGCCATCTCGCCGGCGGCGCTGATCGTCTCGTCGCAGATCTGGTCTATGAAATCCTCGGGGAGCTTCTGGTGGAGGGGGATCGTCTCGCTGGCGGCGAGGGCCTTGGAGCCGTCGAAGTTGACGTAGGCGATCCGGGCCGATAGCTCCCTATTAGGGCGGCCGAAGGCCGACCCTGGGAGGATCGCCACCTTTCTATCCGCGAGGAGCCGCTCGCAGAGGGTGGCGCCGTCCCGGATCCCCCGTCTCGAGAGGCGATCCGCCAGGGGCGAGAGGTCGACGAAGAGGTAGAACCCCCCCTCCGGGGCGTGGACCCGGGCGCCCGCCTCCCTGAGGACGGCGTAGAACTCCGAGCCGAGGGTCGATAGGATCCTCCGGGCGTGCCAGAGGTACCTCTCGATGGCTATCCCGCCCCGGAAGGCCTGGACGGCGGCGAACTGGATCGGGGCGGAGACGGAGGTGTAGGTCTCGCTGGCGACGGCGGCCATCGCCTCCAGGAGCCAGTCCATATCCGGGGGGAAGGTGAAGGTCCCGAGCCTCCACCCCCCGGCGCCACACCACTTGGAGAGGCCCGAGCTTATGATCGTCCCCTCGGGGTAGAACCGCGCGACAGAGACGTGCTCGCCCCGGTGGTGGAGCTGGCCGTAGATCTCGTCGGATAGTAGGACCAGCTCGTACTCCCGGGCGACCCTCGCGATCTCCTCCAGCTCCTCCGGCGAATAGGTGAGGCCGTCGGGGTTTCCCGGGTAGTTCAGGACGAGGATCCTCGGCCGGTAGACGTCCTGCTCCCCCTCCAGGAACCGGGCCAACCTCTCGGAGGTTATGTGCCACTTGTCGTCGAAGGTGGTGTGGAGGAGGCGGACCTTCTTTCCCAGGATCTGGGCCTGGGGGACGTAGGAGACCCAGGCGGGGGTGGGGACGATGATCTCGCCGTAGTAGACGAGCTGGAGGAGGAACATCAGCTCCTTGGAGCCGGGGCCGACGAGGACGTTCTCGGGGCTCGCGCTGACGCCGTCCTTTCGCCGGTGGAAGTCGGCCACCGCCTCCCTCAGGGCAGGAAGCCCCTTCACCGGGAGGTAGTCCTTCTCGGAGGCGTAGAGGCGGAGGGCGTTGACGACCGGCGTGGGGACGGGGAAGGGGGACTGGCCGAGGCCGAGGTTTGCGACCCTCTCCCCCTGGCTTTCTAGGAGCTTGCACCTTTCGTTGATCGCCAGGGTCGGCGAGGGCTCGACTCCCCGGACGTTGATGTTCAGGCTGACGTGTTTTCTCAGGGTCATCTCTTCGTCCTCCATCTTCGGGGCTCGATCGGATCCGTCGGCTCTTCGGCATCGGGTTCGGCCGCCGCGATCGATCCCCTCGGTCCAGGGGCGAAGGTCTGATCCGTCGGCCTGACCCGGGACGTATGACCGGATCCGTCGGCTCGGAGGAGGGGTCTCTAGAGCCTCCGATATAACACTTATTATAGATGCGATCAATCCCCCTCCCTGAAAATGGAAGGAAGGGTTCGATGACTGGATTGTATCGGGTTTTGGAGCCTGGGTCGAAGGGGATCGTCGATCTATGGAGCATCGAGGGCGGTTTCTGCGGCAGAGGAAAGGGGGGTCGGACCGTCCTCTCGATCTTCCTCGCCGGCCTCCTCCTGGCGGCGGCCGCCTCCGCCGCCGGAGAGAACGTCACTCTGGGGGGGTACGAGGTCTCCTTCGACCTCGGGGATTATGAGGGGTACTCTCTGGGGTTTGAGGAGGTACCTTACGCCACCGTCGACGGCGAGGAGTATCCAGCTCACGTATGCTGGATTTATGCAGACGGTCCGATGATGATCGCCCTCACCGACTACGGCGTCCCGATGGAGGCGACGAGCTCCCTCACCAGGAGGGCTGTGACGTACTACCTGAACAACGCCAACTGCACCAGCATCCAGACCCATGAGGTCCAGATCGACGGAAAGCCCGCGATCCTGGGCCTCGGGGAGAGGCCCAGCGGCGCGATCCTCGTCTGCGCCGTCTACTGGCCCGACATGCGCGAGGTTAACGGGACCCTCTATGCTCAGGTGGACTGCACAATCGCCTCCGAGGCGTCGGTGGCGGTGACCGAGAGCCTCCTCAACTCGATCCGGGTCGTCGTCCCCAGCGAAGAGGGCGGCGGATCGGAGAGGGAGAAAATCGAGCTTTGAGGCGGGGCTGAGGTATCACGGCCTTTGGGAACTCCAGGGGATTTCAGATGATGGCCCAGACCGCCGCCCCCACCAGGGCGCCGAAGAGGGTCGCGAAGAGGTTGACGCCGTTGTTGCTGAGGAGGCCCCTCGACTGGAGGGTGGCGCCGAGGAGGCTATCGAAGTTCGTCCCGAGAAACCCCCCCAGGAGGGCGGCGGCGAAGCCGCCGCACCCGGCCATCCCCGTCGCGATTGCGAGGCCGCCGGTGAAGAGGGCGCCGAAGAGGGAGGCGGCCTCGCCGAGGAGGGTGACGCCTCCATCGACCCCCGGCTCGACGGAGCGGAGGTTCGTGATCATCTTCGGCTTGGATCGGGCCGTCTCGCCGATCTCGCTCGCCAGGGTGTCTCCGGTGGCGGTGGCGACCGACCCCAGGAAGGCGAAGGCGAACAGGTCTGACCCGTAGACCCCGTAGAGGACCGCCATCGCCAGGGGTACGAGGCTGTTGCTGTAGACGTTCTTGTACCCCCGGACCCCGCCCCGGGCCTGGGCGATCCGAAGCTCCTGCTTCTTCGCGTACTTGTAGCGGGTGAAGCCGCTCCCCAAAAGGTAGAAGGAGAGGAGGAGGAGGAACCAGAAGATATCGGCGAAGAAGATGACGAGGAGGCAGATTATCACCTCGCTGATGACCGCCTCGGCGTCGGCGGCCTTCATCCTGTAGGCGCCGATCCCCAGAGCCAGGGCGAAGAGGTATATGCCAGCCATGTATTGGAGATCCGGAAGAGGATAGTCGAAGCAAAAGAGCCACATCACCATGCAGGAGCCGAAGGGGACGGCGAAGTCCCGGGAGGTGGAGGCGGTGTGGAGGAAGGCGCCGGAGAGCCCCCCCAGGGTCGCGAGGAAGAGGATCCTCTCCGGCTCTATCCCGGCCCCGAGGGCAGGACCTGCCCCCAAGGCCGGGGGAAGGGTCGTCCAGAGGATGGCGACGTACCCCAGAGCCGTCGTCGTCGCCAGGTAGGCGAGGCTCTTGGCGAGATCTTTGAACCTATCCGAGACGAGGGCCCCGAAGGTGGGGGCTACGAAGGATACCGCCACCAGGTAAAGGGGGAGGTGGAAGCTCGTCGCCTCCAGGGCGAAGCTCAAGGTTAGGAGGAAGGCGAGGGAGGCGGCGAGGACCCGGACCCCCCTCTCCATCAGGAATAAGGCGGATAAGGGGAGGATGGAATAGACCCCAGCGTAAGGGAAGAGGAGGACCGTCATCCCTACGCACGCCCTCGCCACCGCCTCTCTCTTCATGGGCCGCTAGATGAAGCCGATCGCAAAAATACTTTCTCTCCGAGAGACCGTCCTGGTGCCCCTATGCTCGACCGCTTCCGCGAAAGGATCCTTGAGAGGGATATCCGGGGGGGAGAGGTCCCCTCCTGCATAGCCTTGGTCATCTCTGCCGAGGCGGTGGGGGGCCGCTGGTGGCGGAGGGTCGGGGAGGTGGCGGGTTGGTGCACCTCCCTGGGGGTCCGCGAGGCCGCCATCTTCTCGGAGGATCCCGTTCCCGATGACATCGAGGATCTCGTGAGGGATATGGCGGAGGTACCGGCGGAGGGGAGGGTGGTCTATCGAGAAGGCGAGGCGAGGTTTGGGAGAGGTGGCCCCCTCCACCTCGTCGTATCCGCGGGGCCTGGAGGAAGGGAGGAGGTGACGGGGGCGATCAGGTCCCTCCTCGAAGAGGTGAGGGTGGGGCTCCTCGACCCGGAGGCCGTCGACGAGGCAGCCATCGAGGCGAGGCTCCGGCTGAAGCTCCGCCCCGACCTTCTGATACGCCTCGGCCCTCGGGAGCTGAGCGACTTCATGATCTGGCAGTCGGCCTACTCGGAGCTCTACTTCATCGACCGGTCCTGGGAGGGTCTGAAGAAGGTCGACTTTCTCCTGGCCGTCAGGGACTATCAGAGGAGAGAGCGGCGGTTTGGGAGATGATCACCCCTCGGAGCTCGGATGGGAGAAGGGGACGGGGCTGAGGTGCTCGGGGGGGACGTTCTCGGAGATGACGATATCCGGGCTCACGGTCATCATCTTGACCCCGGCCCTCATCGCCGCCTCGGCATCGACCCTGATCACCCGGGGGCTGTTCGTCCTGAAGGTTCCGACGTGCCACGCCTTCTCCGGCGTCGTGGAGAGGTGGACGTAACGCTGGGTTGCCGCCTTCAGCCCCACTTCCAGGATCCTGTCCGCCTCCTCCTCGTTCGCCCCGTAGTAGAGGGATGCCAGCCGGTTCTTTGGGTAGTCGAGGCTTACCCCCACCGAGTGGCCGTACTTCGCCCTGATCTTCCCCTCCCGGATCTCGTACCTCTCCTTGGGATCGGATTGGACAAGGGCTATCACCAGCCTTTTATTCGCCCAGCGGTACCTCGTCCCGATCGCCTCGGAGAGGGCGTCCAGGTCCACCCATCCCCGAGGGTCCATCACCAGGCCCAGATCGTCGGGGAAGTGCCTGAGGGCGCCCGCCACCAACCTGCCGAGCCTCTCGCTTCTCTCCTCTTCGAGGACGATCTGACCGGCGCTGCCGCAGGCGCAGCTCTCCCCCCGGAAAAATCCGTGTTCTGGACATCTCTTGATCACGATTCAGCCTCCGGCTGAAATTAAAGTTGCCCTCCAGATAGATATAGCTGACTCTGGATCCGCCGTCCCGGAGGGCGGAATCGGGCCCCTATCTCTCGATCCTGCCCTCCGGGCCGAGGGCTCTTGGGCCCGCGGGCAAAGGCTGAAATAGAATTTGGTCCCTCTGATCCTCTCATGCTGGAGTTGGATAAGATTGAGAGAGGTCTTGAGGGCGACCTCCTCGATCTGGACGATGAAGAGCTATCCATCGATCTGGAGGCTTTCCTCAAGGCTCTGGAGGAGCGGGATCGTCAGATATCCGAGACCCTGGACGCCCTCCTCGAGGAGGTGGAGGGGCTCATAGCCCTCTCCGAAGAGATGGAGTCTGAGGAAGATATCTGAGGGTGATCCCCGTTGGAGACGCTGCCAGATGTTCAGGCCTGTCAACCCGAGTACCCCATAAACCTCACCAGGGTCGGCCTCACCGGGGTGAAGAAGCTGGTGAAGGTCCTCCGGGAGGACGAGGAGCGGCCCATAGTTCTGATATCGAACTTCGAGGTCTTCGTGGACCTCCCCTCCGACCGGAAGGGGGCGAACCTCTCCCGGAACTTCGAGGTGATAGACGAGGTGTTGGAGGAGGCGATCAATGAGCCGGTCTACGTCATCGAGGAGCTCTGCGGCGAGATCGCCCGCCGGGTTTTATCAAAGCACGAGTACGCCACCCGGGCCGAGGTGAAGATGAAGAGCGAGTACATCGTCGAGAGGAGCTCCCCCGTCACCAAGACCGCGGGGCAGGAGGTGGTGGACATCTTCGCCGAGGCGGTGGCGAGGGCCGGCACCGTCAGGAAGCTGGTGGGGGCGGAGGTGGTGGGGATGACCGCCTGCCCCTGTGCCCAGGAGATCATGAGGGACCTCGTCAGAAGGGAGCTATCGACCCTGGGGCTCGGCCCCGAGGAGGCCCGCGACTTTGCGGCGAGGCTCCCCGTCGCCACCCACAACCAGCGCGGCCGGGGGATGATCTCGATCCAGGTCTGCGACCGCCGGTGCGTCTCCCTGGACGACATCATCAGGATAATCGAGAGGTCGATGAGCTCCCGGGTCTTCGGCCTCCTCAAGCGCCCCGACGAGGCGCTAGTCGTCCAGAGGGCCCACAGCAACCCCAAGTTCGTCGAGGACTGCGTCCGGACGATGGCCCAGAAGGTGGTGGAGTCGTTCAAAGACCTCCCCGACGACGCCGTCGTCGTCTTAAAGCAGGTGAACGAGGAGAGCATCCACCAGCACAACGCCTTCGCCGAGAGGAGCGCGACCATGGGGGAGCTCCGGGCGGAGCTGGGGGCCGAAGCCCTATCCGCCTCTTGCGAGGTGCCTAAAAAATGACCGCAGAGAAGATCGAGTTCATAGGAAGCTGCCTTTCTGACCTTCTGACCAGAAAGGAGATCATAGCCAGGTACGAGCTCCTCCAGCGGGTCTACGACTGCGTCCGGAGGGCGGACCTCTCCCCCGAAGAGAAGGAGGAGCTTGAGGAGACCCTGGGGAAGAGGAACGTCGCCTCGGGGATATTCTTCAACGTCCTAAGTGGCGAGCCGATCTTCATCAACCTCCCCAAGCTCGACAGCGTGATGAATATCAACGACCGGGTCTTCCACTTCGTCCACACCGGATCCTACGCCGACCCCGACTTCGCCCGGGCCTTCAATCAGTTTGAGGAATCCGAGAAAGAAATCGGCGAGCTGGTGTTGCTGAACCTGAGAGACCTCCTGGTCGAGTTCATGGCCGGTGCCGGCTACGCCGTCGCCGACGGCGCGCCGGGGTCGGGCAAGCTCACCTTCGTCGGCTCCGGCGAGAAGCGGCTCGACTTCTGGATCTTCCCATCGATCCAGGATGTGGAGCTGGTGGAGGGGATGGAGGGCTCCGTCGTCATCGTCCCCCACGCCGAGAGCCCCGGCCCCTTCATCGCCTTCTTCCAGGAGAAGGGGAAGGAGGCGGAGCTGGCGGAGATCAAGGTCTGGGTCGCCAACATGGAGGAGGGGACGATCGACCCCTTCATCGGCTATCCCAGGGATATGGCCATCTACAAGCAGTTCAAGAACCCCCGGATGGCGATGATGGTGAAGACGAACTGGGGGCGGAGGATGGAGTAGGGGCTCAGTTGGAGCTCCATAATTTTATCTTTATTTATTCATCTAATATTCACTCCAACTACAAGCAGCGTTCTATTCCGAGATTCAGCGTAATGTTTATGATACTTTACTCATGGATGCCTATTTAGAGGCAAGAGATAATATGGAAAAACCAATCGTAATCCCAATAAAAAAATCGCTCGATCATGGAAAAAATGCTGCCTGGCTCCGAATATGCTTCTTTTTGCAGGAGATGTGCGCAGAATGAGTAATGGAGACTTAAATTGGATAACCAATTTCATTTGGGGCATCGCGGATGATGTACTGCGCGACATCTACGTGAGAGGCAAATATCGCGATGTTATTCTTCCTATGACAGTTATTCGCAGGCTAGATGCCGTATTGGAGCCGACGAAACAGTCAGTCCTGGATCTGAAAAAACAGCTTGATGAGGCGGGCATCACCAATCAGGATGCCGCCCTGCGTCAGGCATCAGGCCAAGCCTTTTACAACACGTCGCCCTTTTTGCTCCGTGATCTCAAAGCCCGTCCCAAGGCGCAACAGCTCAAGGCCGACTTAGAAGCCTACCTGGACGGATTCTCGCCAAATGTCCAAGATATTCTGGATAAGTTCAAGTTTCGAAACCAGATCCCTACACTAGTAGAAGCCGATATCCTGGGCTATTTGATTGAAAAGTTTCTCGATAACTCCATCAACCTAAGCCCGAACCCAATTTATGACCCGGCTGGCAACGTTCGTCTTCCTCCCCTCGACAACCACGCCATCGGCACCATCTTCGAGGAGTTGATCCGCCGCTTCAATGAAGAAAATAACGAGGAGGCTGGCGAGCACTTCACACCCCGGGATGTGGTGAGGCTGATGGCTGATCTGGTCATCTTGCCCATAGCTGACAAGATCGAATCCGCCACATACCTCCTCTATGATGGTGCTTGCGGTACTGGCGGCATGCTCACGATCGCAGATGAGCGCTTGAAGCAAATTGCCCAGGAGCATGGGAAGGACGTGTCTATCCATCTTTTCGGCCAAGAGGTGAATCCAGAGACCTACGCCATTACAAAGGCCGACCTGCTGATCAAAGGCGAAGGTGATGAAGCTGAGTACTTCTTCTTGGGCTCCACGTTGTCGCAAGACGCATTTGCATCTCGGGAGTTTGACTTCATGCTCTCCAATCCACCTTACGGCAAGAGCTGGAAGGCCGATATGGAGCGGATGGGAGGGAAGGCCGACATCCTCGATCTGCGTTTTGTAATTGAACATGCAGGAGATCCGGACTTCAAGCTCATCACCCGGTCAAGCGACGGCCAGATGATGTTTCTGGTGAACATGCTCTCCAAGATGAAGCACCAAACGCCTCTTGGCAGTCGCATCGCAGAGGTGCATAACGGATCGTCGCTTTTCACCGGCGATGCTGGTCAGGGGGAGAGCAATATCCGCCGCTGGATCATAGAGAATGATTGGTTGGAGGCGATCATCGCCTTACCGCTGAATATGTTCTACAACACCGGCATAGCGACTTATATCTGGGTGCTCACCAACCGAAAGCCGGACCATCGAAAAGGCAAGGTGCAGCTTATCGATGCCACCTCGTGGTTCAAACCTCTCCGCAAGAACCTGGGCAAGAAGAACTGCGAGTTTTCTGCTGAGGACATTCAGCGCATAGTAGATTTATTTCTGTCTTTCCAAGAGAGTGAGCAGTCCAAGATTTTCGCCAATGAGTCATTCGGTTTTTCAAAAGTAACCGTCGAGCGTCCGTTGCGGTTGCAGGTCGACCTTTCCGATGCTGCTAGAATTCGTTTCCGCAAAGCGTGTGTTGAAGCCAAGGATGAAGCGCTGTCAAGCCTGATGGATCATGTGGCCGCATCTCTTGGTCCTGGTCCGCACCTCGATTTCAACGCTTTCATGGCAGCTACTGAGGAACGCGCCAAGAAGCAGGGCATCAAGATCACCGCCAAGAGGCAAAAGCTTCTGCAAACCGCTTTGGCAGAGAAGAATGAAGATGCTGCTCCAATTATTAGGAAACTGTACAGACCCGGAAAGGCCGAGCCAAATCCCATCTATGGCCGCTTTGAAGTGAAGGTCAACGGGAGATCACAAATTGTCGAGTACGAGACCGATAGCGAACTGCGGGATACCGAACAGGTTCCCTTGCTCGAAGAAGGCGGCATCGAAGCTTTCTTCCTTCGTGAGGTGCTGCCCCACGTTCCAGATGCCTGGATCGATGAAACGTCCGCTAAGATCGGGTATGAGATCTCCTTCACTCGATATTTCTATAAACCAACACCTCTTCGCACTTTGGAAGAGATACGCTCCGACATCGTGTCGTTAGAGAATGAGACTAAAGGTCTACTCGACGAGATCATAGGAGGCGAAAGATAAGCATGGCCAGATCCTCGAAACTCCACGTGATGATATCTAGCCGCTGTAATGATAATTTCCCCGAAGATACCGAAGGCCGACCCTTGTCTCTCATCCGCAGGGATCTGAAGAAGGAGATAGAATCGCATGAAGTCTTTGGCAAAAAGATCTTTGAGGTTTGGATCAATGAGGAGACGCCTCCACAAAGCGGTACCTCGGATAGTTGGGAAGTTTGCCTCAATGAAGCCAAGGACTGTGACATTTTTATCGCTCTTTCGAACGGGAATGCAGGCTGGGCGAAGGAAGACGTTGATATCGGGATTTGTCATGCTGAGCTGATGACAGCGTACTCACAAGCTCCGGGCAAGGTCTGGCTAATTGAACTTGGAGATATCGCCATCATTGAGTCGCGAGAGGGAGAACGTAATCAGCGTTTTCAGAAGTATGTAAGGAACCAGAACTTTTTTCGAGGTGGCACAGTATCGACAGAGGAGGAGCTTAGGGCGCGGGTTAAGGATACGCTCAGTGATGCTCTAATTATATTAGCTCAAAAGGGGGTGCGAGAGGCCAGCAAGGGGCGATTTCATTGTGGTCAAGCTCTCGACTGGAGTCGCCTCAACTTCCACGATCGTCGGGAGGAGATACGTAGCGTGCTGGATGACGCCATACGAAAGCGAGCCGGTTCGAGAGATGATGGCGATCACCTTATCGTAAGGTTAGCGGATTTGGACATATTGGTGGTACCCGATGCGATTCCGGCAGCAATCACCGTTGGAGCTGCAAAAGAGATGGTTGGTCAACCCTTCCTGCATGACCATGAGCGGTCTCAAGTCCTCACGGGGAAACGTGGGGGTCCGATACACATCATCGGCTGCCACAAGAACGCCACAGAGTTGCAAGCCACAAAGCTGCTGGGATTCCCAGACGCCACTGTTGTAAGTGCCCCCTTCGGTGTCTTCGTAGCCGACAACATCCAGAAGGTGCAATTTGCCTTCATCGTGAACTGCCGGGATGATGCAAATACCCGACACGGTGTGCAGCGTTTCTTCGAATGGCTGGAGCAGACAGGAGAAGATAAGCTAGTTGCCGATCGTGCAAAAGCACGTGCGCGGATAGTCTCTGCTATAGCTAAGGAGTCGAAGGCATGATCCTCGACCTCAAGCCCTATCCTACAATGAAGGATTCCGGTTTACCGTGGCTGGGAAAGGTGCCAGAGCACTGGGAAATGAGGCGCATCCGGAATACTGTTGAAATGCGAGTTAGCAATATTGACAAGCACACGAAGGATGGCGAACTGGCAGTTCGACTCTGCAATTACGTCGATGTATACAATACCAATTTTATCACTGAGCACCTGCCCTTCATGCGAGCCACAGCGACAAAAGAAGAAATAGGGAGATTCCGACTGGAGAGTGGAGACGTCCTAATCACAAAAGATTCCGAAGCTTGGAACGACATCGGTGTTCCCGCAATGGTAAAGTACACTGCAGAGGATCTTGTGTGCGGCTACCACCTCGCGTTATTGCGACCAAGGGCGGGTCTCTTGAATGGCGCATATCTACTGCGTGCTTTGCAAAGTCCTTCCGTAGCTTACCAGTTCCATGTGGCAGCGAATGGAGTGACGCGTTATGGCCTGTCACATGATGCGATAAAGTCTGTGTTCTTGCCTGTTCCACACCTCCCAGAACAGGACGCCATTGTCAGCTTCCTCGACCACTATGACCGAAAGATCCGCCGCTACATCCGCGCCAAACAGAAGATGATCAAGCTGCTGGTAGAACAGAAACAGGTTATCATCCACCACGCAGTCACGCGCGGTCTCGATCCAAACGTTTCCCTCAAGCCCTCCGGCTTGACCTGGATAGAACAGATTCCAGAGCATTGGTCGACATCCAGACTAGCGCGGCTTACATCAAAGATCGGCGATGGATTGCATGGCACACCGCAATATGTAGATGAGTCACATTACCACTTCATCAATGGAAACAACTTATTGCGTGGAAAAGTTCAAATTACGCAATCCACTCGTTGCGTGTGCGAAGATGAATACGAGAAATATAAGATTCATTTAGATGAGACTACGATTCTACTGTCAATCAATGGAACGATTGGCAATGTGGCCAATTATGATGGCGAGTCGATCATTCTTGGAAAGAGTGCAGCATATATTAATTGCGGTAACAAGCTGTCGCGGCACTATTTATTTTTCCTACTACAATCACCAGAAGTAGGCAACTTGCTTCGGCGAGAGGCGACAGGAACCACAATTCTGAACCTGTCATTGGAATCAATACGTCACTTTCCCGTTCTGCTTCCATCGCTTGCAGAACAAGCCAAGATCGCATTTGCTCTTGAGCATGAAACGGCTCGGTTCAGAGAGTTGATTTGCAAGGTGGAACTCGATATCGAACGCCTCCGTGAATACCGCACCCGCCTCATCTCCGACGTCGTCACGGGCAAGCTAGACGTTCGAGGCCTGGACATTCCCGCCGCCGATGCCGAAGCGCCAGAAGAGTGCGGCGACCTCCAGGACATCGAAACCGCCCTGGAGGACCAGGAGATGGTGGAGGAGATTCCGGCGGAGGGAGACTGACATGAGCGATGATCAGGGCGCGCCGCTGCCGGAAACGGGGATCATATTCTACCAGACCGAGGATGGCCGGTCCAGGATTCAGGTCCGGCTGCAGGACGGCACCGTCTGGCTGAGCCAGAGGCTGCTGGCCGAGCTTTACCAGGTGGCACCTCATACCATCAGCGAGCATATCTCCACCATCTACAGCGACCATGAGCTGTCGCCCGAGGCAACTACTCGGAAATTCCGATTAGTTCAAACCGAGGGCAGCCGCCGGGTGGAGCGATTGATAGACTTCTACAGCCTGGAGATGATCCTGGCCATCGGCTATCGCGTGCGCAGCCATCGCGGCGTGCAGTTCCGCCGCTGGGCGACTGAACGACTCAGGGAGTACATCGTCAAGGGCTTCGTGCTGGATGACGAGAGGCTGAAAGGGGAGCGGGCTCCCGGTGCGGATTATTTCGACGAGCTTCTAGAGCGCATACGCGATATCCGGGCCTCGGAGAAGCGCTTTTACCAAAAGGTCCGAGATATCTATGCCCTCTCCATCGACTACGATTCCCGAGCACAAAGTACTCAAGAGTTCTTCAGAATAGTTCAGAACAAGCTGCACTGGGCCATAACCGGCCATACCGCAGCCGAGCTCATCTCGGAGCGGGCCGATGCCAGCAAGCCGAACATGGGGCTCACAGCCTGGAAGGGGGCGAAGGTTCGCCAGGCAGACGTCCTCGTGGCCAAGAACTACCTCCTGGCCGACGAGATTGGGCAGCTCAACCGCCTGGTGACCATGTGGCTCGACTACGCCGAGGACCAGGCCAACCGCAGAAAACCAGTTTGCATGAAGGACTGGCGCGAAAAGCTGGATGCCTTCCTGCAGTTCAACCAGAGGGCCATCCTGGAGCACAGCGGGCGCATATCAATGGAGGAGGCCAAGCGCCTGGCCCTGGAGCAGTACCAGGCATTCAACCAGCGACGAATTGAGGAGGGCGACGCTATAGCCGAGAAGGAATTTGAAGAGGAGGTAAAAAGGATGCTCCCCAAAGACCGGGAGGATGACAGATGAGCCCCACCGATACCTCGGAGAAGAATCTGGAATCCCTAATCGTGCAGAGCCTGATAAGCGAGGCTGGATATGTGGAAGGCGATTCCAAGGATTACGACCGGGATCATGCGGTGGATCTCATCAAGCTCCTGGAGTTTCTCCTCTCCACCCAGCCTCAAGCGGTGAACCAGCTGGGCCTCGATGGAGAGGGGCTCAAGCTCCAGCAATTCTTAGCTCGCCTCCAGGGAGAGATAGCCAAACGTGGTGTCATAGACGTCCTCCGCAACGGCATAAACCACGGTCCTGCCCATATAGACGTATTCTACGGCACGCCCTCTCCAGGAAACCTGAAAGCGGCCGAACTCTTTGCCGCCAACGTCTTCAGCGTTACGCGCCAACTCCACTACAGCAAGGACGAGACCCAGCTCGCCTTCGACTTGTGCCTCTTCATCAACGGCCTGCCCATAGCCACCTTTGAGCTGAAAAATAGCCTGACCAAGCAGACCGTCGAAGACGCGGTCCAGCAGTACAAACGGGACCGCAACCCTCGGGAGCTGCTCTTCCAATTCGGACGCTGCGCGGTTCATTTCGCAGTTGATGACCATGAGGTGCGCATGTGCACCCATCTCCAGGGCAAAAGCTCCTGGTTCCTGCCTTTCAACAAAGGCTACGATGACGGTGCAGGCAACCCTCCAAATCCAAACGGCATCAAGACCGACTACCTCTGGCGCGAGATCCTCACTCGCGAGGGCTTGACCGATATCCTTGAGACCTATGCTCAAGTTGTTCAAAAGAAGAACGAGAAGACAGGCAGAAAGAAGCTCGAACAGATCTTCCCCCGGTACCATCAGCTCGACGTGGTTCGCAAGCTGCTTGCCAGTGCTCAACATCGGGGTGCTGGAAAGCGCTATCTTATCCAGCATTCTGCAGGAAGCGGCAAGAGCAATTCCATAGCCTGGCTTGCGCATCAGCTCATCGGACTGGAGCGAGATGGCAAGACCATCTTCGACTCGATCATCGTGGTCACCGACAGGCGCGTCCTCGACAAGCAGATCAAAGACACCATCAAGCAGTTTGCTCAGGTCTCTGCCACCGTGGGGCATGCAGAGCGCTCGGCAGACTTGCGGCAATACCTAGCTGGTGGCAAGAAGATCATCATCACCACAGTTCAAAAGTTCCCTGTAGTTCTGAAGGCGATTGGGGACGAACACAGAGGACATTCATTCGCCATAATCATCGACGAAGCCCACTCCAGCCAGGGAGGCCGAACCTCTGCCAAGATGAGCATGGTCTTATCAAAAGAGGGCGGCGAAAAGGAAGCCGAGACGCCAGAGGATAGGATCAACCGCATTATGGAATCTCGAAAGATGCTTTCCAATGCCAGTTATTTCGCTTTCACCGCGACTCCCAAAAACAAGACCCTGGAGATTTTCGGCGAGGCCTACATGGAAGGCGATGATGTCAAGCACCGTCCTTTCCACAGCTACACCATGAAACAGGCCATACAGGAGGGTTTCATCCTGGACGTGCTCAAGAACTACACTCCGGTTGATAGCTATTACCGCCTGGTCAAGAAAGTTGAAGACGACCCGGAGTTCGATACGAAGAAAGCCCAGAAGAAGCTGCGCCGCTACGTGGAGCACAATGAGCACGCCATAAAGATGAAGGCCGAGATCATGGTGGACCATTTCCACGATCAAGTCTTGGCCAAGAAAAAGATCGGCGGTCAGGCAAGGGCTATGGTTATCACAAGCGGTATCGCTCTGGCCATCGAATACTACCACGCCATCAGCAACTACCTGATAGAGCGCAAGAGTCCCTGGCAGGCGATAGTAGCCTTTTCAGGCGAGCATGAATACGGCGGACAGAATGTAACCGAAGCTTCACTCAACGGTTTTGCCAGCAACAAGATTCCGGAAACTTTTCAGGATGAACCGTACAGATTCCTGGTAGTCGCCGAAAAATTCCAGACAGGCTATGACGAGCCCCTTCTGCACACCATGTACGTGGATAAGCCTCTATCAAGCATAAAGGCGGTACAGACCCTCTCCCGCCTCAACAGGGCTCATCCACAAAAGCATGATACGTTCGTGCTCGATTTCTTCAATGATGCGGATACGATCATGAAAGCGTTCGAGCCGTACTACCGGACCACGATATTGAGCGAAGAAACTGACCCCAATAAGCTGCACGATTTGAAGGCGGATCTGGACGGCTACCAGGTATACAACCCGCAACAGGTCGAGCATTTTGTCAATTTATATCTTGATGGTGTGGATAGAGAAAAGCTAGATCCGATTCTCGACACATGCGTCGCCACATATAACGAACAGCTGGATGAGGATGGCCAGATAGACTTCAAGAGCAAGGCCAAGGGATTCATTCGAACCTACGGATTTTTAGCCTCCATTTTGCCATTTACGAATGCTGAATGGGAAAAGCTTTCGATCTTTCTGAACTTCCTCACCCCAAAGCTGCCTGCGCCCAAAGAGGAAGACCTTTCTAAAGGCATCATCGAAGCAATCGATATGGATAGCTACAGGGTTGAAGTGCGGTCATCGATTGATATTATCCTGGAAGACAAGGATGGAGTGGTTGACCCAGTTCCCACCAGTGCTGGTGGGCATAAACCAGAGCCGGAACTCGATCTGCTAAGTAATATCATCAAAGCATTTAATGACCAGTTCGGCAATATCGAGTGGAAAGACATCGATCGAATTCACAAGATAATTAGCGAAGAGATTCCAGCAAAGGTTTCAGCTGACAAAGCATATCAGAACGCAATGAAGAACTCAGACAAACAGAATGCTCGTATTGAACATGATAAGGCCCTACAAAGAGTTATAATCGAGTTATTGAATGATCAGACTGAACTTTTCAAGCTGTTCAGCGACAATCCAACATTCAGAAAGTGGCTATCTGATATGAATTTCTTGGTCACTTATAATGAGGCCACGGGTTAAAGCGCCCGGAGTCTAATCGATCAAGGCTTCACTATTAGAAGGCTCGATTGCTCCCACATTCTTTAGGTTTTCCTCCTCCGAAGCATTCTCGATTACTCTCGTAAATTGGTACGTGATTACTTATTAATATACTAATTTACACTCGGTTAGATCGATCTACGAATTATCGTGCTTATTTTCCTTCATAGTATGGCGCCCTACCTCTCATCTCGATCCGCCCTGATCAGCTCTGAGGCTCTCCCCCCGCCCTTCATCTCAGCCCTCACCGATCTTGCCTCGGCGAGGATCCTCTCCCTGTTCTTCTCCCTCACCAGCTCCTCGATCTTCATCCTTATCTCCTCCTGCCAGTTCACCTCCTTCATCTCCTCCATCATCCTCCTCAGATCCTGAGGGATCCTGACGCTGAATACCACGCTTCCTGTAGACATGATATTCCTGTTGTTTATTGAGGATATAATTATTTTCGTATTTGTAAACAAGAATCATCCGAAGACTTCCGGGGCGAAGTGATCGCAATAGCGAACTGGGGGAGGAGGATGGAAAAGGGGGGCGGCGACCGGCTTAGGCAATTTTTATTTTTATCAGATAATCGAATATATTACAGCTTACCAGCCACGTTCGATTATTATTTCTGATTGAAAGGTCAAAACCGATGGAGAGATCGAAATGTTCTCTGGGCGGACACCTTCAGGGAGTCGATTTAACAATTCGAAAACGCTCTTTATAAAATCTCGGATATCCTCAGAAATCCGTAATTTTGCGGTCGAATCGCTCATCTCATAAATTCTGTATATGCGATACTCATATTCGCTTGATGCTATCTGTTCTAATTCGTTGGACGATAAATAAAATTTATTATTAAAATGATTATTTGTCGATTTAATATCAATAAGAATAACATCTAAATTATCATTTATTACATAAAAATCGAATGGTGATGTGGCATGTTGGTCAGACACCCAACAAAAACGTTTAATCGAACCATTTCGTTCTAATTGAGTTAGGTAATTATTAACATATTTCTCCCCCAAATTTCCAATTTTAAATTCGAGGTCCATATTGCATATATTTTTTTCGAAATATACTCTTTGGTCTATTCTCTGCCCAGCAAATTTTAGCAATGACTCCTCAATCGTATCTAAATTTGAGTCGCTTATTGAATGTTGATCTCTATCGTCTGATTGTTGTAAGCGCAATAATTGAGCGTCACTTGAAGCAGTACTATTTATTATTTTAATAATAATATTTTTATTATATGTTCCGAAAAACGTGAAGTATTCGACAGCTTTATTGTGTTTAACATAAACTGTATCGCTGATCCAATTCAATGAGAAAAAATTCGGATCTATTTCTAGGACGCGCTGATAATATTCATTTGACTTATTAAATTCATTTTGTTTGTAATAAATAACGCGTTTACAGTAAAGTGCCATGGTAGATTTTGGGTCGATAGCTATAGCCCTATTACAACATGCATTTGATTTCTCATAAATGCCTAGCAAATAATATATTAGGCCCATGTTGATCCAGGCACTGATTAAATTAGGATCCTTTTGCACAATTTCAGAATAAATGTCTATGGCATCCTCGAATCTATCATTCTCGCATAGTTCGATTCCATCTACGATTTTGCTTAATAAATAAAATTTTTTATCTGATTTTCTTATATTGTTGTAGCAAGCATTTGCTCTATCGTGTTCTCCTAGTTCCTGAAAAACATATATTTTATTGAGTAAAGGTACCATGAATTTTGGATCAGAATTTGAAGCTTTCGTAAAATATTCAATGGCTTTATTTAAATCACGTTTTTCATAAAAAATTTTTCCCTTACCTACTAACGCAGATGCATGATTCGGATCTATAACCAATACCATATCATAGTACTTATCCGATTCTTCATATTTTTTTAGATCGAAGAGGCAAAAAGCCTTACCTATTAATGCCATTATGCTTTTTCGATGTCTATTTATCGCCTCATCAAAATATTGAATGGCGTTTTCATATTCGTATTTCATATACAGAAGATAGCCAACACCGATTAATGCAGAGGTTTGGTTTGGATTTATATTTAATACTTTTATAAAGCAATCTATAGAGTATTCCTATTTACCATTGCCCATTCTTTAATTATCTCGGATCCGTCTCTTATTTTAGCTCGTTCTCCGCTCTTAATCGATTCTCGATCCTTTTCCTCGTTTTTCGTCGATAGCTACCGCTATTT
>Ga0334890_1001981_pt1 | contig 24888 bp, 20 predicted proteins | sample GraSluR1_MG_3_FD_207220 | JGI IMG/M metagenome (GOLD analysis project Ga0334890, IMG submission 207220) | Sludge microbial communities from methane-producing bioreactor in Wageningen University, Netherlands - Granular Sludge_31_08-R1 | ecosystem: Engineered > Bioreactor > Anaerobic >... | reverse complement strand
GATCCGGCTTCAGCGACACGAGGTCTGCCCAGACTGGAACTACACGATTGATCCCAATACCTCATAACATCCGAATCCGTTTCTTTACGAGTCCTTAGGCTGGACATGCCCGGAAGAACGAGGAAAACGCGGGCGCTTGTGTGCGTGAAGAGGAGCGGCCGGCGGCCACAGTTCGTATCTGGTATCTCCTATCTCGGTCGCCGCCTGAGGCCGGGTAGCAACGTGGGAGCGCAGAAGCGTTGGAGCGTTGACGGATCTGCGCATCTACTCTTCTGCGATCCTATTGCACCTCCGGGGGCGGGACGGCTTGTCCGGCTCGCTGGGCGATGTTGGCTTCCCTCTCATAGGTGCCGTAGAAGGGCGCGTTGGCGTCCAGCCAGATACATAGACGCAGGTACTCCTCATCCGACAGTTGCACGTGCTCGGCGTGGGTCTCGTCGCGGAGGATCTTCAGCAGGCGGCTCATGTCTGCTCCGATCTCGCCCGGGCGGGTGCCGATCTCCCGGATCGACTGGTCGCCCCACTCGTACCAGCGGAGATAGGGCCTGAGGCTCTCGTACGATCTGCTGAACGTGCCGGCCGGTTCGTTTGTCAGGACCGGCGCCGCGTTCAATTGTCCCTGGCCTCCATCGTGGCAACCGATGCAGTGGCGGTCGAGGACAGGCTGGACGAGCAGCGGATAGCTCATGGGCTGTGTGCCCGACGGTCCCGGCTCGATCCGGGACGGGGGGCGGCGCAGGGCCAGCAGATGCGACCGGGGGGCACTGGCGGTGCCCGGCGGCTCGTGGCATCCAACGCAGCTTTGCCGCTCGCCCGGCTGGAGATACGTCACGCTTCGCATGCTCTGGACCGCGTGACCGGTCTCGTCCACCGCCTGGAAGTAGAGGGGCTTGCGGGCCGGGGCGCGGAAGTACGCCGAGCCGTCCGCCTCCACGGGCACGGTGCCCAACAGCATCCGGGCGCTCTCGGCGTTGGCGTAGCCGATTCGGGGCTGGTTGGCGACGTGATTGCCGGTCTTGGGCAGGATCTGGAAGATGCGCAGTTGCTCAATCGGACGCGAGGCCGGCAGCGGGAACAAGCTTGCCCGCACGTCGGCAAGGACGAACTCGCCCTCGTCGCCGAGCTGCGCATCGAGGTTGCTGGCCACCACCGGCGGCCGGGGCCGGGGCTCCAAGGGGATCGGATACATGCAGGAGAACTCCGCGTCCGCGTAGAGCAATTCCAGGTTCCCGAAACGGTCGAAGTAGTACAGCCCCGTGTAGTTGTCGTCGTTGACATTCGGCCCCATGCCCGGCAATGCCCTGTGGCTGAACGCGACAAGGTAATAGTCCTCCGACAGCGGCCAGGGACTGTGGAAGTAGCTCGACGGCCAGCAGGGCCTTTCGCAGGGGACCTCGGGGAAGCAGACCTCCGGCGTCAGCACTTCGAGCGACTCGAGGCAGTCCTCGCCGGTGGCCGGGTCGAGCCGAACCCGGTCCGGATCGAGCAGTACGAGCGAGCCGCCGACATCGGCGTGATGGGCCCCGGCGATGAACGCGATCCTTCTGGAACCGGGAATCGCCCTCGGCTGGAAGAAGGCGTTGACCCGCTGGGTGTAGTTGCCGAAGAGGATGCTCGGATTCGTCCCGTCGGGATTGCTAACCCACAGACCGTGGTAGTGTGCGGCCGAGCGGTCCACATAGTCCCATCGCGAGTAGGCGATGCGACCGTCGGCCAGGACCGCCGGGTGCCACTCGTTGGTCTCGTGGAACGAGAGTGTGCGGATGTTCCCGCCGCAGGCATCCATGCGGTGCAGTGTGTACGCCGGCAAGGGCTCCCAGGGATTGTGACACCGACCGAACCCGCCCCGACGCGAGGACATGAAGGCGATCCCGCCGTCGGGCAGAGGGCAGGGGTCGAAGTCGTCTTCGAGGCCCGAGGTGAGCTGCCGCAGGTCGCTGCCGCTGGCATTGACGGCCCAGATATGGAAGCACCGCCTCATCGGTGAGTGATAGTCGTATTTCTCCGGGGCGCGCTCGGCGAAACCGAAGTACAGCGTTTGAGCGTCGTGGGAAAGGGCCATCGTCGTGTAGTTGCCCTTGGGAAGGCGGTTGTCGATCAAATCGCGTGTTTCGAGGGACCGGCCGGGCCGTTCGAGAACGTAGATGCCTCCGCCAGCGATGTCCCCATAGTCGTAGTAGTAGCCGAGGTACTCGTGGAGCATCTGGCAGATGAACCGGCGGCGCTTCATGAAGGCGATTCGCTTGTCGGCCAGCAGCGCGTTCTTCAGGGCCATCCCACGGCCGATCGAGCGGACTTGATGGTACAGGACCAGTCGCTCGGCCTCGTCAAGCCGATCGAGTTTGCCCATCATCGTTCCAAGCGCATCCAGCGCGAGGCTGTCCTCGACGAAGCCGGGTGGTTGTGGAGACCAGGTCCGCAGGTTGCTCCGCAAAGCCCTGGCTCTCTCATACGCCTTTTCGATGGCCTGCGGGTCGGCGGGCAGCCGGCCGAGCCTGCGCTCCTGGGCCGCCCAGTCGGCCCGGACGAGCCGGTCGATGTCGGCTCCCCGCGCAGACGGGCACGTCTGGCACAGAACCAGAATGACGACGAGGCCGGCGACAGGGTGCTGTCGGCGAATTGTCGATGCCATGCAATCCCCCTTCCGACAGTCGGCAGGGTGCATATCACGAACCATGCTGCCGACAATCCAGCTCACTCAAGAGTCCCCATTAGACCTCGCCCGGCTACCCCGCCAAGCCACGTTCCGCCATTATACCGGCAGCCGCCCGCATTGCACTTGTTACGTATCTTTCTGTGGTTGGCTCTTAGCTCAGCAACCTTCCCGCCGTGTGTGAAGATTTCCGGGCGAGGCCCCTTCGGGCACACAGAGCCGCCGGTGGCCGCCTGGGAGCTTGCGCCCAGCGAAGTCGCATGGGCCCGCCGCGATTGGCGATGGTGGGCCGTTCGCAGTGTGCCCGTCAGGGCATACCCCACCACGGAAGGACTAACGCCTCCCGGCGTCACTACAAACAGGATAACCCGCCGCAGGCCGGAGGGAGCCTCAGACGCCGTCGCCACAAGCGACCATCCCCGTGCCAGGGAATCTTCACACACACTTCCCGCTTCCCGCCCGCCTTGCGGCCTTGGAGTTGTCTGAAGGGCGGGTTGGGGTATAATCGCGGGATGGTGCAGCCCAAGGACAATTTGACGCCGGCGATGCGGCAGTTTCATCACTTCAAAGCCAAGCACCCGGACTGCATTCTGTTCTTCCGCATGGGCGATTTCTACGAGACGTTCTTCGACGACGCGAAGACCTGCTCGAAGGTGCTCGGCCTGACGCTGACCAGCCGGGGCAAGAACGGCCCGGATCCCGTCCCGCTGGCGGGCGTGCCGTACCACGCGGTGGACGGCTATCTCAAGAAGATGCTCCAGGCCGGCTATCGCGTCGCCGTCTGCGAGCAGGTCGAGGACCCCAAGACCGCCAAGGGCGTAGTCAAGCGGGACGTGGTCCGCATTGTCACGCCGGGCACGCTGACCGACGAGATGCTGCTGGAGGACAAGAAGGACAACTTCCTCTGCGCGATCCATCTCGACGCCAAGGGCTTCGCCGTGGTCAGTTGGGTCGATCTCTCGACGGGACACTTCTTCGTGCAGCGCGTCCCCGAGCGCGAGCTGCTCGACGAGTTGCAGCGTCTGGCCCCGGCCGAGTGCCTGCTGGCGGATCGGCGGGGCGAGCTGTTCGACGCCGAGACGCGCCGGCTCGCGGCCGATATCGGGCGGCTGACCCGCGCCATCGTCACCGAGCGGCCCGGCTGGTACTTCGATCCGTACCAGGCCCGCCAGCGCCTGCTCAAGCACTTCGGCGCGGCCACCCTCGAAGGATTCGGCATCGGCGACGCCGACCAGGACCTGATCCCACCGGCCGGCGCTGTGATCGAGTACCTCAACGAAACGCAGAAGACCGCACTGGGCCACATTCAGAGCCTGCGCAAGATCAGCCGGAGGAACTTTCTCCAGGTCGATCCGACCTCGCTGCGGTCGCTCGAAATCCTCCAGACGATTCGCGGCGAGACGCGCAAAGGCTCGCTGCTGAGCTGCCTCGACCAGACCCTCACCGGCATGGGCGGGCGGATGTTTCGCCAGTGGCTGTGCATGCCGCTCTGCGACGTCGAGGCGATCGAGGCCCGGCAGGACGCCGTCGAGGAACTGGCGGGCGCGGCCGACAAGCTGGCCGAACTGCGCGGGCGACTGGGCAATATCGCCGACACGGAGCGGATCGCTGCACGCATCAGCACGTTCCGCGCCGGCCCGCGTGACATGCTGGCTCTGGCCGGCACGCTGGGCCAGATTCCGGCGCTGCGCGAATTGCTGGGCGGCTTCGAAGCGGGACTGCTGCAGAATCTGGCCGAGCGATGCGACAGCATGGATGAACTGGCGCATCTGCTGGAGGCGGCTATCGACTCGGACTGTCCCGTTCACCTTCGCGACGGCGGGTTCATCCGACCCGGCTTCTCGGCCGAACTGGACCGCCTGCGTTCGATCTCCAAAGACGGCCAGAGCTGGCTGCGCGACTACCAGAAGCAGCAGGTCGAGCGGACGGGCATCGCGAACCTGAAGGTCGGATTCAACAAGGTCTTCGGCTACTACATCGAGATCTCGCACGCCTCGTCCGCCAAGGTCCCGCCCGACTACGTCCGCAAGCAGACGATCAAGAACGCCGAGCGCTACATCACCGAGCCTCTCAAAGAATACGAGAACGAGGTGCTCACCGCGCAGGACCGCGCCTTGGAGTTGGAGCAGCGGCTCTTCGAGGACGTTCGGCAGGAGGCGGCAACCTATGTGCCGCGATTGCAGCAGCTCGCCGAGACCGTCGCCCAGTGCGATTGCCTCGCCTCACTGGCCTACGTCGCCGCCCGGCGCAGGTACGTTCGGCCCAGGATCACGACCGACACGCGGATCGTCATCCGCGATGGCAAGCACCCCGTCCTGGCCGAGACGCTCGGCGCCGAGTTCGTGCCCAACGACGTCGAGCTGGGCGCCGGGTCGGGTGACATCGCCGTGATCACCGGCCCGAACATGTCCGGCAAGAGCACTTATATCCGCCAGACCGCGCTACTGGCGCTGATGGCCCAGACGGGTTCGTTCATCCCCGCCAGAGAGGCCGAGATCGGCCTGGTCGATCGCATCTTCACGCGGGTCGGCGCCTCCGACGAGCTGACGCGCGGCCAATCGACCTTCATGGTCGAGATGACCGAGACGGCCAACATCATCAACAACGCCACCGCCCGGTCGCTGGTGATTCTCGACGAGGTGGGGCGCGGCACCAGCACGTACGACGGGCTGGCCCTGGCCTGGGCGATCACCGAGCACTTGACGACGAAGGTGGCATGCCGCACGCTGTTTGCGACGCACTACCACGAGCTGACGGAGCTGGCGGAGCTGTTCGCCAATGTCCGCAACCTGAACGTCGCGGTCCGTGAGTGGATGGACGAGGTAGTCTTTCTGCATCGCATCCTGCCGGGCGGCACCGACAAGAGCTACGGCGTGCACGTCGCCAAGCTGGCCGGCATCCCCAAGTCGATCCTCCGCCGCTCGCAGGAGATTCTCGAAGAACTCGAATCGACGTTCGCCAAAGAGGCCACCGGCGACCGCCTCGCCCGACACAAGACCAGAGAGCCGGAAGGCGACGCCCTGTTCGTCCAGAAGCACAAGTCCGTCCTCGACCGCCTCGCCACCATCGACCTGGACAACCTCACCCCCCTCGAAGCGATCAACCTGCTCAACCAGATCAAAGCCGAAATCGCCGGCGAGTGAATCTGCCGCATGAACGCTGCACCGCGTCTCCTGTGCCGTCCTTGCCCGGATAGCTTGTTTGTTCCATTCTCATTCGGACCAACCTGCACACGCCTGCGTCCGCCGCCGGGATGTGGCGTCTGTCGATTTCAGCTTTCTGTGTACCAGAAATAGACGCCGGGACGTAACTCCATACGCTGTTCATCGTACCTCTCTGGGCCGGACACGGGCGTTTCCATCTTCGTATCGCCGATCACCAAGCCCGATGTCCCGGCTTTGCTTTGCTCCCAGCTCAGACGCACGCAAGCCGCCATGAGCAACACCGCCCATGCAACAAGAGCGCCAGAAGATGACAAAAAGACAAGCGCAGCCGACATGAGAAAACCGGCTATCCAGTTAACGAATCCCAGAGGTCCCACAACGATGCCGGACAACGGTATGGTCGCGTCCTTGCGGTTTCGCGGCGGGGGGAAGCGTGGTACAATGGGTAACGTTTGGAGGAGGCGAACAGATTCGACCTCGAATGAAGGGCGGTGTGGCCATGACCGAGACGATGGGACGACGGGACTTCCTGAAGGCGGCGGGGTTGGCAACGGCACTGGGCCAGGCCGCTCTGGCAGGTGGGTTCGGCGAGCGCCTCGCGTCGGACAGGCCCAATATCATCTTCATCATGGCCGACGATTTGGGCTATGCGGAATTGGGCTGCTACGGGCAGAAGAGGATCGAGACGCCGAATATCGACCGGCTTGCGGCCGAGGGGATGCGGTTCAGCGATTGCTACAGCGGCTCGGCGGTCTGTGCGCCGGCGCGGTGCATCCTGCTGACGGGCCGACACGGCGGGCATGCGTATATCCGCAACAACAGTGAAGTCGGTGAGTGGGACAGCTTTCGCGGGCAGTTGCCTCTGCCGGCTGAGACGTTCACGGTGGCCGAGCTGCTCAAGCGGCGGGGCTATGTCACCGGGGCGTTCGGCAAGTGGGGCCTCGGCGAGGTCGGCTCGACGGGCGACCCGCTGAACCAGGGCTTCGACCGCTTCTTCGGCTACAACTGCCAGCGCCACGCGCACAACCTCCATCCACGATATCTCATCCGTGATCGCGAGAAGGTGGTGCTCGAAGGCAATGCCCGCGGCCTGACGGGCAAGCGTTACGCGCCGCAGGCGATCGCCGACGAGTTGCTGGCGTTCATTCGGCAGAACAAGGACCGGCCGTTCTTCGCGTACTACCCGACCATCCTCCCGCACCTGGCCTTGCAGGTGCCTGAGGCCGACCTGGCGCAGTACAAGGGCCGCTGGCCTGAGACGCCGTACACGGGAAAATCCTATCTTCCCCACCCGACGCCCAGGGCGTGCTACGCCGCGATGATCAGCTTCCTCGACCGGCAGGTCGGGCGTGTGATGGAACTGCTGCACCAGGAGGGGCTGGATCGCGACACGATCGTGTTCTTCACGTCGGACAACGGGACCACGCATCTGAGGGAACAGGTCGATGTCGAGTTTTTCGAGAGCGTCGGACCGTTGCGGGGGCTCAAGGGCTCGTTGTACGAAGGCGGGATTCGCGTGCCGATGATCGCCCGTTGGCCGGGGCGGATTCGACCCGGCTCGGTGAGCGATCATCCGGCTGTCCACTACGATATGTTGGCGACGCTGGCCAACGTCGTTGGCATCCAGCGTCCGTCCGAGACGGACGGCGTGAGCCTGCTACCGGTGCTGCTGTCGACGCCGGCCGGACAGGAGCAACGCGAGCATCTGTTCTGGGATTTCGCCGGCTACGGCGGGCAGATCGCCGTGCGGATGGGGCGGTGGAAGGGGATCAAGCAGGGTCTTGTGAAGAACCCCGATGCGCCGCTGGAGCTGTACGACCTGGAGACCGACATCGGCGAACGGCGAAACGTTGCAGGCGAGCACCCTGAGATCGCAGCCAGGATTGAGCAGATCATGGTCGAAGCGCGCACCCGTCCGACCGTTGAGGCGTTTCGATTCGGCCGTTACCGCGATGGATGAGGATTTTTTCGCCTTTTTTCGCGAAAAAGACGCCCGCGGCCGGTTTTCTGCGTGCAGAGTGGTATAATGGGAGTGGTTGCGACATCTTTGGCATTTCGCGTTGGTATTCTTCACCCGGCACCTGAGTGAGCCGTCATCATCCTCGATTGGGAGGATAAGGCTATGTCTGTGGTACTGGTGTTGGTGCTCGTGTGGGTCCTTTCGGCCGTGCTGGCCTACTTTTGCACGGAAGGCGCGGCGATGTGCTGCGCGAAGGGCTCTTGGGACCGGACCACACGGGAGATTGCCATCGTGTGCAGTCTTCTTCTGGGGCCCATCTACCTGCTGATTGCGGCTGAGCTATTGCTGCTGGCCGCGATGGGCAGTGGTATGGCGAAGGACACACACCCGCACTACAAGCACTGACCGAGTCACTGTACGGCCTCGGTAATTGTATGACTGTCTGGATCGGACGACAGACAGAAGGGGGAGGATCAACCCTGTCCCGCCCGCCTGTTCTCACGTTCCCCACGCCGCTGCACAGGAAAGAAGACGGGGCCCGTATCGCATCGATACGGACCCCGCGATGATACTCAGAGCACTGATGGGTCAAGCCTATGGCTCAGCTCCAGCCCTCTGTCTCAGTCTTACCTAGACCTGCAGTTCCACGTCCACCTGCTCGCTCGGCTCGGGCTCGGGCTCCGGTTCGGGAGCGGCCGTCGGACCTTCGAGGCGCACTCTGTCGAGGCCAATCCACGAGTCGCCGGCGCTGACATTCTGGAACTCGATGCCGATCGTCTTGCCGACCGCGTCGGGCGCCTCATAGGCATTCAGCGCCAGAGCGTATTCCTGCATGCTGTCGGTCAGCGCCACATCGGCGGTGGCGGCCGGGATACGGACGCCGTCGTCCAGGTAGTACAGGGTCATGCGCAGCGTTGTGGCCGCCCAGGTGATTCGGGCGTCGACCTTCAACGTGAAGAGGTCGCCTTCCCCGAGGGTCAGCGGCGTCATCTGCCAGACGGCGGGATCACCGCTCATCAGATAGGCGGTCCACTCGCCGTCGGTGGCGCCCCAGCCCATCTCGACGCCGGAGTCCACGACATCGCCGTCGGTGGCCCAGCCGGCGACCTCGTCAAAGCCCAACTGCTTGTCGGTGCCCGGCAACTCGAAGCTGGCGTTCACGATCACCGGCACCGGCAGCAGCACGGCATCAACGACGTGGACAACACCGTTCGAGGCAATCACGTCGGTCGCCACGAGTTGTACCTGGCGTCCGGCCGCATCGATCAACACACCGCCGGCTTGATTCAGCATGCCACCGTTGAGCATCTGAATCTCTGCGGCGGCCAGCACGTCCTCCGACAGCAACGTGCCCGGGGCGATGTGGTACGTCAACAGATTCTCATCCGCATCCATCCGCAGCAGCTCAATCGCCGCAGTGGTCGGCGCGAAGACGGTGTACTCATCCGTGCCGGTCAGCAGGGCCAGCAGCGACGGATCGCTCTGCACGACGCCGATCAAGGCGTCGAGTTGGCCGGCCAATTCGCCGTCCTGATTGACCACCATCATTTTCTCGACGATGTTGCGGGTCTCGAAGGGCAACAGGACCGAATCGACGACGTGAATCACGCCGTTTGAAGCCACTCCATCGACCGCCACGAGACCGGCCGGCCGTCGGACGGCATCGGTGAGCGTCCCGTCGGCCTGTCGGATGGCCGCGCCCTGGATCGTGTCGATCCGGTCGGTTGCCAGGACATCGTCGGCCATCAGTTTCCCTGCGGCGACGTGGCCCAGCAGGATCTCGTTCAAGATACCGACGTCCAAACCGCCAACGTTGCCGGCAGTGATTGCGAGCGCGGCAAATGCATCGTTGGTCGGCGCGAAGACCGTGTAGTTTTCCTCGCTCGACAGGGCCTCAAGAATGGCCGGATCGGCCTTGCTCAACGCAGCGAGCAGCGTGTCGAACTGACCGGCGAACTCACCGCTGCTGTTGATCGCCAGAGCTGAATCCACGATGGTCGGTATCGACGGTGCATCCCGATACAGGCGGATGTCATCGATCCAGATCTTGCCCTTGCGTCCGACCGGCAAGGGTACGTCGCCCACGCCCACGGTAATCGACCGGATGTCCCGCAGGTTGATGTTGAGCGACTTCAGGTCGATGCTCCAGTGTCTCCACCAGGGCTTCGACAAGTCGTGGTTGCAGTTGACGCGCTTGCCGTTGACCTCAGCGAAGAGCTTGTCGCCGGGGTGGTTGCCGGGATCGCCGTGGTAGAACAGCACGAGATAGCGGACCCCGTTGGCCTCCCAGTTGGTCCGCCCGCTGATCCCCCGCAGGATCTGGACGTGGTAAGGCACCTTGGAGTTGTCATAGGCCAGGAAGACGGACTGATTGCCGCTGTGGGCGATTTCCTGGTCGATCACGGGGCTGCCGGTGGACGGCGGGTTGAGCACACCGGTGGTCACCTTCCAGCCGTCACGCCAGGTGTTCTTGACGGTCGCGCTCGTGTAGCTCTCGAAGTTGTCGACGGCGAAGTGTTCTTGTGTCCTGAAGCTCCAGATCTCGCCGCCCAAGGCTCTGGGCGCGTAGGCCTCGTTGACTTCGTTGACCTTCCAGTAATAGGTGGTCCCGATGTTCAGGCCCAGCGACGCGATGTTGAAGCTGGTGGTGTCGGCGCCGAGTGCGGCGACCAGCGCCGTTCCGTTCTCGACGGCGGCCCGGTTGCTGCTGAGATACAACTCGTGCGAGACCACGTCCAATCCGCCCGCCCAGCTCAAGGTGGCATCCACGGGTACCTCGACGGTGCCCGAAGCCGGTTGGGGATCGGTTGCCAGGACGGGGACGGCGAAGAAGCGGACTTCGCTCAGGCCGTATCGGGGCCCACCGCCCCAGTTGCTGTTGGCGACAAACCGGACGTACTTGGCGGCTGCACCGGCCATGTCCAGCGTGTCCGGGGCATAACCGTAGGCGCCTGGGGCCTGCGGGAACTCGACGTCGCCGAACACGGCCCAGACGACGCCGTCCATCGAGGTCTCGATGGTCACGTCTTTGAGGCCGTAGCCGTACAGCGACTCAATGCCTGTGTTCGAGTTCCAGATCCAAGCCTTATCGAGGCGGTAAATCTGATCGAAGGCGTACTCGAGGAATACGACTTCGCCCGGCGTGCCGGAACTGAGCCACATGGTGGTTCCGTTGGCCGAGTGCAGGTTGTTCTCGTCCAGTCCGGAGCCGTCGATGGTCCGCTCCGGCGCAAACACGTCGCTCTGGGCGCTCGACGCCGTAACCGTGACGTTTGCGATCACAGTGCTGTAGGGCTGGACGGTGAAGCTCCAGACGGCGCCGGTTACCATGGCGACGTCGGGATCGGCGGCGACTTCATCGACGCGCCAGTAGTAGGTCTGTCCGTACGCCAGAGGGCCGGGTGCGTAGTTCGGTGCATCCAATGTCACGGCTACCACAGACTCGGCGACGTCGTTGGCGTCGACGTCGGCCGTCGCGACGTCCTCATAGCTCGTGCCGAGATAGAGGTTGTGCAGTGCGGCGCGGGCGCCGGGCGTCCATTGCAGCACGACATCGTCGCGCGGCAGGCCGGTGGCACCGTCGGCCGGACTCGGCTGCGTGGCCTCAAGGGTTTCAATCGTGAAACTCCAGACATCACCGGCCACCACACCGACGTTGGGATCGGCGCTGACGGCGTCGACGCGCCAGTAGTACGTTTGGCCGGACTCGAAATGGCCGAGGATGCGGACCGAGCGGACAGGCGCATCGACGGACACGACCATGAGTGTTTCGTCGTCGATCTCGGCGGCGGCGACATCCTCAGAGCTGGTGCCCAGGAAGAGGGTGTGCAGCTCGACATCGGAGCCGGGCGTCCACTCCAGAACGATTGCGTCGTAGGGCTGGTTGGCGGCCCCGTCAGCCGGGCTCGGCTGCGTGGCCTGCACGATGACCTCTTCTGGTTCCTCCAGGTCGGGATCCAGGTCTACCGGGTCCGCGTAGACCAGGCCGGTGCCCATGCTCAGGGCCACCAAGATGAATGTAAACCACGTAAGCTTCTTGAACATGACCGTCCTCCTTCAGTTGAACGCCACTTCATCGTGCCGAGGCAACACGCTCGCACGCTCCCCCCAATGACTTGTAGAACTCTCTATTCTTTCCTTCCTCCTGATGCATCTCTGCGGCATGTGCAGACCGCAACCATCCCATCGCACGAGAGATAAGACAGCAGAATTCGCTCGATCACCTCCTTCCTCACTGTTCGTCGGCGTACCCTTGGCGGATGGACGAGACCGGTTGTCCCGGAACACGCAGGACGCGCTCCCCCAAGGTATTGCCGTCGCTCTGCCCACTGACTGGCCCTTATGCTCTCTCTGCATCAACGGTCCGCAGGAGGGGACCGCTAAAAACGGTTTCGCCACCTCTTATACCACGTTCAATGAGGGGACATCAAGGACAAAATTGCCGATCTTCGCCATTTTATCACACCATGACTTCCCCAAGGCCACAGGCCGCCCCCGCCTCGGGCTCGTGAAGCGGGCCTGGAGCGAGTCAGTTGCAGGGCGCTGTTTTCGGACGTGAACGGGTTTTTCGTGCGGCTGACGGTCCCGGTGGGGGGCGTGAGATCGAGATACACCTGCAATCTGAGCCGGATAGAGAAGTCAAAGGGCGGCTTGTGTGTCAATGCGATGGAAATGGGAAGGCTGGGAAAGGGGTTTTTTGTTGACAGAAAGCCGATTCTACTTTATGATGACTCGGTTGAGGTCGAATACAACAATGGCTTGTTTACTTGTAACCGCTTTCGAAAGGGACGGATCGCCCGACTGTAGAGACGGGGGGAAAGGTTTCCGGACGTTCCTCGCCGCTGTCTACAGCCGGGCTTGGTCCTGTATCTGGGCATAAGGGGTATGGGAGGCATCTTGATGTTGAACGGACGAACCGTTGCCGTGGTTTTCCTGATCGGAAGTTGGATCGCAGGCCCGAGTCTTGCACAGCAGCGGACGCTCGCGAACGACTGGAACGACTACCTCCACTTCACGAAGATCGGGCGGTTTGACCTTGCCAAAGGGTACGCGCAGGTCATCCTCGACAGCGATCCCGACCCGGTAGCGTTGCTGGAACTGAGCCAGGCCAATCCGCAAGGGTACGAACTGGCGATGCGCGTCGTCGATACGGCACGGGACGAGGAGTTGGCGTCACTGACCCGGCAACTGTTGAACGTGATCGAGCAGGGGCGTTTCGAGCTCCGGTCGGATCCCCAGGTGATCGTTGAGGAGATCCGCCGGCTCAGCACGACGATCCGCGGGAAGACCAATGCGATCGCGCGCCTGAAGAATTCGGGCGAGTACGCGATCCCGTTCATGCTCGACGCGATCGCCGACCCGTCGCGGCGAGCGGAAATGGACAACCTCCTCGAAGCGCTTCCGCAGATCGGCCGCAACGCGATTCGTCCTCTGGCGGCGGCCCTCCAGATGCGCAACGAGGCCGTCAAAGCCGAGGTCATCCGGGCGCTGGGGCAGATCGGTTATCCGCAAGCGCTGCCCTATCTGAAATACGTCGTGGAGAAGGACCCTTCGGTCGAGCTTCGTGACCTGGCGGCCCAGAGCATTCGGCGGATCGATCCGCGGATGAGCAACGCGGCGGCGGCAGCCTTGTTCTTCCAACTGGCCGAGAGGTACTACTACCATGACGAATCACTGGCCCCGCAGGCGGGTCCGGCGTTCGCCAACATCTGGTTCTGGGACCCTGACGCCCAGCGCCTCACGCGCGAGGAAGTGGACCGGGCGTATTTCCACGAACTGATGTCGATGCGATGTTGCGAGTGGTCGCTCAAGGCCGACGATCAGTTCGGCCTTTCGATTGGGCTCTGGCTGGCGGCGTTCTTCAAGGCCGAGGCGACGGGGCTGCCCATGCCGGAATACTTCGGCCCTCAGCATGCCTCGGCGCTAACCTACGCCAAGACCGCCGGCCCCGAGTATCTCCAGCAAGCGCTTCTGCGCGGGCTCAACGACCGCAATGCCGCTGTGGCCCTGGGCGCGGCCGAGGCCCTGGCGACGAACGCCGGCGAGAACGCGCTGCTCTACACCGTCGGTCCCGCTCAGCCGATGCTCCAGGCGCTGTCCTTTGCGGATCGGGCGGTCCGCTACACAGCCGCCATCGCCATCGCCAACGCCGGACCGCGACAGGCCTTCAACGAAAGCCGTTTGGTCGTGGAGAACCTGGCTGAAGCGCTGGCCTTGAGCCCCGCCGCTGTTGCCGGGGACTGGACCGCCGAGCGGGCGGAGGACTATGCAATGCGAGCGGTGGAGGCCCTGCTGAAGCTGGGCATCAGCCGCAACCCCGTGATCGACCTTTCCCTCGCGCAATCGGCCCTGATCGGCGCGACCAAAGGCCGCAATCCCGACCTCCAGGTCCTCGCGTCTCGGACGCTGGCCTATCTGAGCAGTCCCGATGCTCAACGGGCGATTGCCGAAGCCGCGCTCAGCGACGGCTACGAGATGGACGTGCGGATCGAGGCCTTTGCCTCGCTGGCCAACTCGGCCAAGCTTCACGGAAGCCTGCTGCCCGATCCGACGGTCAACCGGATCTATGAGCTGACCGGTTCCGACGAGACGCAGCCCGACCTGCGGGCGGCGGCCGCGGCCGCCTACGGCGCCCTGAACCTGCCCAGCCAGAAGGTCAAAGACCTCATCCTGGATCAGGCCCAGAGCTGATGAGCCCGTTCGTAGTCTGCTCGTAGAGCATGCTGTTTGCCATTTTGAGTTGGTTTGCCATACCGAACCTCCCGAAACCGCAACAGCATCGATTTCGAGAAATCCTTACGGCAAACCGTCTGCTCCTCAACGTGGCTGGTTTTCAACCCGATCCGACTGGCTGGGTTTACCCGATCCTTGACATCCGCTGCCCCTGAGCATAGAATAGACACGGCGGACCTCTGATGTGCGACTTCTCCGACAGAGCCTCTCCGGCTCCCGGAGGCCGGCGCGACGCAAGAGGCCCATCACCATTGAAGGGGACGGCACATGAAACGAACGGGCTTCAGCCTCCTGGAACTGCTGGTCGTCATGTCCATCATCGTCGTCCTGCTGAGCATCTCCCTGCCCTCCCTGCTCGGCGCCAAAGACAGCGCCTTGGCCCTGGTCGCCATGGAAGCCCGGCCCAATGACGAGGGCAAGGTCTTCCTGGAAATCAACGACCGCCCGAATCGAAAGGCAACCGACGACATCTACATGATCGCGATCGACCACCCGATCAAGTCCAGCATCCGCCTGAAGAAGCCTCTCCCTTCCGGCCTGAAACTGCGGAGACACGACCGCTGCGACTACATCTTCTGGCAACCCAAACCCCGCCACGTCGGCAGGCACCCCGTCACCATCATTCTCGAAGGCGAAACAACTTCCGAAAAAGAGTTCACCATCTACGTCTACACCAAAGAGCAGCTCGAAGCCCACCGCCGGCAAAAGGACAACCCCCAATAACCCCAACGGCGGGCTCCTCGAAACCGCCCCTGGCCCGACGCAATCGAGCGATAGGCCGCAGATCGTGTAGGATGGGCCTTAGCCCATGCCGTTTGTCCAAGCGTAGAAGAGTAGACGCGTAGATGCGCAGATGCGCAGATGCCGACAGCCTCCCGCCTTTTTCCTGCATTTTCCCATCCACATTCGCCCGCCGCCTTCTCATACGCGAACACGGCGGGGTGCGGGGAAGGTGTGCGCCGGCACACGCAGACTGGAGGCCGCAGGCTGTAGGCTGTAGGGCCGAGATACCAAATGCGAGCAGAGCCTGCCCCGAGCGGAGTCGAGGGGAGATACGAACTCAAGCGTAAAAGGGTAGATGCGTAGATGCGTGTATGCGTTAACGCTCTAACTCTCCAACACGGCCTCCCGCCACCTCGCTTCCCGCTTCACGAACCCCGCTTCACGCGACAAAAAACGGCATCCCGCCAGTTTTTTCTTGCCTTCTCCCACCCCGCCGGACCACAATCAGGTCAGTAGAGACTTCTGTTGCGGCACCGTCAATGTGCGACAGAGACACGATCTGCGGGCCGGACACCTGACAGCGAGTGAGTGGATGGCTCCGACACAGGGCAAACACGATATGAGAAAGAGAGAAATACTTGACTGTTCCTGGCATTAACACTATCCACACATGCGTGACCGACAGGTAACAGTCCCATAGGATGGGCTTGAGCCCGTGCGGAATCTGGGACTGCACAAATAGCGGAATGGGAAGCCCATGCTGCACGTCCTCGCAGCGACACGACAGAACTTGAGTGAGAATATCCGGAAAGTGGACAGGCTCTCTCGGTTTGACGCTGATGTCCTGGAATTCGCGATAGCGCCCGTGCGGAAGGCAAGGGACGCGCTTAAGAAGTTCGGAATCGAACACCCCAACTATGATGTTGATAAGGATATTGCGCATCTGGAGCACATCCGGGAAAACGAGTCCATGCGAGCGTACTATGAGATTATGCGGAACCATTGCGTCGTTCTGCTGGTTTCCTATTTCAGTTCGGCAATTGAAGATATCTTCCGCGAGTGCCTTGTGCACCGGATCAAAACAGGTTCTCTGGGTAACAGTCGCAGGAAGAAGATCGAGGTGTCGTTGGAGAGGCTGTGTGACAGAGACTTCGATATTGTGGAGAGCGCTGCCGAACTCCTCGTGGAAAAGAACAACATAAGCTTCCAGGACATGGCTAGTATTGCGCGTACTTTCAGTGAATACTTTGACTACGATCCACCCAAGACTCAGGATGTCAATAACATCATCGCTGCCCAAGCTTTCCGACATAGCATTGTGCATAGCGGTGCAAAACTCACTCCGAAGAGCGATAGGCAGTTGGCACATGCTGAACCGCGAAGCATACAAACGGATGCAAAGAGGGGAGGGAGTATCCAGTTCACAGAACGCGAAATCAAGACTATATCTGAGAGTATGTTGAAGTATGTGGATGCGGTGATTGCTGGTGTGTCTGAACAAGAATAGATATCTGAATCCAATAGGGATTCAATAAAGACTTGCCTCTGGCGATGTCCAGGCAGGGGCCGTCCCCGGCAACCCTTGGTATCCTCTGGAAAGGGAGACTCATGATTCCGGCCGACAGGATTCAGCTTAAAGACGAAATCAAAGATAGACGCGACGAGGCAGCGACCGTCAAACAGTGCTTCACCGATTTTGCCTTCAAGGGGCTACTGTTGACAACGGCGTTTTTTGGCTTTGTGTCTTCGTTTTATCCTGCAGGTCTATCCGATGATGCTACCTCATCGGAAAAGGAATCTGTGTGCATGCGGTACTTCCTCGTATGGCTTCTCTGCGGCGTGGTAATCCTGTTCTTGATGCGCGTATTGCGCATAGGCTTTCATAAATACAGCACAGCCAATCGCAATTATGGATATGTACTGCATATAGATCGCACCTTTGACTACGAGAAAGGTGTCACCGATAAAGCCTATGAGGAGCAAGTGAGAAGCGTGGGCTGGGAAGAAGGAATGTGTGCTTGGCGTATTATCCAGCCGATCATATTTGAGGAGGTCTATAGGTTGAGAACGGCGACGGAACGGTGGGTATTTCCGTTCTACAGGTGCGAGCGAAAGGCGTCAGAGTCCTATCAATGGTGGAATACTATGCATCTGATGAATACAAGGCGCCATGACAGCAATTATATCATACAGGATTCGCTGCCATATCGCCCGGGGAGCTACCTGGAAAAGACAGAACGGCTCGTTCATTTTCTCTGCATCGTCATCTACACACTCTATTCCTTCTCATACTTCTTCGCAATGGACTGTATCCACAGCGGCATGCTGCCACGAATGAATGGCCTACTGTTTGGCGTGATCTATACCACTGCCTGGCTTTGTATCACCTGCTGTTTCATCGTTCATATTGTGAAGCAGCGGAAGTTCAGACACATACTTGAGAGCGGCCTTCTATCAATCCAGTCCTGCGCAGTTGTGTGGAGACTGGTCATAATTTCGCATCTGGCAGTTGTACACCCCTTCGACGGCTATCGGGGTTATACTCGCCGTCTGGCTGAGAGAGCGGTCGTTATTAGGAAGCACCTCATGCAGATACACGAATTGATGATGCAGAATAAATGGCCAACTAATAAGGAACCACACCCGTAGGACATGGACGGGTGGCGGCAGTCCCGTAGGAATCTCGGGTCTGCGGCTTATGCGTGGCCATTCGAGTCCTTAAGACCGTGGTGGACTGTATGCCAATCTTGTTGCGGATCGTCGGTCCTGGACGTTTCGTTTGCGTTGACGCCGGCGGGATCGGGTCTGCGTTGACTCTGTGCGGCAGACAATATTTCGGGCAGCATGGGCTAAAGCCCATGCGGAATCTTATTCGTAGATATCCAAGTCCTTGAGATCGCGTTGGGCCGTTTGCCAATCCGGCTGGGGATATGTGCTACCAGATGCCCCGTTCGCGCTTGCGGCGGCGGGATCAATGGCTCCGGTGGGCACGGCCCCTGCTCGGGGGGCGCCTCGGGTCGGTTCTTGTTTGCGTTGGGAGTTGTGCGACGCTACGATGATCTGCAACGAGTACAGTCCGAAAGACGACCTGAGCGGTTGGCGGTAATGGTGACGACGAAACAACAGGCTCTGGAGATTGCGGCCAAGGCGCGGCGGGGTCTCGAGCAGCTTTACGGCGCGCGTCTGCGAGGCGTGTATCTCTACGGCTCGGCCGCACGCAACGAGCTCACCTCCGACAGCGATATCGATATCGCGGTGATCCTGGATCGCGTAACCACGACCTTCGACGAGCATGAACGCGTCAGCCAACTCGGCGCCGACCTCAGCCTCAATTTCAGCACCGTGGTTCTCTTCTTCTTCGCTACCGAGGCTGATTATCAACGCGGCCGCTTTGCTATCCATCGCGCCATCAAAGAGGAGGGAGTGGCGGCGTGAGCGAGGAGATGCGGCGGCACTTTGAGCGGGCGGCAGACTGCATCGAGGACGTCTAGGTCCTTCTGGAGAATGACCGGTTTGCAGCGGCCGTTGCCAGAGCCTACTATGCGATGTTCCACGCCGCCACAGCGGCCCTGTTTGCCGAAGGCATCGAACGCAGCTCTCACCACGGCTTGCTTTCGGCCTTTGGGGAGCACTTCGTCAAGACGCAACGAATCGACCGCAGGTTCTTCGTGTGCCTCCGAGAAACCTTCGAGCAGCGTCAGCAAAGCGACTACGACCCCCTCGTTGAAATCGACTGCCAAACCGTGCAGGAGGCTCTCAATCACGCGATTGACTTCGTGGCGGCCTGCCGAAGTCTCACCCCATAGACTTGATGGCCAGGAAGCGCTGGCGCCGACCGGGTATCGCCAGGGCATCCGCTACTTCAGTCAGAACCCACGCGCTGGTATACATTCGGCCGGACAGATCAGTGCCCCGCGCCTGCGCTTCGCCGTGGGCCTCGTCGTTCTCGAACAAGAGGGCAATGAAGGAATACGTATCGGCGAAACACACGCTCATGCTCGCGGCGTTCCATGGAGATAATGGTCGTGATTCCGAGCCAGATCGGAAGGTCCTTCCTTGACTACACCCGAAAAGGACAGAGGTAACCCGCATCTTACGTATTGCCGGGCCTTGGGCAGCATGGGCTGAAGCCCATCCTATGGGGGATGGGGACGTACCGGTTTCGCCTCGCTCAGGACGCCCAGGTCAGGGCGGGTTTCTTTCCGGCGTGGGCACATTCGCGGAGGTACAGGTTGATCAGGTTCTGGTACGGGATGCCAGTCTCTTCGGCCAGGGCCTTGAAGTACTCGATCACGTCGACGCCCAGCCGCAACGTGACCTGCTTTTTGAACCCCTTGGCATAGGGGTTCCGGCGGCCCTTCATATTCGCAAAGTCGTATTCTTTTCTCATGGCTTGCCCCACGGCTATGTCGGGACATGAACGAGGTCTTTCTCGATCTCTTCTTTGAGCCTTCCCTCGACAGCCACAGAGGTCAGCAAATCCACCTTCCTGCCAAGGATCGACTCCAAAAACGACTTGAGCCCGACGAATCGCCTGTAGGTGGTATGCGAGAATTGGACAACCATGTCCACGTCGCTGTGCGGCTGGAGATCCCCTCTCGCTACGGAGCCGAAGAGGCTGAGCTGTCTGACGCCGAACTCGTCCAGCTCGCGCCGATGCAACCGCAGCACCTCGACGACCTGTTCGCGGGTCTGCGGACGGCGAGGTCCACTTCCATCGTTGTGCACAGGGCCAGCCATACGCCATGATTCTACAGCCAGGCGACGAATCCGTCAAACAGCGGATTTCGCAAGCGTCTCTGCGTGAGGAGACAATCGAGAGAGCGCTTCCTTCCATCGTTCCAGCATTCCATTCGCGTCGCGGGCAGGATGCCCACAAGACGCAAGGGCGGGACGCCCTCGCCACGAGTTAGAACTGGTCGAGGAAGCGGAGGTCGTTTTCGAAGAGCCAGCGGATGTCGGTGATTTCGTATTTGCGCATGGCGAGTCGCTCGATGCCGAATCCGAAGGCCCAGCCGGTGTATTTTTCGCTGTCGATGCCGACGGCGTCGAAGACGTTGGGGTCGACCATGCCGCAACCGCCCATCTCGACCCAGGTCTCGTTGCCGGCCTTGTCGGTCAGCAGCAGATCGACCTCGGCGCTGGGCTCGGTGAAGGGGAAGAAGCTCGGCCGGAACCGCCACTGCGTCTCGGGGCCGAAGAAGACGTGGATGAACTGCTCGATGGTGGTCTTCATGTCCACCATGCTGACGCCTTCATCGACGACGAGGGCTTCGAGCTGGTGGAACATGTACATGTGCGTGGCGTCGACGGTGTCGGGTCGGTAGACGCGGCCGGGGGCGACGACGCGGATCGGCGGCTTCGTATTCTCCATGACGCGGATCTGGATCGTCGAGGTCTGGCTGCGCAGCAGGACGTTGTCCTCGATGTAGAAGTTGTCGAGCGGGTCGCGGGCGGGGTGCTCCGGCGGGATGTTCAGGGCGACGAAGTTGTGCCACTCGTCCTCGACTTCGGGGCCGTAGGCGACGGCGAAGCCCATCCGGCCGAAGATGCCGAGCAGCTCGCCGATCGTCTGGCTGATGACGTGGGGCTTGCCCCGGCTGACGGGCAGGCCGGGAAGGGTCACGTCGATGCCCGGCCGCTTGGGCTTCTGGGTCTGTTCGAGGGCGGTCTTACGCTCTTCGAAGGCGGCGGCGACGTCCTTCTTGATCCGGTTGGCGAGCTGGCCGGCTTTGGGCTTGTCTTCCTTGGGCAGCGAGCCGATCCGGCTGAGCAGATCGGTGACCAGGCCCTTGCGGCCGAGGTACTTGATGCGGTAGTCCTCGAGGGCCTTGAGGTCGGCGACGGCCTCCAGGTCCGCCAGGGCGCGGCGGCCGATTTGTTCGAACTGCTCCAACATGGTCCGTGCCTCGTGGCTCGTATCTCGTGAAACGCAAAGCGTGAAGCGTGAAGCGGCGGTTACTGCGAGATGCGCTTCACGCTCGCTCGCCGTCAGGCCAGCGCGGCTTTGACGGCTTCGGCGATCTTGTCGAAGCCTTCGGGATCGGCGATGGCGATCTCGCTGAGCATCTTGCGGTTCAGCGCAATGTTGGCCTTCCTGCAGCCGTGGACGAACTCGCTGTAGCGCAGCCCCCTGGCGCGGCAGGCGGCGTTCAGACGCACGACCCACAGGCCGCGGAACTCGCGCTTTCGTCTTCGGCGATCTGTCCTGGCGTTGACTTCCGCCCGTGTGGCGGCCTCTTTGGCCAGGCGAATCTGGCGGCCGGCGGGGCCGCGATGGCCGCTGACCGACTTGAGGATCCGCTTCTTGGCCTGACGCCGTGCGGCGCCCTTGCGAACTCGTGGCATATCAGCTTTTCCTTACAACGTTTCATCTCGAGCCTGCTGCGGCAGCTGATGGGCGCCGAGAAGCAGGTCGCGGAGAATGGGATTTGCCCCGTGGGGGCGGTACGCTCAGTTACCTGGCACCCAGTTTGATCTTCATCGTCTCGACGGTCTTGATCTCCGTCACGGACGGCTGGCCCAGCCGGCGACGACGCTTGGCGCTCTTGCCGCTCATCAGGTGGCCGGCGCCGGCCCGGCGGTGCTTGACCTTGCCCCTGGCCGTCACTTTGACTCTCTTGGCGAGCCCTTTATGGGTCTTCTGCTTCGGCATCTGCCCTGAACCTCACAACGATTAGACGCTATTCGCTCTACACGGGTAAAAACTGGAGTATACCGCCACCGAGCCGGACGGTCAACCCGGATTGGAGAACTTTCAAAAAATATGCACCTGCCCCGGCGAGGTGAGGGCGATGCCCCCGCCCCGACCGAGCGACGGCGTCTGGGCGATGCCCCAGGCCCCTGGGCCGAGTTCTACGACGACGACGGCTGTCGGGAAACCAGCAGCAGGGTCATGCGCCGTCCGGACATGGAGGACGGCCGCTCGACCTTGGCCAAGCCCTCCAGCATCTGGGTCACGCGGGCCAGGAGATTGTAGCCGTGCTCTTTGTGGAGCATCTGGCGACCCCGGAACATGACGGTGAACTGAACCTTGTGTCCCTTCTCCAGGAACTCGCGAGCGTGCCGGACCTTGATCTCCAGGTCGTGCGCATCGGTTTCGGGACGCAGCCGGATCTCCTTGAGCGTCGCAACATGGTGCTGGCTCTTCTTGTGAGACTCCCGCATCCGCCGCTTCTGTTGGTACAACCACTTGCCGTAGTCCATGATCCGGCAGACAGGAGGGTCGCTCGTCGGGGCTACCTCGACCAGGTCCAGACCCACCTCACGGGCCCTGGACAGAGCGTCATCCCGGCGAACGACACCCACCTGATTGTCTTCCTCGTCAATGAGCCGAATCGCCTCGGCCTTGACACCCCCGTTGACACGTAAGCCTTTTTTCACGTGTTAGGACCACCTTACCTTTCTCAGTAGAACATCAAAACACACAATCCCGCCGCCGATCAGCCTGTCACGCATGAGGCGACCACGATCACATCGCAATACACAAGTCCTTATCGGCGATCTTCCGCGCGACCGTTGCCAAAAACTCCGCCACAGGCATCGTCCGCGTCTCCTGGCTGTTCCGCACGCGCACACTGACCGCCTCGGCCTCGGCCTCCTTGGGCCCGACCACGAGCATATACGGCACCTTCTCGCCGTGGGTTTTGGCGATTTTGGCTCCGATCTTCTCGTCGGAAAGGTCGGCCCCGCATCGCAGCCCCGCGTCGAACAGCCGCTGCTGCACGGCCCGCCCATACTCGCTGGTCTTCTCGCTGATCGGCAGCACCCTCGCCTGCTCCGGCGACAGCCACACCGGCATCGCCCCGGCGTAGTGCTCGATCAGAATCCCCATAAACCGCTCGAACGACCCCAGCACCGCCCGATGGATCATTACCGGAACCTTCTCGGTGTTGTCCTCGGCCGTATAGACCAGCTCGAACCGCTGCGGCATCGAAAAATCGAGCTGGATCGTCCCAAGCTGCCACGACCGCTTGAGGCAGTCGCGGATATGGAAGTCGATCTTCGGCCCGTAAAACGCCCCATCCCCCTCGTTGATCTTGTAGTCGATCCCCTTGTGCTCCAGGGCCGCCTTCAGGGCGTCGGTCGCAACGTCCCAGATCTCGTCCGAGCCGATGTGCTTGATCGGCTTGGTGCTCAGTTCGATCGCGAAATCCTCGAACCCGAACGACCGGTACGTCTCGAAAATCAGGTTGATGACGCCGACGATCTCCGCCTCGATCTGATCCGGCATACAGAAAATATGGGCATCGTCCTGCGTGAACTGCCGCACCCGGAACAGCCCGTGCATCACCCCGCTGGCCTCGTGCCGGTGCACCATGCCGAACTCGGCGATCCGCATCGGAAACTCGCGATACGAGTGCTTGGTCGTCTTGTAGACCAGGCAGCCGCCGGGGCAGTTCATCGGCTTGACCGCGTAGCCGATGTCGTCGATCTGACAGAAGTACATGTTCTCTTTGTAGTTGTCCCAGTGCCCGCTGCGGTGCCACAACTCCTCGTTCAGGATGATCGGCGTGCGGATCTCCTTGTACCCGTACTTGCGGTTCAGCCCCGCCATGAACCCCACGATCTGGTTCCAGATGACCATGCCCTTGGGGTGCATAAACGCGAACCCCGGGCCCATCTCGCTGAAGCTGAACAAATCCAGCTGCCGGCCCAGGACGCGATGGTCGCGCCGTTTGGCCTCTTCGAGCCGGTTGAGGTGCTCGTCAAGCTCCTTCTGCGTCGGCCAAGCGGTGCCATAGACCCGCTGGAGCATCTTCTGGGTGGGGTCGCCGTGCCAGTAGGCCCCGGCTACGCTCATCACCTTGAAGCTGCCAACCTTGCCGGTGCTGGGCACGTGCGGCCCGCGACAGAGATCCTCAAAACCGTCCCCATGCGAGTAGAAGCTGATCGTCGCACTATCGACCCGCTGGATATTATCGGTCTTGTACTTATCGTCCGCCAGCTTGGCCAGGGCCTCGTTCCGGCTCATCTCTGTGCGGACGAACGGCTCATCGGCCTTGACGATCTCAGCCATCTCGGCCTCGATCCGGGCGAAATCGTCCGGACGAATCGGCTCGTCCAGATCGATATCGTAGTAGAAACCATCCTCGACGGTCGGCCCGTAGACCAGCCGGGTCTGCGGCCAGAGCCGGCAAATCGCCTCGGCCATCACGTGGGCACAGCTATGGCGCATCGCGTCGAGGCCTTCAGCGTCCTTGGCCGTGACGATCTGGACCCGATCGCCGTCCTTGACCGTCGCGGCAAGATCCACCAACTCGCCGTCCACGCGGCCCACGAGGGCCGCCCTGGCCAGTCCCGGCCCGATCTGCTCGGCCACCTGCTTGACCGTCGCACCGTCGGCGACCGCCAACACCCGGCCGTCGGGAAGAGTAATCTCTGCCATACGCCCTTTCACAATTCACGCGCCATGCCAGGCGGTGTCCGGCACACCCCCTCGCATGCCGTATCCAGTCCGTGCCGCCCGAACCAGCCGCACGCCCCCATCGCGCAGCCCGGCCCCCGGCCACCCCAAGAGAGTACTCCCCCCCACCCAACATTGTCAACCCCCATCCCACCCCCGCAGAATCCGGCACCCCGCAGGTCGCGCGTCTCATTGAATCCTCTATGAAGCCAGGCCGGTCAAGCCCAAAATCTGATTTGATTGGTTCAAT
>Ga0334890_1001970_pt1 | contig 24989 bp, 21 predicted proteins | sample GraSluR1_MG_3_FD_207220 | JGI IMG/M metagenome (GOLD analysis project Ga0334890, IMG submission 207220) | Sludge microbial communities from methane-producing bioreactor in Wageningen University, Netherlands - Granular Sludge_31_08-R1 | ecosystem: Engineered > Bioreactor > Anaerobic >... | reverse complement strand
TGGAGTTGCTTATTTATTATTAGATAACTTTAAAGGAAGGGATGTTTTTCGGACCTTATATATTTTACCATTAGGTGCTACGCCAATTGCTATTTCTCTTGTATGGAAAATAATGTTAAATCCAGACCTTGGAATCATCCCTTATTTTTTAAAGATAATTGGATTTGGAAAGCTAGATTTACTTGGGAATATAAAAACTGTAATTCCCTCACTTATTATCGTTGATGCATGGTATTGGACACCCTTTATGTTTCTAATTTTTTCTGCTGGACTTTTGGCTATGCCCTCTGAGCCATTTGAAGCAGCCGATATTGATGGAGCTTCTCCATTTAAAAAACTAGTATATATCACTTTCCCTTTACTCAAACCCTTAATAATCGTTGCAGTTCTTTTCAGAACAATTGATGCATTTAGAGTTTTCGACACAATTTTTGTGCTAACCGGAGGTGGACCCGGACATTTTTCTGAAACATTAAATCTTTTAACTTATCGGGAAGCCTTTCGTTTTATGCATATTTCCTACGCATCAACTATAGCTATTATTATGCTTATTGTTTTAATAGCGATTAGTTCAGTAACTATTAAATTTTTTAAAGGCCTGGAAATCTAAACCAGCTAAGTATTTTATTATCTATATTTCAATCATATAAAAATACACTTAAAATGTTTTTTTATATAGGATTAAACTTGTTAAGAATTTTTATATTTTTAAATATTTGTAATTCTTCTTAAAAAAATTGATTTTTATTAAATTCTAAGATCGGAAATGTGAAATTAGGATCCAATATTAAAATTGTTCGGGAGGTTAATATGAAAAGCTTCACCCCAAGGGAAAGAGTTTTAGCCATGATTAATCATAAAGAAGCAGACCGTATTGCTATCTCTTTCGCCGGAACCCAAGCTTCAGGTATTAATGAATGTCCACCAGATGGGAAAGGTTATACAAAACTTTGTAATTATCTAGGACTAAAAGATTGTGAAGAAGCAAAAATCAGCGAGGTTTTTAATGAAGTGGGAAATGTTGATGAGCGAATTAAGGAAAGATTTGGCTCTGATTTAAGAACTATAACTACCAATCCTGTCGATGTTCAGATAGAAAAAGATGGAACAAAAACCCTACGAGGAGTTTTCTGTGGTGTAAAAGTAAAAAAATTTGGGCCCTTTGACGATATATACGATTTTCCACTAAAAAATGCAACCACTAAGGAAGATATAAAAAATTATCCTTATTGGCCAACTAAAAAAGATATTGAAAAATGTGCGATAAATAAGCGTGAAGAAGCAAGATTAATGCGTGAAACAACTGATTACGCGCTTATATATGATGGCTTCCTCTTTTTCCCTTTTTCGATGTATCCATTACTTACTGGTTATGATAGGTGGTATATGGATATGAAATTAAATGAGAATTTTTATTTTGCCCTTTCTGATAAGTTACTAGAAATTGGTTTAGCAATCCATGATGTTATGCTAAATGCAGTTAGTGATTATGTTGATATTGCGGGAACTTATGATGATATGGGCAACCAACAAGGTTTACTTATTTCCCGAAAAGATTATCAAAAATTCGTTAAGCCTTATGAAAAACTGATGATTGATAAAATACATGAATATAATAGTAATATTAAAATATGCAGGCATAGTTGTGGATCTACTTATGATATCATTCCCGATCTTATTGAAAATGGTGTCAATATATTAAATCCGGTACAACCTCTTGCAAAAAACATGGAACCATGGCGTTTAAAAAAAGAATTTGGTAAAGATATTACATTTTGTGGTGGAATTGATGTCCAAGAATTACTTCCATATGGAACTCCAGAACAGGTTAAAGAAAGTGTAAAGAATACTATAAAAATATTTGGTAAAAATGGCGGGTATATTCTTGGACCAGCCCAAAATATTGGACCAGATGTACCCCCAGAAAATATAGTTGCTATGTACGACGCAGCTCTTGAATATGGGAGATATCCTTTATAAAAATTAAAATAACTAAATTTCATATTTAATTCTTATAAGCCTTTATTGAGCAATTTTATCTCGATAGAATTGATAAATTGGCAAGAAGACAACAACGATGAAAAAATACTTGGAGATTTAATATAGGTTTAAGTATTCGTAGTGTTAAAAAGTTAGGTTTGAATTCAAATCATATACTAGATTACTAGTAGTTCAAATCTCCAAAAAAAATTGAATTTATACTCAAATAAATAAAATATACAAGATAATCTGGACTCGATTATGACATTCACAAAAACGCACTTTGTTGGATATTTAGGATACATCTCAATAGGACTTACCAATTCAATAATCGGTCCAGCTATTCCTTATTTGATTAACGAATTTGGAATGAATTTTTCGCTAATAGGAACTCTTTTTTTTATTCAATTTACTTTTTATTTCACTTCAGTTTTAACAGCCGGAGTGGCATCAGATTTCTTTGGTAAAAAACCTTTTCTTCTCATTGGTGCTTCACTTATGGCTGCCGGTTTAATTGGTTTAGTGTTTTCTAAAAATGAATCGACTATCTTTTTATTCATAGCTTTTATCGGGGCAGGATTTGGTATCCTGGATGGCGGTCTTAATAGTCTGTTTATCGATATTTCAGGAGAACAAAAAGGATTTGGTTTGGGGCTGCTACATATGTTTTTTGGCATTGGAGCCTTAAGTGGCCCTCTAATTTTTAGCTTAGCTTCCAAAACATTTTTAAATTGGAGATTTGCTTTCCTTATTGCTTCTTGTATCCCAATTCTTTTTTTCGCTTTGTTTTTCCCCATCCGTCTTTTAAAAGTAAAAAGTAATGAAAATATGCGAATATCGGATGTAACTATTCTTGTTAAAAACAATATTATTGTACAATTTATATTTCTTCTATTTGCATATGTAGGAGTAGAACAGGCTATTGCCGGATGGCTTCCAACTTATTTAATCAAAATTCTAAACGTTTCCTATTCAACTGGTTCATTCACCCTTTCCTTGTTCTTTATTGGTTTAACTATTGGAAGGTTATTAATTGGTTTAATATCAGAAAAAATAGGATATTCAAATACTTTATTGACATTAAGCTTGGGGGCTTCGATTTTTTTATTGCTTATTTTTATATCTAATTCTGTTAATCCGATCATAATTTTTTTTATGTTATCTGGTTTCTTTTTATCTGGTATCTTTCCAACAGTAATGGCTTTAGTTGGCAGTATCTTTCCCAAATATAGCGGTTCATTATCAGGGATTCTTACTGCTGCAGGAGGAATTGGTGGAATGCTTCTACCCTTTGGTATGGGAGTAGTATCAGATTATGCTGGCTTGAAACAAGGTCTATTCGTTCCAATATTAGCTTCAATCACTATGTTTTTTTTAGCTGTTCTTTCTTTTGGTTATTTAAAAGGGCATAAAGGGATTGCGGGAATGAATCCCTTGGACGACGGGTCTTGATTCTTGAATTTATGAAAATGGCTGTGGTTTAGAGGAATTAAGGATAAAACTAAAAGATGAGATCCTCACGCCCTTAGGTACTGAGGGGGCGAGGGGGCGAGGGGGCGAGTAAAAAAATAATAAAGATGAACCGGATGAGATTGCCACGTCGTCCAACCAAAAAAGGTTGGTCTCCTCGCAATGACGGATTTGGTTGATGAGATCCTTGCAGCTTCAGAAATCGAGAGCTCAGGATGACGGTTTTGTTGTTAGATAAGAGCCTTAGAGATTCAAAAGTGAAATCTCAAAAATACGATTGTGGCTTTAGATAAACTACCCGAACTATCAAGACCATGAGGGTTCATATTAGCAGAATTTTAATTGGTTTTTGGTCAGACATAACCTTATCGATAGGAGAACAACGAACTTAAATATGTTAAAATAAATGAAATATATATTCGGAGGGTTGGATAAGTGCTTATCGAATATATTGAAGAAGCCCTTAATCGTGCTCACTATGAAATTATCGAAGATGGAGAACCATTTTACGGTGAAGTTAAAGAACTGCCCGGGGTATGGGCTTCGGGGACTACCTTAGAGGAGTGCCGCAAAAATCTCAAAGATTCTATCGAGGGATGGATTCTCTTGAGTATTAAGAAGGAACTACCTATACCTAAACTTGGAAATAAAAGCATAGATATTGAGGTCGAATCCAATATTCATTCATGAAGTTAAAGGCTATATTTTTTTTAGAGTTAGTTCAAAACTTAAAAAGGTTTGATTTTAAGGGGCCTTATTCAGGGGGGAAAGCATCTTTTTATGATAAAGGGTGACCTTCGTTTGACTCTTCCAAATCCTCACAGAAAAGAAATAAGTCCGGATCTTCTCTTGCGGATTCTCTAACAAGCCAATATATCAAGAGAGAATTGGATAAAAATGTTTTATTCGAAATATCCTTGATTGATATCTCTCTCATCATCGATAATAATCTTTTTTATAAAAGTCAATCACAAAAATCTTGGGTTTAGATCTTGATTCTTGAATTTTTTAATAGCTGTGGAATTGAGGAATTGGTGATCTGGAAAAGATAAAAAGATGAGATCCTCACGGTTTCGGAATACGAAGCCTCAGGATGACGGCTTTTTAAATTTCTTGCAGGGACTTGATTTATCAAACCCGTTAATGAACTTAAAATGTGAAAAAAATAATAAAGATGAACCGGATGAGATTGCCACGTCGCAAAGGACGCTCCTCGCAATGACGGATTTGGTTGATGAGATTCTCGCGAACAAAAGGACGAGGGCGAGGGGGAGAGAGGGTGAAAAAAATAAGGGGAAGCGACGCTTTAGGATGACATAAGCAACGTTAGATGAAACCTTTATGCCCTCAAAAAAACAAGGGCATAGGAAGACTTCAAGTGCAACATTTAGGAAATAAATTGCTTATTGGTAATTCTGACAGAAGCCGATGAATTCTTCCCAAAGAAGAGGAAGGTCGTCTCCCTGGGCTTGAACGGTTAATTCATCGATTCTTGCAACGCCTGCGAGTTTCTCCATTTTTTCGGCTTTTTCAGGAAGGAAAAATTCTACTTCGATATGATAGGGTGGTTCAAGAACATAAGGTTTGAATTCTGTGATTTTTTCCAATGATTCTTTCGCAGTTTTCCTGATCTCATTATGAGTCACTTCAATAGGAAGACATAAGGCACTGTGCTCGTTGACAGCCCATTTGACCGTGACGGTGGGAACATCACCCAGAAGGCTTTCGGTCTCTTCCGTCCCTTTCGAATCACCAGCAACAAAAATTAACGGTACTCCATAAAAACCAGCAATTGCTGCCTCCATGCCAATTTCTCCCATCAGAATTCCATTGAGGTAAAGACTCTTGATAGAATGGTCATAAGTGTGAGTCAATAAACCTCCCGGAGTTTGTGCCATAGCATGAAATCCGACCATCATAAAACCATCGGCCTTTTGATATACTTCTTTTAAAAGAGGATAAATCTTCCGCGGTTTTCCCATAAAAACCCAGGTTTGAGGATGTATTTTGCTCAGGTTGAGATTTAAACCATAGTAGTGCATATCAAAGATGGTTATCTCGGTAGCTCCTCCATCTAACGCTCCTTCAATGACGGCATTGACGTCGGATAACAGATATTCTCTCGCTTCCTGGTAAAGGGGAGCTCCAGGTTTAGCCTGCTGCTCGTTATCTACTACTCCAGAAACGCCCTCCAGATCAGCTAATAGGATTATTTTCAAATGATTTTCCCTCCCTTTTTCATGGTTTATCGATTTTTATATCTAAAAAATTTTTAAATAATTTTTTGGTTAATAAGATTCAACATGAACTTCTCTCGCTAAAGACCAAGGAGAAAATTTTATTAAAAATGTTAATTGTACTTCCATCCTTGAAGGGAGAGGGTAAATCTCTATTTACCCATCACCATATTTTCACTTGTTACTTATAATCTAGAACTGTTTTTTTAGAACGAAGTTGTTTATGAATCCATTCGGAGTATTCTGCAACTGCTTTCTCCATCCGATATTGAGGTGTATAACCCAGCTCTTTCATGGCCAAAGATATATCGAGAGTTTCACCACGAGGGAAGAGTTTGCCTACACCTAGTATTACTTTTCGAGGTTGATCACTGTATTTCTGAGCTAACCGGGCTAATTCCGGAAAGCTGGTTACTTCATCAGTGGCTATATTGAAAACTCGATGTTCGGGATGTTCTGTCTCATAAGCCAACACTGCTCCCAGGGCGGTATCTTTCACGTAGGTAAAACCAAGACTTTGGTCTCGACCCTTTTCCAATTGAAGATTATCCAATCCTTCCATTGAGCCCAAAAGATTTCTGAATAACGGATTCATTTCCGAAGGGAGAAGCCCTGGTCCAAAGAAAAAATAAGGACGAATCACTCGAACATCAATTTGGTAGTGGTTTCCATATTGAAGAGATATATATTCTGAGCCAACTTTTCCAGCTCCGTAGAGATCGGAGGGATTAACCGGATGAGTGAGTTCTGAGGGCGAATCTTTGACTTCTCCATAAACCGCCCCAGAACTAACATAAAGAAATTTTGGGACCTGGTAGAGGCGAGCAAATTCCAGCAGGTTGAGTGTTCCTACCACATTCAAATAGGTGCTGCGATAAGGATTGTTCCAGTATCGGGGAGAAGCCATCTCTGCCGGGGTATGGATGATACCTTCAATTTCATTTTCTTTAGAATGAAATATTGGTAAAATTTGGGACCATTCCAGTACATCGCCTTGAATAAAGTTAATTTGGTCTTTAAATTCTTCCAGGTAGTCAAAGGTACGTGGTTTAAGATCGACTGAAATAATTCTTTTCCCCTTTTGAGCTAAATAATAGACGATCCAGGAGCTTAAAAGCCCGTTTCCTCCAGTAACAAGAACCGACATAAGAGGTGCCACCCCCTCAAATTATTTAATCAAAAAAGATATTATTAGTTGAAATGTCGATGGTAATGTAAGTCATTTCACTCTCATCAACACATTTTCTCATAAAAAGAGAAAGAACTTTTAAAATCATTTTGCCATAGACTGGAGAACTATTCAAGGAAAGACGGTTTGGTTATTTTTCCGCGTGTGGATCTCATCTCACACCTTTTTTAAAATCTTTGCTAGGAGCTTGACTTATCATGCCAATTCTAAATCCGTCATTGCGAGGAGTTCAACCGTTCTTTGGTTGGACGACGTGGTAATCTCTCATTCACCCACTCTGTCATTCTGAAGAGCGTCTTGTACGACGTGAGAATCTCATCCTTTCCGATTCCACAATTCCACAGTGTTTAAAGATGAGATCCTCACGCCCTCAATAACGAGGGCTCAGGATGACGGGTGTGGTGTTGGATGAGATTACCACGACCTCAAAAGGCGAGGTCTCGCAATGACGGATTGGGTTGATGAGATCCTCACGCCCCCTCGAAAAACGAGGGCTCAGGATGATGAATAAAGGGCACACCCCCCTAACTCTTCAAAGAGGGAATTCATTTGATAGTATTTTCAGGATAGAAACCTTAAACAAAGAAAGTTTTTAAAAGTAAATAGGAAGGGTTTCCGGTTTTCGAAATCAGAAGAAGAGGATACAATGTACTAAGAAAGAGTAAAGTTGTAATATTCGAAGGCAAGAATTTAAGCCTTAAATTTGGGTCATTATGAAAGTTATCTTTAAAAAGGATAGAGTATTATAGATTACTATCGGTTTTGCTGAAAAGAATTGCTGATCTGAGCTTGAAACTAACATATTTAAGAAAATGATATCAATTTCAAAAGGTTAACTGTCCAAATGAAGGAGGAAAAAATATGAACAAAATTCTTAGCTCTCGTGAGAGAGTTCTTACTGCACTGGACCATAAAGAACCCGATCGGGTCCCATTGGACCTGGGAGGATACCAATCAGGTATAACCACCATTGCTTATGAGAAGCTCAAAATCCAAATGGGAATCAATCGACCCACTAAGATCTCAGAACGCAATCAACAACTGGCGGTGATCGATGAAGAAGTTTTAAAAGAGTTTGGAATCGACACCCGCTATGTTTTTATGAAACCATCCGCCTACTGGGACCCTAAAGAAGGCAGTGATGAAAAGTCAACCTGGTATTTTGATGAATGGGGTGCTCAATGGAAAAAACCCCATACCAGCTTTTATTATGACCCGGTCGGAGCTCCTCTCAAAGAAGCAACGATTGAAGACCTCGGTCATTACCACTGGCCGGATCTCAATGAAAAAAGCCGTTTTGAAAATGTCGAAAAAGAAGCCCAAGCGATTTATGATGCAGGCTATGCTCTTGGCACCACGGTATCGGGGGTTTTCGAACAAGCCTGGTATCTGGTCGGTTTAGAACGAATCATGATCGAAATCATCGAGAATCCCTCCTTTGTTGAAGCCTTACTGGATCAAGTTCTGGTCATCCTTTCCCAACAATACAGCAATTTCCTGGAGAAGGTCGGTCAGTATCTCACTCTCATTGAAATTTGGGAAGACATCAGTTCCCAGCAAGGACCATTGACCTCACCCAATATCTACCGAAAAATCATCAAGCCCCGGACTCGGGATTTGATTCAGGTCATCAAGTCAAAAACCAAGGCCAAAGTCGCCCTTCATAGCTGTGGGAGCACCAGTTGGGCAATTGAAGATTTCATTGAAATTGGCATTCAAGTCTTAAATCCGGTTCAGGTGAGTGCTGCTCACATGAACACCAAGGAATTGAAGAAAAAATATCGGGATTCAATTAGTTTCTGGGGTGGAATTGATACTCAACGGGTTCTCCCCCGTGGGACCACCCAGGAAGTCGAGGATGAAGTGAAACGACGAATTGATGACCTGGGGGAGAGAGGAGGATACCTTTTGGCACCAGTTCACAATATCCAGCCCGATGTTCCTCCTGAGAATATCATTGCCATGTATCAGACTGGATTGGAGTATGGAAGATATCATAACTAATTGGTATTCTTCTTTTAGCGCAATTTTTCAACCGATTGAAAGGCAAACCTGGTTCAATAACCAGTCCTTCATACGAGATTTCAATGATTTTGTTGTCCCGTAATTATTTTACCGGTTTCATTAGTCTACGCCCTTATCTTTGGATTATTGATAGTATCAATTATCAATCTAAGAATAAATAAAGAAATACCTATGGTAAAATAATTGAACGATAAAAAAAAGAATTCATAAAAGGAAAACAATATGGATAAGCGTTGGAAAGAACTAGGAAAGTTGTTGGTCAATTATTCAACCAGCGTTCAGCCGAAAGAACGGGTTATGATTGCTATGACGGAAGTTGAAACCTATCCCTTGGTTCAAGCCGTTTATGAAGCATGTGTTCAAGCAGGCGCCCACCCACAGGTACAATTTCTATCGGAAAAATTAAATCGTTCTTTACTCAAATATGGTTCTGATCAACAAATCGAATGGATTCCCGAGATTGAAGCCTATGGAATGGAGTGGGCAGATGTATACATTGGATTGCGCGGCGCTCATAATTTGAAGGTATTTTGGGATATACCATCACCTAAGCTTGCCCAGTTACGCCGTTCGATGGGAAAAATATCGACCCTGCGCTGGGAAAAAACTCGCTGGTGTTTAGTGCGGGTACCGAATGCTTCTCTGGCTCAGGAAGCTGAAATGGATGAGGAAACTATTACCGATATGTTTTTTAGTGCTTGTCTATTAGATTGGTCGGAAATAAGTGAGAAATGGAACCGCTGGGCAACACTTTTATCCCAGGGAAGTGAGATTCGAATACTTGGTTACAAAACTGACCTGCATTTTTCGGTGAAAGGTCGGAGTTGGCAAGTAGCAAACGGCAAAATAAATATGCCAGATGGTGAAATCATGACTTCACCCGACGACTCAACGGTTGAAGGAGAGATCTACTTTGAATTCCCGGGGGTGTTGGGCGGACGCCTCATGTACGACGTTCACTTACAATGGCAAAAAGGAGAGCTGGTCAAAGCGACTTCATCAACTCATCAAGATTTTCTCCAATCGACCATCCAAAGTGACCCAGGCGCCAGCCGGATCGGAGAATTCGCTTTTGGAACCAACCCCGAAGTCAAGTACTTCTGCAAGGATATTCTCCTTGATGAAAAAATCGGTGGGACAATTCATATTGCTCTTGGTCGTGCTTACCCCGAAACCGGAGGAACTAATAAATCGGCCATTCATTGGGATATCGTGAAGGATATGCGAAAAGAGGGAGAAGTCTATCTGGATGGGAACTTAATTTTCCAAAAGGGAAAAATGTTGATCTAAGGAGAATTTTATGGCCAAAGGGTATTTGCTGGGAGTTGATATCGGCACTTATTCGTCCAAAGGGGTTTTGGTTCAAGAGGATGGGAAAATAATTGCTCAAAAGGTTGTTCCTCATGGAATGGACATGCCTAAGCCCGGTTATTTCGAGCATGATGCCGATCGGGTGTGGTGGCACGATTTCGTTGAAATCGTTAAAAATCTTCTTAGCATATCGGGGGTTGATCCAAAACAAATTTTGGGAATAGGGACTAGTGCCATCGGTTCCTGTGTTCTTCCTATTGACGAAGCAGGCCAACCGCTGAGACCGGCGATTCTCTATGGAATCGATACTCGAACTACTCAGGAAATAGAATATTTGGAAAAAACCTTGGGGAGAGAGGAAATCTTTCAACATAGTGGAATGCATCTAAGTTCTCAGGCTTCCGGTCCTAAAATTATGTGGATTAAAAACCATGAACCGGAGGTTTTTCAGAAAACCAGATGGTTTCTCACCAGTCAGGCTTACCTCGTTTACCGACTGACCGGTGAAGCCACAATTGATATTTATACTGCGAACGGTTATGCCCCATTGTTCGATGTCCATAATTTAGGTTGGCGGGAGGAAATTGCTTCTTACATCACACCTATTGACCGACTTCCCAAGGCTTTCTGGAGCTGCGAAATAGCCGGCCGAGTCACCGAGCAGGCAGCTCGAGAAACCGGCTTAGCTTCCGGTACTCCGGTCATCGTTGGAACAACCGACGCTGCCGCTGAAGCCATCAGCACTGGAGTAAGAGAATTCAATGATATGATGCTTATGTTTGGAAGTAGTATTTTCTTTATTGTTAAAACAGCCGATTTGGTGAATACCAGTCATTTTTGGAGCGCTCCTTTTCTAGAAAAAGATGCTTATACTTTTTTAGGAGGAACTTCAACCGCTGGAAGTATTACCACCTGGTTTCGGAACCAATTTGCCGAATTAGAACTGGAAAAAGAAAAAAACGAAGGCAGTAACGCCTACGACCGATTAGCAAAATTAGCAGCCCAGTCTCCACCTGGCGCTAAGGGGCTTATTATTCTTCCCTATTTTGAAGGTGAACGAACACCTTTGAATGATCCGAGAGCAAAGGGAATGTTTTTTGGTATCAGCCTCAGACACACCAAGGCTGATATCTACCGAGCTATATTGGAAGGGGTGGGATATGGTATTCGACATAATCTGGAAGTCATGGAAGAGGAAGGAGTAAAACCCAGACGTATTTTGGCCACCGGTGGTGGGACTAAAAATGACTTATGGATGCAGATTGTTTCAGATATAACCCGAGTTAATTTGTCTATCCCTAAAGAACAAATCGGTGCCAGTTATGGAGATGCCTTTATGGCAGGGGTGGGTATCGGATTATTTAATAATCTGACTGAAATTGACCATTGGGTTCAAATCGGAAAAATTGTTCAACCTGATTTAGAAGCAAGTAGAAAATATGATTTTAACTATCGTCTTTCCCGTTCTCTTTATGAAAATACTAAACCACTTATGCATGAGTTATCTGACTCTTTATCCGAGTAGAGGTTTATGCTGGTCTTCCCCCTCACCTTAATCCTCTCCCACCAGGGGAGAGGAAAGAAAATGAATAGACAAAGGGAGAAGAAAAAATAAAAAAATTAAAAAATAATTACATTTCGAGGAGGAATAGATAATGCCGAAATCAAATTGGTTAAAAGAAGTATTTCACTGTCAAAAGCCCATCATTGCCATGTGCCACTTTGGTGCTATGCCTGGTGATCCAGGTTTTGACCATAAAGGTGGAATGAAGAAAGTTGTAGAATGGGCAATCAAAGACTTAACTGCTCTCCAAAATGGTGGAATCGATGCTGTGATGTTTTCCAATGAATTCAGCTTGCCCTATATGACTAAAGTCGATACAGTCACTGTTGCATCGATGGCTCGGATAATAGGGGAGCTTATAACACATATTAAAGTACCCTTCGGAGTAAATGTTCTCTGGGATCCAGTGGCGAGTCTTGATTTAGCCGCAGCCACTGGTGCTCAATTTGTACGAGAGATTTTCAGTGGAGTCTACGCCAGTGATTTTGGCCTTTGGAATACTAATTTTGGAGAGACAGTGCGTCACCAATATGCCATCGGAGCTCAAAATGTAAAGCTGCTGTTTAATATCGTACCGGAAGCCGCTCAATATCTCGCTAATCGGGATATCGTCAGCATTGCTAAATCAACGGTTTTTAACGATCGCCCTGATGCTTTGTGCGTTTCAGGATTAACAGCAGGAGCTGAAACCGATGTACAAATTCTAAAAAAAGTCAAAGAAGCTTTGCCAGATACCGTCATTTTCGCCAATACCGGTGTCCGGTTGGATAACTTGGAAAAACAACTTGAGTTTGCTGATGGAGCCGTAGTAGGAACTACCTTTAAACAAGATGGGAAATTCGAAAACCATGTCGATGAAGAGCGGGTCAAAACATTCATGAATAGAGTAAAAAAATTTAGAGGAGAGTGATGGTAAAAAACCATCTTCCTAAAGTTTCATTTTCCAGGGCTGCGATGATTTTAATATTTGAATCAGTATCGAGTAACCAGTATAAACAGCTTAACAATTCAACTATTATTTTGATTGGAGGTTTTAATGTATGTCTTCCAGCATCTTGGAGGCAATGATTATTGCATCGTTCACTGGTGGAAATATTCTGAAAAAGTACTTTGAGAAGGAAAATCTTTCTGTCCTTCAAAAATCGGTTTCTTATGATTTAGTAACCAATATCGATATAGAGTCCCAAGAAGAGATCAACTCAATTTTAACCAAGCGATTTCCAGATATTCCTGTAGTTGGAGAAGAGGACAGCATCCAAACCAGAAGGCAATCCCGGGCATTCTATGTCGATCCTCTGGATGGGACTTTTAATTTTGTTCATAAATATCCCTTCTTCTCTGTGTCTTTAGGATACTGGGAAAACAATGAACCGGTAATTGGGGTTGTTTTCGATCCTATTAGACGGGATTTGTTTTATGCCCAAAAAGGGGAGGGTGCCTTCTTAAACGGAGAAAGAATCACCGTCTCCGATCGAACTATCTTAGAAGGAAGCTATTTAGTAACTGGTTTTCCCTATAAAGAAGGGAAACATTCTCGAATTGAAAAGGAAATTCGGTTGGCTATGAAACTTACCGATTTGAGGGTTTTAGGGAGTACGGCCTTAGAGCTCTGTTATGTTGCCTGTGGAATTATAGATGGATATTGGGAATATGACCTTTCCTCCTGGGACTTAGCTGGAGGAGTGTTAATCGCGAAGGAAGCCGGAGCTATAATTACCGACCCAAGCGGCGGAGACTTTGATCTTTATGAGGGAGATATATTAGCAGCTCCGCCGGCTATTCACCAAAAGCTATTAAAAGCGCTAAAACAATGAACAACTGTAGGTTTAAAAAAGCATTGGAGGGAGAAGGAATTATAGCGATGCGTCATCCGGAGCCCTCGCTTAGTGAGTGTTTGAGGATCTCATCTTTAATATTTCTTTGTTTTTAAAATACCCTAAAGGATGAGATTCTCACGTCACACAATACGTTCCTCAGAATGACGGAGTGGGTGGATGAGATTCTCACGTCACACAATACGTTCCTCAGAATGACGGAGTGGGTGGATGAGATTCTCACGTCAACTCCGTTCCTTGCAATGACGAAACAGTAAAAGAATCAAATCTCCCCCTTTTCTAAAGGGGGAGATTTGATTCTGAGAATATATTTTCATTGTCGTCTGATGCTGGTTGTCAGCATGAAGGTCAATTCTGAAAACTAACGGGCATGATAAATCAAGTCCTTACAAAAGATTATAAAATGTAGGGACGCAATTTATTGCACCTAATTAATGTAACGACATGCCATGGCCTGTCGAATTTTGATTTTCACCCTTATCTGGTGCTGCAAAGTAACATGGATATCTATCCTGAAAATACCAAAATGAGTGAAAAATGCTTAAAAAGAAAAAGGCACACCCCCCTTAATCCCCCTTCAATGGGGGAATTAAATGAATATTTTCCCTCCTTGGAGAGGTGCCGCTTTACGGCGGGGTGGGAGCCTTTTGGTTTTTAATGTTTATTTTGAGAAAAGAATTAAGAAATACGATTAAAAGATGAGATCCTCACGGCTTCGGAATACGAAGCCTCAGGATGACTGCTATATTTACACTTGTCACTAGACTGAATAAAATTATTAGACGGCCTTACACAAGCGTCTCACTTAAAGAAAACTTTTCGGACTACTTCGTGAGTGTCGGCTGCATCCATCTTCTTTTGTCCCCTTAACAAGGATTCTTTATCCACCTCTTGCAGCAAACGATAAAGGTCCAGGGTGTTTCGAGTGCACAATTCCAAAGCTCGAATTGGATGAATGCGGTAAGGGAATATGTCAAAACCGAGATAACCTTGATAACCGGATTTCTCTATATAGTAAAGAAACTCCAGGGTTTCATAGAGGTTGGTGCTCCCAGCTATGAGATCATCATCCCACTCCCGATAGGCATCGTTAAAATGGACATTATAGAGCACCTTTTCTCGGGAGAGTATCGAAACCACTTCACCAGGATTTTCTTTCGCCATCAGAGCATGGCCGAAATCAACCGTCACTCCAATGTTCTTCCGGTTTAAAGCTTTTATAAGATAAAGCGATCGAAAAGCATTTCCCACCAAGAGATACTGTCGTGGTTCTTTGAGTTTGTATTCAAGAGATATCTTCACCTGTGAACCATAATCAGCAATTTCCCCGACCGACTCCATGAGTAAATCCCATTCAATTCCATAATCGACTTGGAAGGGATAATCAAAACCATCCACTCCCAACCAAAGGCCTATTGAATCGCACTCCAACAATCCAGTTAAATCCACCAAATTTTTAGCGGCATCAATGGCTTCACGTCTAAGTTTTTCATCTCGGTGGGTAAGAGCACCCAACTGCCATTTGGGACGAGAGTGAGTGTTGAGATTGATACAGCTCACTTTTAAACCATTATCTTCAAGTAAGGATTTAAAATCTCGGGGGCTTATCTTTTCAAATTCATCATCAAAAAATTCAATCGCCTCAACTTCTGGTACCTTTTTCACCCGTTTTAATCGTTCCTGGATGTTAAGCGGTTCTTCATATCCCTGAGGCAAAAACCGGTCAGACATTCCTCCCATGCACCAGATTCCCACAGAAAGTTTCAGTTTTTTCCCGGCAGCCATTTATGACTCCTTTCTCAGCTCATTGAGCTATTGGTTTTGGAAAAAAGTTATTCAAAAATGCCCACATTAGTTTAGTCGACATTCAATCTTTTTCTTATCTTGTGGGTATATCTTGAACTATAAAAGTTGAGGATCATCACTAAAATCAACATTAAACCCCAAACCACGTTTTTAAAGAAAGGGCTAAAAGATAAAATATTAAAACCACTTTGAAGGATTTGTAAAACAATTATTCCCATAACCAAGCCAGATATGTTTCCATATCCTCCGCTGGGATCGACCCCTCCTAAAACACACACTAAAATAGCTTGAAGGAGATAGGCTGACCCATAACCCGGCCGGATCGAATTAACCCTCGAAATCATGATGATCGATGCCAAACCAGAACAAAGACCACTTAAAATATAGGTACGAACTAAAATTCCTCGATTATTTATTCCGCTAAAGCGAGCTGCAACCGGATTAGAACCCAGCATATAGAGATTAAAACCAAAAGAGGTTCGGTTCAGGATTAACGACATCAATAGAATGCAAAAAATAAAAATAACCATCGGCATGGGAATGGCAAGGATCGTGCCACTTCCAATAAATAGAAATTTTTCCGGGAATCCCTGAATGCCATATCCTTTGGTTATAACGATGGCAATTCCAGAAAAAATACTCATAGTACCTAAGGTGGCAAGTATTGCCGGTACTTTGATGTAGGCAATGAGTAGTCCATTGATTAAACCACAAAGCAAGGATATGCTGATAGCTGAGACTATTGCTAAAAAAATTAGATAAGACTCTTCATAGACTCCAAATTGGGGAAGCGAATACTTGGTTAGCATCAGTGCTGCTCCCACACCGGCAAGATTAGCGGTTGATATAATTGATAAATCGATACCACCGGTCAGCATAGCCAACATGATGGCAATGGCTAGTAACCCAAACTCCGGTATTTGGCTGGCTATGGACTGGAAATTACTTAAAGTTAAAAATTTACCGGGAAGAAAAATTGACATAATAATAAAAGCGCCCAGCATCATGACAAATAAAATCGTGGTTCTGGAATGCTTCAAATATTGATTAAACAAGATTTGCCCTCCAACCTAAATTTTTAATGAGAATCATCAAATCATCATGTTCTTTCGGATCTGATAAGAACTCAAGCTGACGCTTATGGCTACAATAATTCCAGTGAAAAATTCCTGCCAGAAAGAAGAGAGACCGATCAAAATAAGACTATTATTCAACAACGTTATCATAACTACTCCTAATATGGTGCCAATGACCGTACCCGATCCCCCAGTTATCCTAGTTCCACCCAATACCACCGGCGCTATAACACTCAGCTCGGTACCTACTAAATAAGTCGGATTGCTATAGCGAATCAGCGAAACATGAAGAACACCGGCTATTCCGGCTAGTATTCCAACATAACAGTAAATAAAAAATTGAATGTTGAAAACATTCATACCGGATCGTTTAGCTGCCTCCATGTCGCCGCCTATGGCATATATTCCTCTTCCTAACTGAGTGTAGGTAAGGATAAACCAGGTGAGAAGAGCAACAGCTATGAAAATCACGGTAAATATTGATAAACCAAAACTCCCTCCCTCAGGCTTAACCACAGTGAACACATTGGTGGCGCCAAACTTTTTAAAACAGTCCGGTAACTGTGCCGAATTAACCGCTTTGGTTCCAACCACAGTGAGCAGAATTCCATGAAAAACATTTAAGGTCCCCAGGGTAGCAATAAAGGTTGGAATTCTAAAGTAAGAAATGATTAGGCCATTTATTGCCCCTAAGCTTAACCCGACTAAACAGGAAATTAAAAAAGCAAAATAGATATTATCCACTCCACTGGCTATCAAAACGTTGGCTGCAATGTACTGGCCGGATATGGCGATTGCAGTAAAGGACATATCAATGCCACCAGAGAGGAGAACGACAAAAACTCCAATTGCCAAGATACCCAAGCTTGCACTACTTTTTCCCAGATCAAGTAAATTTTCAAAAGATAAAAAAGAGGGATTCAAAGATGTAACCAAAATAGAGTAAGCAACAATAATTAAAGACAAATACGCTTCGTTTTGATTAAATAATTTCTGGATTTGACTTCTACTAATCGTTCCAGTCATGGTCTTTATCCTTCACTATTTTTTGAATTACTCGACACTAAATCGAATAACTTATCCTCAGTTATATCAACAGTGTTTACTTCTCTTACAATTCTTCCATCGGCCATTACCAGTATCCGATTACAGTTACGCACTATTTCGGGAACTTCATCGGAAATCATGATAACTCCAATACCTTTTTGAGCTAACTGCCGAATCAAATTATGGATATTACTTTTAGAATTGACATCAATTCCAACGGTAGGGCTGTCTAAGATAAATACCTTGGGATTGGTGGCCAACCACTTGGCTATGACTACCCGCTGCTGATTTCCGCCGGATAGCGCCTGAACTGCTATTTCTAAAGAGGGAACATTGACATTCAATTCATCGATCCAGGTTTTGGCATATTCATATTTCTTGCTGTAATTGAGAAGTTTAGATTTAGTCAATAGTTTTTTCAAATTGGTGACGACTACATTATTTTGGATCGACTGTTTTAAAAACAAACCTTGATTAAGCCGGTCTTCTGGCAAATAACATAAACCCAAACTGATTGCCTTCCGGGGAGAGTTAATTTTTACTGGCTCTCCATTCATATATATTGATCCAGAATCAGGTTTATTCAAGCCAAATAAGGACAACGCTACTTCAGTTCTTCCTGAACCCAGCGATCCAATCATCCCGATTATTTCACCTGGCCTTAGCTTAAAGCTAATATCTTCAAATTGACTTTTCTTAGAAAGGTCTTTTATTTCCAATAGGGTTTTTTGATCTGCTCCTTCTTGATAGTTGAAAACCGAATGATCGATTTTTTTACCACTCATATAAAAAGAAAGGGAATCGTAATCTAATTCACCAGCGTTATAATCACCAACTTTTTTCCCATCTCTTAAAACCGTCACTTTTTCAGCAATTTGCAAAACTTCACTCAACTTGTGACTCACAAATAGTGTAGAAATTCCACTTTCTTTCAAATCTAAAATGACTGATAGGAGTTTATCAATTTCTTTCTTAGTGATAGCTGTAGTCGGTTCGTCCATGATGATGAGTTTGGCATTTCGTAGCAGGGCACGGCAGATGGCTACCAGCTGTTTATTGGCAATAGAAATATTTTCAACCTTTTCCTTTAGATCAAGTTCTTTTTTTATGGTCAATAAAACATTCGAAGCAATACTCTTGACTTCTTTCCAATTAATAATTTTCTTTTTTTCTTCAATCAGCTGATTAAGAGAAATGTTTTCGGCTACCGAAAGGTTGGGAAACAAGGATAAATCCTGATATATAACTTGAATCCCTTCATTGATTGAATCGATTGGTCTAAGATTTTTATAACTTTTCCCCTGGATAACTATTTCGCCACCATCTGGCTTAACCACTCCAGCTATAATTTTAATGAGAGTAGATTTGCCAGAACCATTTTCCCCGACCAAACAATGTACTTCGCCCTGACCGATTGACATACTGACATTATCTAAGGCTTGTACTCCGGCATATAACTTACTTACATTTTGAATTCTTAAAAAATCTTCAGCCATGGTATCCCTTCTAAAATAAGTGAGCTGGGAAGATAGTTCTTATTACCCAACTCACTTATTTTATCGTGTTCATTTTTGAAACTATGGTTTGACAAGGTCTTTTTTAAGGACACATAAAAGAAAAGGCAATTTCTATTAATAATTATTGATTATAAGTCGTAATCATCAACGTTTTCGGCAGTAACGTCATGCCAGGCCTGGCCATAAATCACTGGGAAGCCATGTTGATTATTTCGAATAGTGATACTTTCATAACCAGGTTTCCCTAAATCCATGCCTTCTTTGATTTCATTCCCTTTGAGAACTTCCCAAGCTACCTTGCAGGAGACATACCCAGCATCGGCTGGAATCCAGAAATGGATTGACTTGGCAGCTCCGTTCTTCAGGTAGTCATAGGCAACCGAGGGGAGGCAGGTTCCATAGGCTCCGACTTTGCCAATGAGACCTTTTTCTTCGATGGCTAATGCTGCTCCAGGTACAGTGCTCATGGCGCTTCCCATAACACCTTTAAGATTTGGATAGGTCCTTAACAATTCCAAGGTTTTTTCATAGGCAATTTGTTGGTTTTCCTGTTCTTCGATCCGATCGGTTACCAATTTCATGTTCGGATATTTTTCCTGTTGTTGGGCGATTTCAGCATCAACCCATTCATTATGGGTGGTTGAAGTAAGGTGGCCAACAAAACAAGCATATTCTCCTTCTAAATTCAAATCTTCTGCCATAACATCCATCATATGTCTTCCATAGGCATCGTTATCGAAGGCTTCAATATCAAAGGTTACCTGTTTTTGGTTGGAGGCTTCGTGGGTAAAAGTAAGGATTCCGGCATCATTAGCTTTTTTAAATACTGGCTCTAATGCAACCGGATCATTCGGTACGACGATAATGGCATCAACTTTTTTAGCGATGAGGTCTTCAATAAGGGCAATCTGAGAAGCTGGGTCAGCAGTGGCAGCACCAATTTGATAGGCGTTTACGCCGGTTTCCTTGGCAAATTCTTCTACGCCCAATCTCATGTTATCAAACCAAGCAACACCTTCAAGTTTGACAACCATAACAATTTCAAAATCAGTATCTTCAGCTTCGGCAACGACAAATAGGGAAAAGGTTAACAATAATACAGTAGAAAGAAACAATAAAAATTTAAATCTTTTCATTTTCATCCTCCCTAGAAAGTTATGAAAAATATTTTGTTACTGTATTTGCAAGAAAATTCCAAAAAGTTTTCGGATAGATACGTACTAAATAATTTCCTCTCTCACCTCCATTCTCAGGATTGAGGTGTCCTGGCTAAAATTACAAAAAGTACCTCCTTTCTCCTAAGTAAGCTTATAATTTTTTAAAGAATACCTATAAAAATAAATAACCAAAACTCAACCTCATTTTATCCCAATTCAATTTTTAAAGTCAATTTTTCTTAAGGAAATTTGGCCAAAACGTTTTAAACCCGAACGAAACTTATATAATTTTTTCATTTATTTAGAATAAATAGAAGTATCATGATAAAATTGAATAAGAAAGGGGATATTGACGTGTCAAAATTTAAATTTTCAGTTGGTCCCTGGAATGTTCATGAGGGAGCAGATGCCTTTGGCCCACCAGTAAGAGAAAGCATTCCGTTAAATGAAAAGATCAAGAAATTTAAAGAAATTGGTTTTGATGCAGTACAGTTTCATGATGATGACGTCGTTCCAGAGATGAACGATCTTTCCGATGCAGCCATTAAACAAAAAGCAAAAGAAGTCAAAAAATTATTAGAGGACAACGGATTAGAAGCCGAATTTGTCGCGCCCCGGCTGTGGATGGATCCCAGAACAATTGATGGGGGTTTCACTTCAAACCATCCTAAAGATCGAGAATTTGCTCTATGGAGAGCACTGAGATCGGTAGATATTGCCAATGAACTAGGATGCAACAAACTGGTTCTTTGGTTAGCCCGAGAAGGCACCCTTTGTTATGAAAGCAAAGACCCGATTCTTTCAGTGAATCGAATTGTTGAAGCTATAAACAAGATGCTCGAGTATGATAAGAATATTCGAGTACTCATTGAAACCAAGCCAAACGAGCCTATAGATAGAAGTTTTTGTCCAACCATTGGCCATGCGATTGCTTTATCATATAAAACCATTGACCCCGATCGAGTCGGCGCTCTTTTAGAAAGTGCTCATGCCATCTTAGCGGGTCTCGACCCAGCCAATGAGATTGCCTTTGGACTTGCCAACAAAAAGCTTTGGAGTGTTCATCTCAACGATCAAAATGGTATCAAGTATGATCAGGACAAAACCTTCGGTGTAGAAAACTTAAGACAGGCATTTAATCAGATAAAAATTTTAGTCGAAAATAACTATGGTAGGAATGGAGAGTATGTTGGTCTCGATGTAAAAGCCATGAGAACCCAAAAAATCGAAGATATTTACCGTCACCTTTACAATAGTCTTAAAATTGCTATAATCCTCGAAGACAAAGCCAACAAATTCGATTATACTTTCCAAAAGAAATGCGTTGAGGAGAGAAACTACGAAGCACTGGAAATGTATGTCCTTGAACTGATTATGAAAGGGTAAATAACGGTTCTGGTTATATATGATACAGATTAAATCGGTTCCCCCCTCATTTTTTTCCTCTCTCGTGATGGGAAAGAAAAAAAGAGAAAGGGAGGAGGCGAGGAAGAGGATCAATATAAATTTATTGCCGGAATTTTTAATTTTTTCTAATTCTTTGAGAAAGGAGGCTGTTTTTTGGTATTAAAGGAGTTTTTGTGTTTATGAATTTGTAAGAATTTAAAAAATGAAGGAGGGTTACAATAAGTGAAAAAATTGACGATAGTTTTTGTCTTATTGTTTTTGTTGATATCGATTTCAATAGTATGGGCTCAAGAAGAAAAGATTAATATTGTTCATTACCACTGGACCCAGCCTCCTTATGATGAAATTAATGCTCGTGCTGCAAAAACCTTTATGGAAAAATACCCCAATGTCAACATAGAAATCATTTTTATAGCCGATCCTGATATGCCTACCAAAGTCAGAACCGCGGCCCTTGGGGGAGGAGGAATGGACACTTTCGCCATGCCCAACATGCAATCAGCCTGGTTCATGGCTAATGGTATATGTGCAGAAATAATGCCTTCGGCGTTTGGTAAAGAGACCATAGAAGAAGTTCTGGAGATGTGGCAAGAAGGCTCATTACAAAAAACCGGAGGTTTTTACAACGGGAAATATTATGGCATTCCTTTTGAAATGAGTAGTTATGTGGCATGGATTAATACTGGCCACATGAAAGAAGCTGGTTTAGATCCAGTCGCCAACTTACCCAAAACCTGGAAAGAGTTTGTCGATACCTGCAGTAAGATGACGGTTCGTCAAAATGATGTCATAGTCAGAAACGGTTTTGCCATCAATCTGAAAGCTTCAGTATTTCCATTTTTAGTTCTCCATAGCTTTATGGAGCAAAAAGGCTTAGATTGGCCAACCGAACAAGGATTAAAGGACAGTTTGGATACACCAGAAGCTCTTGAGGCTTTAACAACTTTCACCAATTTTGCCACCAAAGATGGAATATTCAATCCCGGTCTCTTTGATGATGAAAGAGAAGGGTTTGGAAATGGTCTTTGCAGTAGCTTCCTTACCGGTGGAAGCTGGTATTGGGGTGTCCTCGACAGTTATTCGGTAGCCCGAGAAGATGTGGCACCGATACCCTATCCTCGTTTTGAAGGTGGAAAAGATATCGGTGGACCGGTTTATGGGTACTGTGTATTTGTAGCCGAGCAGAGCAAAAATAAAGAATGGGCTTGGAAATGGCTTGACCATCTTGCCAGCCAACCGGAAGCTTTCATAGAACATGGGTATTTCCAGCCCAGAAATTCTTTGGATCCAGCACTTGCGGATAAATACATACTGAATAATGACGTTTTTGATGCCGAGAGACGGAATGGCGCCGCTCTTCTTGCTTCTCCAAAATTTAGTGAAACTCAAGATGCCGTTGGAGAAGCCATACGTCGGGTTGTCTTCGGAGGAATGTCCAACGAAGAATCTATGAACGCCCTGAAGGAAGAATTAAGCGATATTCTTGAATAAGCCTGATGAAGGTTTCTCCAAAAATTTCTAAACAATAATAACTGAGGAGGGCATGGAAGTCCCATGAAGAAGAAAAGCATTGGAATTCAAAAAGCTACTTACTATAATCGGTTACAAAAACAAGGGTATATTTTTATTCTTCCAACCCTCCTGCTTTTCTCATTATTTCTTATTTATCCTATGTTAGATGCCTTTCGCCTATCGCTTTACGAATGGAATTTTGCCGGATCACCACTCTATATTGGGCTAAAAAACTTTATTAAGTTATTCACCACTAAAAGATTTTGGAGTTCCTATTCAGTCACCCTCCAATTCACCTTCCTTAGTGTCTTTCTTCTCATGTTTATATCCTTTTGGCTTTCTTTGGCTTTCACCAGCAAGTTGTGCTGGTTCAAACAATTATATCAATCGATGGTTTTCCTCCCGGTTATCCTGCCCATGGTTGCAATAGCTGTAGTTTGGAAATTTATGTTCCAAAGTACCGGATTGTTGTCGGTAGTTTTTCTGGATATATTTGGATGGAACATTCCCTGGCTTACATCAACCAAGGTAGCCCCCTATACTATGGTTTTGGTGAACGTTTGGAAATTCACCGGTTATTATATGGTCATGTTTATCGCTGGATTATTAAATATTCCTGATGTTTACCATGAGGCAGCGAAAATCGATGGAGCTGGTTTTTGGAGACGATTAGTACACATCACTCTGCCTCTTTTAAAAAATACTATAATTTTGGTTTTTGTATCCTGTGCCATATTTTCTTTCGGAACTTTTGCTTTGCAATATGTTATGACCGGCGGAGGACCAAGCCGATCTACCGAAGTCCTTACGCTTTTAATTTATAAAGAAGCTTTTGAATATACTAAGTTTGGTTATTCAGCGGCTATCTCGGTAATGTTTTTCTTGACTTTGTTTATCTTTTCAATCATTCAGCTGAAAATCTTTAGCTCAGAAGCTGAGGTCTAATGATCTAAGATTTGTAGGAGGGAGTGATAGGGTTGCATATTTCGAACCGTGGCAAATTAAAGATAGCTGCGTTGGTCTTAAATTTGGTTTTACTCATTATTGGAATTATCTATCTCATTCCTTTTATTTGGATGGTTTTATCCTCATTTAAGCTTAATGCCGATGTTTTATCGATTCCGATAAAAATACTACCCCGAACCTGGAATTTCCAAAGTTATCCTAACGCCTTGAATTACGCAGGGTATAATTTCCCCAGGTATTTTTTCAATAGTTTTGTCGTTTTGGTCTTTGCCGTCTTATTATGTTTATTTTTATCAGCCACAGCTGGATATGGTTTTGCCAAATACAAGTTTAAAAAGAATAAACTTCTTTTTGTTGTTGTCATGTCGACTCTGATGATTCCTTTTGAGGCGATTGTGATACCCTTGTTCCTCCTGATAACCAGGCTCAATTTACAAGATAACTACTTAGCTCTGATCATTCCCGGAGGTCTTACTGCTTTTGGCGTATTTCTAATGAGGCAGTTTTTTTATTCGATTCCCGATGAAATCATTGAAGCGGCAAGAATTGATGGAGCAACAGAGTGGCAGATATTTTGTCGAGTGTCAATGCCCTTGGCGAAAACTGCGGTTCTCTCTTTAGCTATTCTTCACGGACAATGGGTATGGAACCTTTTACTGTGGCCTTTAATTGTCATGTCAAAACCTGACATGCGAACTCTCCCCCAGGGAATCTCACTCTTCAGCGGAGTTTATTTTACTCCTTATCCTGAGCAATTAGCCATTAGCGTACTGGCTTGTTTGCCAACTTTAATTTTGTTTATTTTCCTGTCGAGGAATTTCATGGAAGGAGTTGCTTTAACCGGATTAAAGACCTAAGTTTTGAATTGAATAAATTTCTTATAACTTTAG
>Ga0334890_1001968_pt1 | contig 25010 bp, 13 predicted proteins | sample GraSluR1_MG_3_FD_207220 | JGI IMG/M metagenome (GOLD analysis project Ga0334890, IMG submission 207220) | Sludge microbial communities from methane-producing bioreactor in Wageningen University, Netherlands - Granular Sludge_31_08-R1 | ecosystem: Engineered > Bioreactor > Anaerobic >... | reverse complement strand
CAGCGGCACGTCGGGCAGCTACACATACAGCGTGGCGGGCGACTGGGCGAATCGCCCGGTGAACTTTGTGAGTTGGGGCGACTCGGCGCGGTTTGCGAACTGGCTGCACAACGGCCAGCCGACGGGGGCGGCGGTTCTGAGCACGACGGAGGACGGGGCGTATTACCTTGACGGCGCAACGACGGATGCTCAGCTTCTGGCGGTCAACCGCGAGGCGGACTGGAAGTGGGCGATCACGAGCGAGGACGAGTGGTATAAGGCGGCGTATCACAAGAATGATGGCGTGACCGGCAATTACTTTGACTATCCGACGAGCAGTGACGTGGGGCCCAGCAACCAACTGATCGACCCGGACCCCGGCAACAACGCCACTTTTTATGCTGGCGGTGATACCATCGGCAGTCCGTACTGGCGGACGGAGGTGGGCGCTCACGAGAACAGCGACAGCCCCTACAGCACGTTTGACCAGGGCGGGAACGTATGGGAGTGGAATGAAGCCGTGATCTATTCGTATCGCGGCCTGCGGGGCGGGTCGTTGGGCGGCCACGACGACTACCTGCTCGCGTCGTATCGCTACTACGGCCTCCTGCCGTACGAGCGCGGCGACATCGGGTTTCGCGTCGTCGAAGTTCCCGAGCCAGCTTCCCTGGCGCTATTGGTGTTGGGCGGGATGGTGCTGGCCAGGCGAAGGGGGCTGGGAAGATAGCTCTTTTCCCTATGTCTCTTTTACCCTTCATCCGGGGCGGGCGCAAGCCCGCCCCGGCTTCTTGCACTCTCGCCGCCGGCTTCTTGCACTCTCGCCGCCGGCTTCTGAGGACGCAGCCCGAAGGGCGAAGACCCAGGGCGGCGCGCGAGTTTTTTTTACCCGCGCGCACGCGTCGCGCGTTCTGCGCTCACCCCGAAGGGGTGAAGGTGTGTAGCCAGGGGCGCGAGCCCCTGGAGCCCGTGCCGCCTCAATCCTCAAGCCCCGGAGGGGCGGCAGGTTCCTGCGGAAGGTTCAGGCGTCGTTTCCGGATGCTCCGTTTGTCATGGCCCCGTCGCCCCTTCGGGGCTGATCGGTATTATTGCGATTCGTACCAGGGGCTCGCGCCCCTGGCTACCCCGGCGCGCCGGGGTGCCCCTTCAGGGCACGGGGCTGGCGCCGCGGGGTGGGAGGCGGTTGCCCCGGTGGGATTTCGAGAAACGCTCCTGTCGCGGGTTCAGCGGCAGACAGGGGTGCGCGGCGGACGTGTACCGGCGGCCACGCAGACGCAGTTTGCGCCGGCCCGCTTGCCCGCGTACAACGCTTCGTCGGCGGCCTTCAGCAGGTCGTCGAGCGAGGCGTGGTCGGGCGTACGCTGGGCCACGCCGAAGGTTGCCGTCGTCATCAACTCCAGGCCGGCGAACCGGACGCGGTCTTCCGCCACAGCTTTGCGACGGCGCTCCGCCGCGGCCTGGGCCGTGCCGGCGGTTGTCTCGGGACAGAGAATGAGGAATTCGTCGCCTCCCATGCGGCACACCACATCCTCCGTCCGGCCGGAACTGCGCAGGACGCTCGCCACAGACTTCAGAAGCGCATCGCCGGCCGCGTGGCCGTGCGTGTCGTTGATCGTCTTGAAGTGGTCCAAGTCGACGCTGATGCACGAGAGCGCCCAGCCGTGCCGGTCCGAGGCGGCCCAGAGTTCGGTCAGCCGGGTGAGGGCGGCCCGCCGGTTGAGCAGGCCGGTCAACTCGTCGGTCGTGGCGACCTGCTTGAGCCTGGCGTTGACGGTCATGAGGCGGCTGTTCACGATGGCGAGTTTGGCGTTGAAACAGTGCGTTTCGTGGTCTCGCTTGCGCAGGTCCTCCGTCAGCCGGATGATGCGATCGGCGGCGCGCAGCCGGGCCAGCAATTCGCGCTGGCTGAACGGCTTGACGAGGTAGTCGTCGGCGCCGGCGTCGAACGCCTCCACGACACAGTCTTCGCCGGTTCGTCCGGTCAGGACAATGATGTAGGTGAAGTCCACGTCGGGGTGTCCGCGTGCGGCGCGGCACAACTCCACACCGCTCATCCCGGGCATCATCCAGTCGGTGATGATGAGGGGCGGGGACTCGGACAGGAGCTTCTGCAGGCCCTCCTGCCCGTCGGAGGCGGTCAGCACATCGTAGCCTGCCGCGACCAGGTGCCCCTTCAGCAGGCGGATGGAGTCGGGATCGTCGTCGACAATCATGGCCCTGGGCATGTGTGCCTGCGGTCGCCAGGGCTGCTGCGCGTCGGGCGATCGGGCCGCCTCCTCGATGAGCGACGCACGGCGGGCCTGGGCCTGGGCGAAGATGCCGGCCAGCGGCGGGGCGTCGCGGGTCGGGACGGCAAAGACGGCGCCGGCCTGCCGCCACTGCTCGCGAATGCCGTCGAACAACGTGGGGAAGGTGTCGGAACGCAGGCCCAGCGCCCCGGCCTTGCGCACCAGGTTGTGCAGTGCGGATTCGACCGCGGAATCGGCGGTCAGAACGGCCGCCACAGCCCCCGCCAGGTCCAGGACGCGAGCAAGGGGCTGTGCAGAAACCGCGGCCTCATCCGACGCGGGGCCGGTTTCATCCTGCAGACGCACCGCCTGGACGATGCCGTCGGGCAGTCCCCAATCGCCCATCATCTCGGCTGCCAGCGCGTTGTGGTCGATCTCGAAGATGTCGCGCTCAATGGAGAGGCCCTGTTCCGTGTTCAACTGGTCGATCAGACGCAGAGCATGGGTGTACGCCTCCGGAAACGCCGTGGCCAGGGCCAGACGGCCGATCTTGCTCAGCAGACCGACCGTGAAGGCCTCGTCCGGATCGAACGAGCGAAGGTGCTGGGCCAGGGCGCGGCCGGCCACCGCACGGGCCAGCGCGTCGGACCAGAAACCCTCGTAGTCGAACCCCTCGCATCGGCCGCTCCGGTGCGTCGACACCAGGGAGAACCCCAGGGCGAGGATCTTCACCGTGCGCATGCCCAGCAGGCGGACGGCCATGGAAACGGAGGAGATGGGGCGTGTCATGCCGGCCAGGGGGGAGTTTACGAACTGGAGCAGACGCGCGGAGATGGCCGGATCGGTCTCGACCACCGCGGCCATCCGCTCGATCCGCGTATCCTCGGTGTTCGCCATGCGGAGGATGGCGAGGGCCACACCCGTGGGCGTGGGCAGCGTGCTTCCTTCCCGGATTCGCTCGTAGGTCAGGCTGCGCTTCATAAGTCCGTCACGGTCCGGAGCAGGCCGATCGCATGGATGGCATCCAGCCGTCGATCCCAGCGGGGCGGGCCAGCCGACCGGACGCTCCGCGGGGCCTGCAAAGGGTCACTTCACGTTGCTGGACAACCAACAGTCTTTGCTCTCGGGGAATCGGTCCGGCGGGGTCGGGCCTTGACCTCAAAACCGCAGGGCTCCGGGCCGGCCCGGACGGCGACCCTGAAACAGCAGTCCCAGCCGGTCGGACCGCGGGACACCGGGCGAACGTCCGATAAGCCGTCGCCGCCCTGCGGAAGATGGGTGCGCCGCGGATTCGGTTATAGGAAGTTCAAAGCGGCGTCGCGGAATCGGACGATACACCTCGACGGACCCGCGTGCCGACGGTTTGGAAGGAGACGCGCCCCGCATGCTCGTCACGAGTATGGTGACCGTGGCCGCCGTGCTGCAGCTTGCTGCGGCGGTGCTCGTGGTTCGCGTGCTCCGGATCACGGGTCGGTCCGCCGCCTGGCTTCTCATTGCCGTCGTTGCGCTGCTGATGGCTGGGCGGAGATGTATCGTTCTGCATCGGTGCCTGGCTCACAGCGATCTGTTCTCTCCGGACCCGTTCGCGGAGGGTGTTGGGCTGGCCATTTCGGTGCTGATGCTGATCGGGATCGCGAGGCTCGGTCCGTTCTTCATCTCCGTTGTCCAGTCACGCGAAGCGCTGCGCGACCGGACCCGGGCTGTGCAGGAACGGATGAAGAAGCTCAACTGCCTGTACGGCATTTCACGCATCGTGGAGCAGGCGGAGCTCTCCCTTGACGAGATGCTCCAGCAGATCGTTAACGCCATTCCCGCCTCCTGGCAGTATCCGGACATCACCTGCGCTCGCGTGGTGCTGGGGGACACAACCATCGCCACCTGCAACTGCCGGAACGCGCCCTGGATTCTCTCGAGCCCGATCCAGGTGGAGGGAGTTCCCGTGGGTCGGGTGGACGTGGGGTATCTGGAGGCTCGGCCGGCCTGTGACGAGGGCCCGTTCCAGCGGGAAGAACGCAACCTGCTGAACGTGATCGCCGAGCGCATCGGACACATTGTGGAGCGCCGCCGGATGCAGTCGGAGTGCATGACCCTGCAGGAGCAGCTCACCCAGGCTCAGAAGATGGAGGCTGTCGGCCAGCTTGCGGCGGGAGTGGCCCACGACTTCAACAACCTCATCACGCTCATTCTCGCCCACACCGGGCAGGTCCGCGGGCAGACGGGTCAGACGCCGGAGGTCGCCGCCGCGCTGGAGGTCGTGGAAAACGCGGCGCGTCAGGCCACGGAAGTGACTCGGTCGCTGATGACGTTCGCCAGTTGCATGCCGGCCCGCAAGCAGCGAGTGGATCTGCGTGACGTTCTTCGAGATTCCGTGCGGATGCTGACCCGCACGCTCCCGGCGTCCATCGAACTGGCGGCGGACTTCTGCGAGCAGCCGCAATGGGTGCTGGCGGACCCGACGCAACTGCACCAGGTGATCCTGAACCTGGCCCTGAACGCCCGGGACGCGATGCCACAGGGAGGAAGGCTGATTGTCGGGGTCGGACCCGCCTCGACCGCCGATCTGCGGGCGCTGCCGGGCGGGTTGAACGCCTGCGCGGACTGGGCTCGCCTGCTCGTCTGCGACACCGGCGTGGGCATCCCCCCGGACCTGGTGCCGCGCCTGTTTGAGCCCTTCTTCACCACCAAGCCGCGCGGACAAGGCACCGGACTGGGCCTGCCGGTGGTTCACGGCATCATCCGCGAGCACCGGGGACACGTTCGCATCCAGTCGGAGCCGGGAACGGGGACGGAGTTCTGCGTTTTGCTGCCGGCCAACGTGGCACCAGAACTAAAGGCCCCGGAACCGGCGCCTGTCACGCCGGCCCGCGCCGACGGCACGCTGGTCCTGCTGGCCGAAGACAGCACGCCATTGCGCCGTGTCATGACGTCCGTTCTGCAGAACCAGGGTTTCCGTGTGGTTCAGGCTGCTGACGGGGACGCGGTACTGGCGGCCCTGGGGCAGTACGGCTCCGACCTGCGGGTGTTGATTCTGGACGTGGACTTGCCCCGACTCAGCGGCCGGGCGTGCCTACGCCGGATTCGCTCTGCGGGGTGCCATACGCCGGCCATTCTCATCACCGCAGGCCCCGAAGGGGAGATGGATGAACGCGAAGACCCGGATACGCGGTTGCTTCGCAAACCGTTTCAGATGGAAACGCTGGCCGGTGCCGCCTGTGCGCTGTTGGCGTCCGGCCGAAGGTCAGAGGCGGAGGTTCCTGCATGAGTCAGCCCATCACCATAGTGCTCGTTGACGATCAGATGTTGATGCGCGAAGCGCTGGCGCTGCGTCTGTCCCAGGAGGCCGGCTTCCGGGTTCTGGCCACCGTCAGGGATGCGGACGCCGCCGTCCGTGAAGCGGAGCTTCATAAGCCGGACGTCGTGCTCATGGACATCGACATGCCTGGACGGTGCTGCTTTGACGCGGCCCGGTTGATTGCCGCGGCCAGTCCGGAAACGGCCATCCTGTTCGTCAGCGCGTTCTGCCACGATCGCTACATCGAGGAAGCGCTGGCCGCGGGCGCCGCGGGCTACCTGACCAAGGACGAGTCACCGCAGACGCTCATCGCGGCGATTCACGCGGCGCGCGCGGGTTCCGCGTATTACTCCCCGGAGATCGCCGCGCGCGTCGTTGCGGACGGCGCCGGCCTGCGTCTTTCGCAATCCACGAACGCACGCGTGTCCACGTTGACGCCGCGTGAGCTGGAGATTCTGCGGTACATTGCGCGAGGCATGTCGCGCAAGGAGATTGCCCGTACGCGGCAGGTCAGCGAGAAGACCGTCGTCAACCATACCTCGAACCTCATGAACAAGCTGAACATCCACGACCGCGTTGACCTGACGCGGTTCGCGATCCGCGAGGGCCTGGCCACGGCGTAGGTCAGGGCGTTGCGGCGCGCACCCGCGCGGCCCGGTTTCGGCATCAAGTGTGACTGACTACGCAGGCGGGACGCGCCTTCAACGGGTGCCATGACCGATCGGATTCGCGGCATCTTGCATTGGCACTTCAACCGGTCGCAAGACTGTGCTCGACACAGGGGCGGGTGCCTGTTATTCTACTGAGCAGGAACGTCGGTCGGCGACACACACGTCGACGTGTCGTGCGGGTGGGGGCTGCCGTTCACTGTGCCGTTTTGGTTTGTGCCGCGGTCCCGTACGAGTCACGACGTGTCTCAGATCTCATCGTGCTGCGCAGTTGGCATGCCACGCGCATGAACGTGGACCCGCGAGAGGTGATGATGGCCAAGAAAGAGCCCAGCGCCCGATCGAGCGGTTCGGACGTCGCACACCGGCCGTTGCGGTTTTCGGAGAGCATCTACCGGGCCGTGTTCGAGACGACCGGCTCGGCCACGATCATTCTCGAGGACGACCTGACCATTTCCCTGGCCAACGAGCAGTTCGCCCGGTTGACCGGGCGGTCGCGGGAGGAATTGGAGGGGCGGGTTCAGGGAACGGAGTTCGTCGCGCCGGAGCACCGGGAGCGGATGGTGCGATACCACCGGGCCCGCCGGGCCGACCCGGCGTCGGCGCCGGCGGTTTACGAAGCCCAGGTGATTGACGGGGCCGGACAGCGGCGCGACATGCTGGTGATGGGTCGGCTGATTCCGGGCACGAAACGGAGCGTGGTGTCGTTTTCCGACATCACGGAGCTGAAGCGCGCGCAAGCCGCTCATGAAGCGAGCAGGATCCGCTACCGCGAGCTGTTCACCAACATGACGAACGGCGTGGCGGTGTACGAGTCCGTCGAAGAGGGGAAAGACTTCGTCATCACCGACATGAACGAAGCCGGGCTTTGCCTCAGCCATGCCGGCGGCGGGGTGATCGGCATGCGGGTAACCGAGGCCTTTCCGGGTGTTCGGGAGATGGGGCTTCTGGATGTGCTGCAGAGAGTGTGGCGTACGGGCCGGTCGGAGCACCTGGCGGCAGCGCCTTATCGGGACACCCGGGGTTCCGACTGGTTTGAGAACCACGTGTACAAGCTGCCCTCCGGCGAGATCGTGGCCATCTACGAGAACGTCACGCAGCGCAAGAAAGACGAGGAGGCCCGCTTTCGTCTGCAGGAGCAGCTCCACCAGGTCCGCCGGCTCCAGGCCGTCGGTCAGTTGGCGGCGGGCGTGGCTCACGACTTCAACAACCTGATCACGGTGATGCTGGGCGGTGTGGAGCAACTCCGGCCCGCGGTGGCCGGGGACGCTCGGTCGGTCGCCGCCCTTCGGGCGATCGAGCAGGCTGCGACGGAGGCGGCGGGCGTCACCCGCTCGTTGACGGCGTTCGGGCGCGACGTGCCGGCGGAGAAGGGGGTTGTCGACGTTTGCAGGGTGCTGGAGGAGACGCGGCCGTTGTTGAGCCGTGCGGTGTCGGCATCGGTTGACGTGCGCATCGAAGCAGGAGGTGGATTTCCGCTGTGGGTGAGTGTCGACTCCACGCAGTTGCAGCAGGTGCTGCTGAACCTGGCCGTCAACGCTCGCGACGCGATGCCGCGCGGCGGCACGCTGCGCATTCGCGCCGACGAGGTGGACGCGGAGGTGCCGGCCGGCCTGGACCTTCACTGTGCATCGGCGGATCGCTACGTTCGCATCGTGGTGGAGGACACGGGAACGGGCATCGCGCCGGATGTTCTGGAACGCATCTTCGAGCCCTTCTTCACTACGAAAGAGCGAGGACGGGGCACGGGGCTGGGGCTTGCGATCGTACACGGCATCATTCAGAACGAGGGGGGGGCCATTGCCGTCCGGTCCGGGGAAGGGAAGGGGACGACGTTCACGATCTGCCTGCCGAAACGAGAGGCCCCCGCAGCGGTGGACGAGCCGGAGCCCGCCCTGACCCTCCCGCCGGGAGACGGTGAGGCGATTCTGGTCGCCGAAGACAACGAGGACGTCCGGGGCATCCTGGTCAGCGCGCTTCGCTCGCTCGGCTACACGGTGGACGCGGTGAGCGACGGGCCGGCGATCTTCGAGGCCCTGACGGCCAGGCCGGACGGATACCGGCTGTTCGTCTTTGACGTGGATTTGCCGCGATCGAGCGGGTTTGACTGCCTTCAGATCCTTCGCGATCGGGGCGTCGACACGCCGGCGATCCTCATTACGGGCACTGTGGACCTGGATGCGTGCTCGGTGGAGGCGGCCCGGGCCACGCTGCTCCGCAAGCCCCTGTCGGTCGGCGTGTTTCGGCATGCCGCCGCACGGGAGATCGCCTCACGAGAAGGCTCGCGCCGGGGGCCGGGCGTGCGTGCGTGAGAATCGCGGCAGGCGTTTATCGGACGCTGTGCGGAGCATCGCCAAACGACTCAACTCAGGCTTCCGGAACACCGATTCAAGAAGCACGGGGTTCGTGTGGCAGTTGACTCGCTCCGTCGTGAGCGGGTCTGTCACGATTCGCCCCGCACGTGGAAATAGGGCGTTGCGGCGAGGACCGGCATGAGGTCGGCATATCGCGTGCTCCCGCAGAACCATCCGTAACGGCACCCAGTTGGGAGGACGGCACCGCATGTTCAAGCAGATGAAGCTCGCGACGAAAATGGCCATGGGGTTTGGCGCGCTGGTTCTTGTGACCGCCATTCTCGGAGTAGTCACGTGGCGCGGCCTGGAACAGGTCAAGCGGAGCACGACGGTCAGCGAAGCCGCCACCGAGGCCCTCACGACCATGACGGACTGCGGCAACCTGCGACGCGACTTCATGATCGATGGTTTCGAGAAGGCCTCCGGACAGGAGAAGAACGCGGCGGAACGGTGGCATGACGCCTACGACCGGTTTGTCACACAACTGAGAAACCTGGAAGGCCATGCCGGCCTGCAGGCTTCCGACCGCGCGCTCGTTCGTCGAATGATCGAGGCCACGGGGCCGTACCGAACCAATTTTGAGGGTCTCGCCAAGGGGCGGCAGATGCAGGACGACGCATTTGCCGTCTGGAGGGACCTGGGGGGCCGGGTCACCGCTGACGTTCACACCTTGCTGCAGACCGTGATTGCACCGGCCCTGGACCGGGCCAGGCAGGCCCAGAATCTCGAAGAGGTCGTTCGCTGGTCCACGTTTGCGGATGCGTTGCACAGCGACGTGATCGAGCACTTCCTTCTGCTGCGGGTGACGGCGGTGTACCTCATTGCGACGAACCAGGACGCGCAATGGACGGCGTACAACGCCCAATTCGAAGTCCTCAAGGGCGGTCTGGCTTCCTGGACGCAGTCCGTTCAGGGGGAAGCGGAGTTGACGACCGTTGCCGGACGACTCCAGGAGAACTTCACGGAGTACGAGAGGGCGGGCAGGCAGTACTATCAGGGCATTGTCGACTCGAGGAAGGCCACGGACGAGATGGCCGTCAGTGCCAGGACGATCGTGGAAACGATGAATGAACTCGACACCTCGCTCACGCGGGAGCGGAACGCCATCACGGGCCGCACGACGATGCTCGGCGTGGCCATGACTCTGGGGGCCGTGGTGCTGGGTGTGATGCTGGCCGTTGTGATCACGCGCAGCATCGTCAAGCCGATCAATCGGATCATCGCCGGGCTGAACGAAGGGGCGTCTCAGGTCAACGAGGCCGCCCGCCAGGTTTCCGCATCCTCCCAGCAACTGGCGGCCGGCGCGTCCGAACAGGCGTCCTCCCTGGAGGAGACCTCCAGCGCCCTCGAGGAAATGGCGGCCATGACCCGCACGAACGCGGAGAACGCGCGGGAGGCCAACGGACTGGCCGACCAGGCTTCGCAGGCGGCCAAGGATGGCGACCAGACCATGGCCACGCTGAATCAGGTCATGCAGGGCATCAACGAGTCGTCGGACAAGGTCAGCAAGATCATCAAGGTGATCGAGGAAATCGCCTTCCAGACGAACCTGCTCGCCCTGAATGCCGCGGTGGAGGCCGCCCGGGCCGGCGAGCACGGGAAGGGCTTTGCGGTGGTGGCCGACGAGGTCCGCAACCTCGCCCAGCGCGCCGCAGAAGCGGCAAGGGAGACGACCTCTCTCATCGAGGAGTCGGTGAACCGCTCGCGGGAAGGGACCCAGGTCGCGGATGACGTGACCAAGGCGCTCGGAGGGATTGTGGCCGACGTGACCAAGGTGTCCGAGTTGATCAGCAACATCACGCAGGCCAGCCAGGAGCAGGCCCAGGGCGTGGATCAGGTCAACACCGCGGTCTCTCAGATGGACCAGGTGACGCAGCAGAATGCCGCCAGCGCGGAGGAATCCGCCTCGGCGTCGGAGGAGCTGTCCGCCCAGGCCCAGTCGGTCAAGGGCATCGTGGAGCAGCTCGTCGGCGTGATTCACGGGCGATCCCATGCCCGGTTCGACGAGGAGATCCGGAGCACCTCGACACCGTCCGTGAAGGCGACCCCGCAGATGCGGAAACGCCTGACTGCAGCTCCGGCTCCCAAGGCGGCCCCCAAGGCGGCTTCCAGTGTGGCGACGCCACCCAAGGAGTCGCCCGTTTCGGCCGCCGTGAGGGAAGCCGAAGACGAAGCGTTCCTCTCGCTGGCGAACGACAAGGACCTCCAGGACTTCTGATCCCGGGAATAGGCCGCACAAGCGGGCGGGTGGCCAGGCGGTCGCCCGCCCGCTTCGCTTTTACCCGCGGGCCGCCGTGATGGCATGCGCTCCTCTCGCTTCCGGCCGTCGCCCGGGTAGAATCCAGCGCGGTGGTCGATCCTGAGTCTACGCATCAGGCCGCTGCGGGCGAATCGGGATACGAGCATCCAGGGAGATCCGTGTGGACGGCCCGGCAACCATCGTCATCTTCGGTGCCTCCGGGGACCTGACGGCCCGCAAGCTGATTCCGGCCCTGTTTGAGAACGCCCGCAAGGGCCGGCTGCCCGCCGGCACGCGGATCGTCGGCGTGTCCCGCACGCCCATGACCGATGACGAGTTCCGCCGGCGACTGTTCGAGAGTTCGTGCCGCTCGCTGGGCGATGCCTGCCGGCCCGACGAGTGGAACGCGTTTGCACGGGGGATCCACTACATTCCCGGCAACGTGTCCACTCCGGACGACGGTGCCCGCCTTCACAGGCAATTGCGCGAGCTGGAGAGCGGCCATTCGAGCGGACGCCTCTATTACCTCGCCCTGGCGCCTGCGTTGTACTCCGCCGCCATCGCGAGCCTGGGCGCCGCCGGCCTGGCGAACCAGGACCACGGCTGGAGCCGCGTCGTATTCGAGAAGCCGTTCGGGCACGATCTGGCCAGTGCCCGGGAGCTGAATCGTACGGTCCTTCAGGTTTTCGACGAGTCCCAGGTGTTCCGGATCGACCATTACCTGGGCAAGGAGACCGTCCAGAACCTGCTCGTGCTTCGGTTCGCCAATACCATCTTCGAGCCGGTTTGGAATCGGAACTTCATCGAACACGTGCAGATTACCGTGGCGGAGACCGTCAAGGTCGGCTCGCGCGGCGGCTACTACGACACGGCCGGCGTGCTGCGGGACATGTTTCAGAACCACCTTCTCCAGGTGCTGACTCTAATTGCCATGGAGCCCCCCGGCCGGTACGAGGCCAACCCGCTTCGCGACGAGAAGGTCAAGGTCCTGGACGCGGTGCGGCTGCCCCAGCGGCAAGAGCTGGATGCGTTTTCGGTGCTGGGCCAGTATGAAGGCTATCGTGACGAACCCGGTGTGGCCGCCGACTCGCGCACACCGACGTTCGCGGCTGTTCGGCTCTACGTGGACACGTGGCGATGGAAGGGCGTGCCGTTCTATCTGCGGAGCGGCAAGGGGCTGGCCGACAAGACAACGGAGGTGATCATCCAGTTCCTCTGTCCGCCCCACATGGTCTTCGACGTGCCCGAGGGACAGACGATCCATTGCAACCGATTGGTCATCACCATTCAGCCGGACGAGGGCGTTCACTTGTCCTTCCAGACCAAAATTCCCGACCACGGAATGGCCCTTCGCGAGTCGATCCTGCACTTTCATTACCGCAGTTCGTATCCCGAGACGCCCATCCCCGAGGCGTACCAGCGGCTGCTGCTCGACGCGATTCGCGGTGACGCTTCCCTGTTCATTCGCAAAGACGAGATCGAGCTGGCCTGGCGCATCATGGACCCGATCCTCGAGGGTTGGGCCGCCCGGGACACGGAGCCGATGCCGACGTACCCCGTGGGTTCGTGGGGGCCGCCGGAGGCTGACCGCTTCATGGAGCACGAAGGCCGTCGCTGGGTCAACGGAGCGTCGCTGCATCATGACGCCTGAACGGACGATCCGCGTGTTCCCGTCGCCCGACGATTTGGCCGTCACGGCCGCCGCTCTCTTCAGCGAGACGGCCCGGGCGGCTGCCTCGGCACGCGGGGAATTCCGCGTGTGCCTGGCCGGCGGCTCGACGCCGAAAACGCTGTACCGGCGCCTGGCCGGCGACCTCGGCCGCGACGTGCCCTGGCCCAGCGTGTGCGTCTATTTCGGCGACGAACGGTGTGTTCCGCCGGACCACCCGGACAGCATCTACGGCATGGCCCGGGCCGCGCTGCTGGACCGCGTGCCGGTCCGCCCGGAGTGCATTTTCCGAATCCCCGGTGAGTTCGGGCTCGGCACCGCGTCCGACGCATACGAGCAGACGCTGCGAGAGACCCTGGCCGCTGCGGACGGCCGGTTCGACCTGGTGCTGCTGGGTCTGGGCGCCGACGGCCACACGGCCTCCCTCTTCCCGAACACGCCGGCCCTGCACGTCACGGACCGGTGGTGCGTGGGGGCCGTGGCGCCGGTCGTCCCGAAGGAACGCATCACGCTGACGTTACCCATCCTGAACGCGGCGCGGCGGATCGTCTTTCTGGTCACTGGAAAAGAGAAGGCCGACGCTGTACGTGCGGTTCTCTGCGGTCCGCGTGATCCGGACCGGCTTCCCGCGCAGGCCATCCAGCCAATCGATGGCAGTTTCTTCTGGCTGCTTGACGAGTCCGCCGCGTCCGATCTGCCGCAGTCACTTGGCATTCGCCGGTCGTGATTCGCGGCTGCCCAGAAGCTCGTCGACGCGAACGAAGCGGTATCCCCGCTCGAGAAGCGCATCCAGAAGCGGCCCGATGTGCGGGTGCATTTTGTCTTCCCGCAGAGAGCCAAGGTGCAGCAGTAGAAGGAACCCGTTCAGCCCGTCCGGCTCGCGCTGCTCGTAGGCCAGGATGTCGCGGGCGATGGTCCGCGACGGCACGAAAGCGCGGTGCCCCTCCGGCGCCCAGTCCCGATTCGAGCCCGTGCCGGGCGTGAAGTTGAACAGCACTACGCCCATCTCCGCCGCCCAGCGAACCTGGTTTTCATTGAACCATTCGTACGGCGGAATGAAGTACACCGGCCCCGGGCCCCGGAGAGCGCCCAAGGCCCGCAGCGCATCCATGTTGGCTTGCAAATCCTGCTCGAACTGCTCACGCGTCACCAGCGTGCGCGACCGGTCCTCCCAGTCGCAATACAACAGGTGGGCATCCGAATGCGGGCCGAGGTAGTGCCCTTCGGACACCATGCGGCGCAGCCACGGACGGTATTGCGGCGTCTTGACGTACTGCCCGGTGACGAAGAACGACGCCCGGATGCCCCGGTCGCGAAGCGCGTCCAGGATCACCGGCGTGCCCTCGCCGTAGTCGCCGCCGGTGAAGATCAGGGCGATCGTACGCTGCGACCGGTCCGCCCGCACCACCGCGCCGTGGTCCAGCGTCCACTCCGGCCGCGGCGTGAACGCCACGGGCTCGGGTCTCGGTTGAGTGCATCCACCAAGGCACAACAACCCGACAATCGTGGCTGCTCGCGACGCCGGATGGCTGCTTGATGTTGCATGCTGGAGCATCAGATCTTCACGAATATCCTGCGCCAGTACAGCGGAATCATCAGCAGAAGCCACAGCGTAACGTAGCTGAGGGCGAAGGCCATGGAGGCGAATTTGCCGTCGGTCCACGAGAGGAACCAGTGCTTATACACCCAACCCTTCAGCGTGATCTCGCCCGCCTCAACCGGCCAGCGAATCTGCGTCAGCAACCGGGCGCCAATGCTGGACGCAAAGTATACGACGATGGCGTTGGTCCCGAACACGCGGAACGGCCACGCCCACCGCCGGATGCCGTGAATGTCGATCAACCAGTAGCAGATCGCAAGCGAGCAGCACGCCAATCCGCCTGTGTACACGACGTACGAGCTGCTCCAGATCTTCTTGTTGATCGGGAATCCTTTGTCCATCAGCAGGCCCAAACCGATCGCCAGTACGCCGGCGAAGAACATGCCTGCCGCCTTCTCGCCGCGTTCACGTTCCGATTGCAGCCAGTGCCCGACCAGCACGCCCAACAACACGGTGGCGATGGCGGGTAGCGTGCTGAGGATGCCCTCCGGGTCCGGCCGGGCGCCGTACAGATGATTCCCGAGCACCTGCTCGTCGACCCAGTTGTGCAGCAGGCCGGGTGATCCTTCCAGCTTGGCCGTATACCCCTGTGGCGCCGGAACGTGCAGTGCGATCACCCAGTACGCGACCAGGATACCCAATACCCACGCCACCCGGCCCCGGAGCCCCGTCGTCAGCAGGATGACGGCCGTGCAGCAGTAGCACACGGCGATCCGCTGCAGCACGCCGGGCACACGTAGGGCCTTCTCCTGGAAATACGCGAAATCGAATGCGAAGAAGAGGATTGCGCCGACCAGAATCCCGGCGCCGACGATCATTACGGGCCGGAAACGCCCGGGGGAACCCGCAGGCCGATCCTGAAAAAAGAGGCTCAGCCCGACGATGCCCAGAATATACGGCGCCATCAGCCGCCAGTTGGGAAAGCCGTACATGATCAGGCCGAGCAGGAACAGGCTCAGCGTCCGCCGGGCAATCTGGGCGTACAGCCGGCCGCGATCGGCCGGGCCGGTCAGGCGCTTGCGGAACGAGAACGTCATGGCCACGCCGACGATGAACAGGAAGAACGGGAACACCAGGTCCGTCGGCGTGCAGCCGTCCCAGGGCGCGTGCCCCAGCGGCTTGTATATGGCGCGCCAGCTTCCCGGGTTGTTCACCAGGATCATGCCGGCGATGGTGATGCCCCGGAACACATCGAGAGAATCGAGCCGACCTCGCGGGGCGGGCGAAGCGGCCGGAACTGCGGTTGTCTGGCTCATGTTGGCGCGCTCACTCCAGGTCGCAGACAGGTTGACTCCGCCCTCAATCCGGCGGGGTGGTCGAGCATTCAAGGTCGCCCGCCGGCTCGCCGGCGGCCGTCATCAAACGGGCCGCGAACCGCCACGGCCCCGACGGGTTGTGCAGCTTGACGACCAGCAGGTTCCATCCCTTGCGGAACGGCAACCCTTCCATCCGATCGGTATCCAGCACGAGTTCCCGCACAAAATCAAACCGGCCAATGACCGCGCCGTTCAGGAACGCCTTCAACCCTCCGTCCGCCGCGCCGAGCAGGGCGATCATGTCCGGTGCGTCGAGCAGCACGGACCGATCTTGCGGAGAATAGACCCACGTGGCCGCGTATGCCACGCGGTCGCGCTGCGGCAATTCGCCCAGCGCACGCTCCAGGTCCACTTCTGCGAAGGCGGATGATACCCGCCGCCACGCCAGATCGCCTGTCTTTTTTTCCGGCTCAGGCCGCATCGCCGCCTCATCCACAAGAGCATGGTCCAGCGGGCACCCCGCCTGACCGGCGAACGGCCCCAGCACCAGCCATTGCGTGATGTAGCCGTCCGCGTTCATCGCGCGCGGCTCGCGCGGAGTCAACGGACTGACACGTTCCTGTCGGGCTGCGCCCATCACGTCCATCCAGCGCGATAGAATACGCCGGGCCCGCGGCCGAAAAATGCCCCGCGCCTCTCGCAGCCGAAGCTGACTGATCAGAATCCGACCCGGTCCGCGCGGAATCTCCACCACTACCGCGCGCGATCCGCCAAACGCCTCCAGCCGGCGGTACATCATGGCCACCTTGTGCTGTTCCGCGGCCGTCTGGTAGCCCTCCCACCGCGTGGCCACCGTCCGGACGAGCACGCGGCCGGTATTCGGCACATCCAAGGAGTGCCGCACGATCGGCTGGGCATCGTCGCGGAGTACCCAACACAAGTCGTAGTTGTTCAACCCGGCGGCAAACGGTGATTCGCGGTCCCCCCAGGCAACATTGAAGCACACGTCCTCGCGCAGCCCCAGTTGCAGACCCAGCCGGTGCGACCAGGCGGTCACCGTCTCCGGGGCCAGTCCATCCAGCAGCAGCGTGCCGCCTTCCGCCAGCAGCGCCTCAACGGCCTTGGCCGATGACCGCGGATCGCTCAATGCCGCCATCGATCCGCCGTCGCAGATGACCACGCCTGCGCTCTGGGCCGCAACCAGGCCAACGTCGGCAAACAGGGGATCGGCCGCGAATTCCGCTTCACCCACGCAAACCACCGACGTCGCGGTGGGTGTCGGCAGTGGATCGTTTAGCAGTCTCCGCAGGACAATTGCCGCCGCGGGCGTGTCGCCACATCGCTCGATCAGCGGCATCCCCGTCAGCACCACGTGGCCCGCGCCGACCGGAATAACCACCAGGGGCGAGCACGAAAGGCCCTCCGCACAATCACCGACGTCCAGCGGGGCTAACGCCGGCCCGGTGCTTGGACGTTGAAACACCGCGGTTGCCACTTCGCCGTCCGGCCCCCACTCGCGGAAAAGGTCGTCCGTCAGGCTGGCCAGCAGGCCGGTCGCCTCGTCGCGCAGATACGCGTGATCGACGCTCCGGCGAATGGGACTCAGCCCCTGCGTTGCATCGTCCGTTACCCCATCCGCGCACACCACGAGCCGCCCGCCCTGGCGCAGCCACGCATCCACCCCGGGCTGCTCCAGCCAATCCCGCAGCGTCCGGTTGCTCGCACCGCCGGCCAGAACCACCGTGGCCGTCGGACCCGACTGGATGGCTTCCGCAAGCCCGTCGCCACGCAGCCGTTGCAGGCCGAACGCCTCCGGCGCGTCCGCGTTGCCGAGTATCCACGCCTTTCGCTTGCCCCCGGCTGTTCGTTGCTCGCGTGGGTGTACGTGGAGCACCCACGACTCCGCGTGGAGCACGGCGCCGTCCGCCGAAGACCGCATGACCAGCTCGGCCGTCGCGGCCACCGCATCCGTGACATCGGGCAGTGGCGAGGCAAACGCGACCTGCTCCGACCCATACCCGGCCAGATTCGAACGGATCGTTGTCTCCGCAAGCGTTCGGCTGCCCTGCACGACGCGAAACGTCGTGACAACGCCCACCGGCTCCACCGTGTCGTTCCACAATTCTGCGGCCGGCGTGATCGTGTCCCCGCCGAACGCCTGCCGAGGGCGCCGGGCCAGGAAGAATCGTCGCCGCCGGTAGCACACGGCCAGCGGGGCGTAGGCCTGGTTCTCTCGCCAGGCGGGCTCCTGGTCCGTGTAGCCGTAGTTGAACGGCAACGCCCGCGGCCCAATCCGCCGGATCGGGGCCCCGTCCTCCACCGCGTCTTCCGGGACGTTCTCCACCGCCCGCACGGGGATCGGTTCAAGGCAGTACCAGTTGATGTTCCACGGCGTGATGCTGGCCGCACCGAGACTGCGCAACCGCAGGAACATGTCCGCCGCGTCCTCACCCACAAAGCGCAACCTCGTGAGGTAGTTCGCGTACACCGCATCGTTGCCCAGCGGGCTCACCCACTCCGGGCCGCCGTGGTAAAGAGAGGAGAACTCATGCACAACCAGGGGTTTGTCACGCTTCCACGATCGATCCCAATGGCGCGGCGTCCCATAATGGCCGGCATGAAGCGGCGCTTTGCCGCCCACATCACAATCGTTTTCGTCGAAGCTGGCAAAGCGCGTGGGGTCCAGCGCGCGAGCTTCGTCCGCCAGTGACAGCAGGCCCTCGAAGATCGCCTCGCCGCCCTTCCAGACCGTCTCGTTGCACAGGCTCCAGAAGATGACCGACGGATGGTTGCGGTCCCGCCGCACGAGCCGCCGAACATGGTCGCGCGCGTTCTCCCAGAACCGCGCGTGACCCGTCCCCAACGTGCCCGCCGAGCCATATACCGCCGACTCGTCGATGAGCATCATGCCCATTTCATCCGCCACGTCGAAGTAGCAGGGGGGGTAGGGCATCGCGTGCGTACGAATGGCCGTCATGCCGGTTCGACGAGCCAGCTCGTACCATGTGCGGGCATAAGCCGGGTTTTGCTGGGCCGGTCCCATGTAATGCCATGAATCGCCGAACAGCCGGATCGGCTGGCCGTTCAGCCGGAAGCCCGTGCCGTCGATCCAGAACTCCCGGAACCCGAACCGAACCGCCCGCGCATGCAGTACAAGCCCGTTGATCCCCAGCTCGGCCCGAACGTGATACAGCTTCGGACTCTCCGGCGACCACCACTCCAGGTCCGGCCCATCCGCGGTGAATCGCACCTGCTGCTCGGAACCATCCGCCGTTCGCACCGGCCGGCGGCCCAGGTCCAGCACGACGCGGTCGCCATCCAGCACCGCCAGCCGCACCTCGACATCCAGAGGCTCCCGCGTGGGGGACACGGTGACATTCACTGTCAGTCGGTTCTGCCGCACGGACGGCTGAACGAAGACATCCTCCACGCTCGGGGTCGGCAGGTACTCCACGCATACCGGCTGCCAGATACCTCGCATGTGCCAGCCGACCCACGACCCGCACGGCTGGAGCCAGAGTCCGTCGCGCTTGGGCGGCGGGCCGACGAAAACGGCCAGCTCGTTCTCTTTGCCGATCGCCAGGGTCTCGGAAACGTCGAACGCGAAGGGCAGGAACGAATCGTGGTTGCTGCCCAGGAAAACACCGTTGAGCCAGACCTCGCCGGCGCCCGCCACGGCATCAAAGCGCAACCGAACGCGCGGCTGTTCCAGTCCCGGTGGCCGGACGGCGGGAAACCGCAGGCGATACCACGCGGCCTCCGCCTGTCGCCAATGCGGCGGATGCCCGTAGTGGTCGTACGCGCCCCAGTCACCGCCGATGGCGTCCGGCAGGGTGTTCCAGTACCCCGGCACCCGGATGCGCTCGCGCTCGTACCCGCTTGCGGGCACGGCCCGAGCCTCGCCGTCCCGGACGGCCGCTGCCTCGGGCTCCGGGCGGAACTCCCAGAGCCCGTCCAGCACCTCGCGCAGATCGCCCTCGGTCCACATGCTGCGATTGCTCATTGCAGCCACAACCACGCAAAGTCCGCCGGACGCTTGCCATGCCCGATGCCCGGTGTCAGCTCCTGCCATCCCGCCCGGCCGGCGCCGTCGTTGTCATTCACGAGCAGCGAGAAGCCCACGACCGTTCCTGGCTCCAGCTTCGTGGTCGACACCAGCAGGTCGGCTGGAATCAGCAGCTCGTACACCACCACTCCCTGCTCCTGATGCGGCCGCACGACCGCTTTGAGCTTCGCGGAAAGGGCATCCTCGGGCCAGCCCGGCGGGCAGTGCCCCAGGTAGCACCACACCGGACCGTCCGGGTTGTAGCCGAGCTCGATTTCGATGTCGTTGTTGTCGAACGGCTGGTCCGGTCGAGCGTCGCTGCCCATGTCCAGGGCCACCTGCACGGAGTCGTAATTCCAGACGGTCCGGTCGCGCGGGAAGACGAGCACGTCATCCTTCACTTCCAGTGCGACCCATAAGCCCTGCTCGTTCCAGGCGAGCCAGCCGCGAACGGTCAGATCCTCCGGACCCGGCGGCTGCGGCGAGCTCGTGTACGCCCAGGTCATCATGTCCGGTCGGATGGTCGGTGGCCGGGCCTGCCATTCATCCAGCTTGCCGTCGAGTTGAACGTCATCCGGCGCCTTCGGGCAGGGCAGCAGTCGTCGTTGGGAGCCCACCGTCAGCTCGATTCCTTCGGCGCGGACAACGGCCTCGATCGGCAGCGACCGGCCGCCCTGGAACGCTTCGGGCTTCAAGGGCAGCTCCACCGTGCGTGACGAACCGGGCTCCAGGGAAACGTCCACCGGCTCGCCGGTCGGCTCACCGCCCAGCTTCAGCGAAGCCGATGCCTTCGTTGGCTCGATCCCGTGGTACTCCATGACCAGGGGCAGACGCGGCGCGTCGGCTGAAAGGTGGCGGACGGGACCGAAGAAGACCTTGAGCGGTGACGCCACCTCGATCCACCGCCAGCCGGCGGCGAAGACCCGGCCTTTGCCGTCAAGAAGCTCCCACGAAACGTCGTGCGGCCCGATTTCCGCCCGCGACGTGTCCAACGGCAGTGCCACAGACTGCGTGCCGTTGGCCGGCAGAGAGAACTCGACGCGTGTTGCCTTCTCGCCCGGCGGCTTCGGAATCGACAGCACAAAATCCGTTGACTCCGGCCGTGGGTTGGACACGTCCACCGTCACCGTGGCATTCGCCGCCCGCGGTACCACGTCGCGCAGGGGATCGCTCCACCGGACGTATTGCGCCCGCCGAATGGCCGGCCCCGGATTGAGCACGTAGACCGGATCGGACGAAATCGGCAGGCTGTATCGTCCGCTTTCTTCCCGATGGGCCTTCCAGTCGCCGTCAAGCTGCTGGACCAAGGCGACGGGTGTGTCCAGTGCCAAATTCGCCGGCACCGGCTCACTGCCCCAGTCGCGCCAGAGCACCAGCACCGATTCCCGCGGGTTCTCGAAGAGAAATCCCCAGACGCCGGCGGCCGGACGCACGATTCCGGCGAAACGCTTGTCGCCGAGCCGTTCGCACAGGGTGCGATATGCCGCATAGGAGGGCTTCACGGGGTAGTTCATGTGCGTCAGGCCGCGGTAGATGCTGCGGTCCGGGTGGTTCGGGTCGTCCGTTCCGTCGGCCAGGGCAAGCTGAAACGTCTTCTGCAGTCCCATCGCCAGCAGCCCGACGGAGTACCGCACGATGCGCGACGCCTGGTCGTGCTCGCTGAGTCCGACCGGCCCGGTGTAGAAGCCGGTCTCGGTGTGCCAGATGGGTTTGTCCGCGTCGCCGTGCTTCTTCATGACCTCCCGCATGGCCTGGAGGGCAGGCCATTCGACGAGCATGTCGGACTCCTGCCCGTAGTTGTGGTAGGACAGCACGTCCATGTAGTCCTTCGCCCCGTGGGTGTACATGCCTTCGAGAAACCGCAGGTCCGGGCCGGCCATCGCCCCGCCTACGATCACGCAGTTGGGGTCGGCCTTCTTGGCGTTCTCGTACGCGGTCTTCAACAGCTTCGTGTAGAGTTCCGGGTCCGGCCTCGGCTCCCAGAACGGCTGGATGTTCGGCTCGTTCCAGATTTCCCACGCGCCGACCCGGCCCTTGTACCGGCGTACCATTTCGTACACGTACCGGCCGAATGCCGCCCGATCCTCGTCCGTCTGCGGCGAGACCCCCTTCGACCACGCCGATCCGTAGCAGAGAATCGCAAAGACGTTCACGCCGGCCCGCTCATACGCGTCGACGGCCCGATCGAACCCGTCCCAGACAAACTCGCCCGGCCGCGGCTCGCACTGAGACCACCAGAAATCCTGCCGGGCCCAGGTGGCCCCGGTGCCGGCCCACACGTTGAGAAACGCTTCACCTTCTTCCCAGAGGTTCGGTCGTTCCTCCGCCAGCCAATGCGAGTACGTCGGCCCGTGGATGCCGAAGGGCGTATCCGGCAGTCGTTGCGCGGCCGCGACCCCGTTGTCCGGTCCCGCCAGCGCGAGACAGAGTCCGAGAAGCGTTGCCGTACGGATGCGATGACACGTCATGGGTTGCCTCCTGTAGTCATGGGCTGCAGCGGCCGGCCACCGATTCGGGCTGCGAGCATAGGGGTAAACGCAGGGCCAAACAAGACCGCAGACCCACGCCGGTCTGACCGAAAACGGTCACGCGATGGTCTTTGCACGTCGTTTTGCGCGTTCTGCTTTCCCCACCCGTTCTCCATCCGGTATACTGAGTTGTCAGTGTTCCGGGACCCGGTGCCCGGACCCGAGGGTACGCACGAGAGGACGAAGGAAGATGAACACCACGCGAGGATGGGCGCTTTTGTTGCTGACCATCGGCCTGGCCGGAGCCGCCACCCTTCCGGTCCGGGGTGCGGACTCGCCCTGGCTGTACGGCATTCACTGGTACGGCGAACCGAGCGGAAGCATCGTGGAGGCAATGACGGGGAACAAGGGCATCTGGTGCCTGGAGACCGTGCAGACCAACAGCGACTTCTGGTGGGGCGCCCAGTGGCAGCGCGACAACCGGTTCCTGACCATGGTGAGCCGGGGCCATACGATCATCGTGCGGATCGAGCGCAACTGGGGTGAAACCGTGCCGTATTCGGGGAACCTCGCGCAGTATCTCGTGGACGTGCAGGCTGCCGCCCAGTCGCTCGCCGATGTCTGCCATATCTGGCAGATCGGCAACGAGATGAACCTGTACGGCGAATGGGGCGGGAATGAACTGACGGCTGCCAACTACGTCACCATGTTCAAGCAGATTCGAGCGGCCATCAAGGCGGTCCCCAGCCCGCTGGGCGAGCAGATCGTGCTGCTGGGTCCGGTCTCCCCGGGCGGCGTGATATCGGGTGTCCGGCACACGGACGGCAACGTGTACCTCGCCCAGATGTGCGACCTGCTCACCCCGGACGACGTGGACGGCTTCGCGATCCACTCGTACGCGGCGCCGTGGAACAGCGTTCCCGTCTCGCGCATGGAGTTTCAGGGCGGATACGTCAGTCAGCTTGCGATCATCGACGACAAGGGATTCGTCAACAAGCCGGTCCACATCACGGAATGGAACCGCCGCGTGGAGAACACCGGATCACCCTATACGGACGAGGCCGCCAGCGCCCAGTTCCTGCACGGCGCCTTCGCGGACCTGCATGCCTGGAACCAGACTCCCGGCGCGCACCCCATCAGCAGCGCGTGCTGGTTCATCTACCAGGACGACCCCGGCTGGCTGCAATACTCCATCGAGTCGCTGCATTCCATCGGCCCAAGCGGACACAACTACGACCTGTACGACGCCTTTCAGTACGCCTGCGCCCAGAACTACCCGACGGCCACTCCCTCCGGCTCGGCGGTGACGCGCATGTACGCGGGGACCCCGACGGGCGTCAACGTCGCCCGAACGGCCACGGCATACGCCGACTCGATGTATAACGCCGCCAATGCTCCTTCGAAGGCGATTGACGGAATTGTGGCCGCCGACAGCAAGTGGACCAGTACCGCATCGTCGGCGACGCACTGGCTGCGGCTGGATCTCGGCGCGGAATACCCCCTGTCCGGCATGATCGTGCGACACGCCGGTGCGGGCGGTGAGCCCGCGTACTATAACACCGAGTTGTTCCAGCTTCAGACCGCGCCCGCCTCCGCGGGCCCCTGGTCCATCGACGCGTCCGTCTACAACAACAGCCAGGAAAGCGTCACCGCTCGACGGTACTACGTGCCCGCGTTCACGCGGCACGTGCGCCTTTACATTACCGACCCGGGGATTGACAATTACGCCCGGATCCCGGAGTTCGAGGTGTACGCGGCGCTGTTGGGCGATCTGGACGAAGACGGCGACGTGGACGTGGCGGACTACGCACGATTCCAGGCGTGTTTCGGCGGCACGGACGTGGCGCGGCGCGAGCCGGAGTGCTTCGCCGCTCACTTCGATGCAGACGACGACGTGGACGAGTCGGACGCCGTGGGCTTTGTCAACGCCCTCACGGGCCCGAACCCCTGAGTACCGCAGACGCTCCGCAGGAAACGCATGACACCCAGCACGATGACACGCCGCGAGCGGGTGACCGCCGCCTTGCAGGGTCGCACACCCGACCGGATTCCACGGCACTATGGCGCCCTGCCCGGCTTCTGCCGCAACTTTCCCGGGGCCATCGAGCGGATTGACGCCCGGTTTCCCCAGGACGTGGCCGACTGCGGGTATCGCCTGCCGGACGGGGCTGTTCAGGGCGACCCGTTCGCGATCGGCACGTATGTGGACGAATGGGGCTGCCCGTTCGAGAACGCGCATTACGGGGTCATCGGACAGGTCAAGCACGCGGTCATCGCCGACTGGAGCGACCTGGATCACTTCCAACCGCCGATGCACCTGGTGGGCGCCGGCATGGACGCGGTGAACCGCACGTGCGAGGCGACCGACGGCTTCACGTTGAGCCCCATCCCGATCCAGCCGTTCGAGCGGATGCAGTTTCTCCGCGGCACCGAGAACCTGATGTACGACTTTCTCGACCAGCCGGACGGGCTCTTCCGCCTGCGGAACATGGTGCACGAGTTCTACCGGGCCTGGCTGAACAGTTGGTGCGCGTCCGCGGTGGACGGCATCCTGATCGCCGACGACTGGGGCACGCAGCGGTCCCTGCTGATTTCGCCATCCCTCTGGCGCGACTTCTTCAAGCCGCTGTACGCCGACTACATCGCCGTGGCCCGGAAAGCCGGCAAGTTCACGTACATGCACTCCGACGGCTACACCCTCGACATCATCGAGGACCTGGTGGAGCTGGGCCTGGACGCCCTCAACGGCCAGGTGACCTGCATGGACATGGCGGAGCTGTCGCGCCGGTTTCGTGGCCGGATCACGTTCTGGGGCCAGATGGACCGGCAGCACATGCTCTGCTTCGGCACTACGGACGACGCACGCCGGGCCGTGCATGAGTTCTACGACCACCTGGCCGCCCCCAACGGCAGCCGCGTCCTCTGCCAGATGCACATCGAGCCGACCGCCCGGCCGGAGAACGTCGAGGCGGTTCTTGAGGAGTTCGAGCAGATTCGGCTGCCGCGCGGGTAAACGGAAACAGATAGGCACGAAGGGACGGAGGGACGAAGGGACGGAGGGACGAAGGCGTAATGCGGGCTGCGCCCGCGTACGTGTTTAGCGTCCCTGAGCCGCCCGGATTGAAGTAAGAGTTTACTTGCGCGATGGTTATGCACACCCCATAATTCCGGCATCGCGTTTGGAACACGCGAGGTCAGGAATAGGGCATGGACGT
>Ga0334890_1001966_pt1 | contig 25025 bp, 14 predicted proteins | sample GraSluR1_MG_3_FD_207220 | JGI IMG/M metagenome (GOLD analysis project Ga0334890, IMG submission 207220) | Sludge microbial communities from methane-producing bioreactor in Wageningen University, Netherlands - Granular Sludge_31_08-R1 | ecosystem: Engineered > Bioreactor > Anaerobic >... | reverse complement strand
GGCATACAGTACCATCGCAAGCCTCCTGGTTCGTGTGCCTGTTGCTCTTCTTGGACGAAGCAACAGCATACCACTGGGAGGCTTGCTAGATGATTATCAGGTGGGAGGAATGGTGTCAGGATTATTTTCTGGTCCCCTTGTGCGACGGTATTACTGAGTTGAGTGCCCCACGTAACCGGCCAACGGCAAACGCCTCCTGCCGCGGGCGTGACTCGGGCGCGCGTTACTCCACGACCACCTGCGCGGGCAGCACGGAGGGCAGGGTGATCGTGTTGTCGGCGAAATCCTCGTGCGGCCGGCCGTTGAGCTGCACGCTGCGAATGGGACTCGGGGCTGGGCAGCAGAAGACGATGTGGGCCGGGGCGGGGTCCAACGGCCCCTGTACGTCCAGCACGGTCCGGCCATTCTCCCGCTTCAGCGTGTACGAAATCGCGCCGTATTCCGTGGGGAAGCCTCCCACGGTCACGCCGGGGCTTTCGAGCCATTCCGGGTCGACGGCCGCGGCCAGGATGAGGGCGTTGTCACTCTCTCGCTCGTACACAAACATGCTGCGGACGGCGTTGACGTAATCGGAGCCGACCCACGTGTGCGGCATGTCGCCGATGAAGCGCGGCATGTCCGGATCGCGCCAGACAACCTCCGCCCAGTGGTTCCAGCCGGCCGGCCGTTGGTCGCGGAAGAAGAAGTCCAGCAGGGCATGCGCCCGCTCCGGATGCCCCAGCCGCACGAACGAGCCGATCACCCGCAGCTCGTACGGCGTGTAGTTCTCCCATTCAAGCTGCCCGTCGCGCCGCTGGCAGAAGAAGCTCCAGTACCGCTCGAACGTGTTCGTCAGTTGCGGCTCGGGGATGGAGCCGAGCTGCCCGCAGGGAAAAATGCCGATAGTGGTCGAGGTCGCATCAAAATCGCCCAGCTCCACGCAGCCGGGAATGTAATCGATGCCGTGCGTGTCCATGGCCAGCCGAATCGAGTCGTACAGCGATTTTCGGTGGGCGTCACGCAGGGCGGCGAACCGCGCCTCCAGCTCCGGCCGATCGAGAATCTGCGCGATGGTCGTCGCATCTTCCAGGCCGCGTTGCGTGAAAAAGCCGTCCCAGTATGAGTGCATCGGCTTGGCGGAGTAGCCCTCGTGGCTGATGGATTCCGGCACCAGGCCGTAGCAGGCGCGCGTAAGCGGCGGGCCTTCGCGATATTCGTCGGTGCAGCGCTGGTTGCGGAGCGATTCCAGGTAGTCCACGCCCTTGATCACGTTACTCAGGTGCGCTTCCAGGAAGGCCTTGTCCCCGGTGAAGCGGTAGTACTTCCGCAGGGCGTAGATCAACTGGCCGGTGCTGTCGTGCTCGGGCACCGGGTCCGGGCCGCGGGCGTCCACCACGCACGGCACCTTGCCGTCGGGGTATTGATGACGAGCGTACCATTCGAGGAACGTCCGCACTCGCGCGGCATGCCCCGTAGTCAGCAAGGCGGTGGAGGTCAGCGCCCCGTCGCGGATCCAGCTTCGCTCATAGCTGCGCGAGCCGGGCTGAATGGCCGGCCCGTCCGCGTTGATCAGGATGTAACCCAGCGTGGAGCGGAACGTATCCACCACTTTCTGCCCCGACGGCGGCAGCGACAGCGTCACGCGGTTCAGCTCCGTACGCCAGCCGTCACACACGGACCGGTACCGAGCGTCGAACGCAGCTTCCGCGGCCTCCGCCGACACGCCTTCCTTCCGGCGGCGCTCGCCGACGCCCTCGTGCAGCGGCGTCGTCACCACAACCGAGTGCCGTTCGCCCGGCTCCAGAACAAACGGAAACCGCGCGGCGGCGGACGCAAGGCCGGCCTCATCCTTCACGCTCCGGCTGGCCGGCAGATCGCCGAGCGCAAGGTGCTCGACGATCTCGCCGCCGGCGAAGGCAGTGGCCCCGGCCTTCTCCGGCCGCGGATCGAACGCGACACGCCGTGCGCCGACCGTGATGCCGCCGTCGTCGCACGTGACGGACTCGATGGACGACACGCCGCCGCTGAAGAACAGATCCTGCCAGGGGGGAAGCACCTGGAAGGGCCGGACGGCCAGCAGCAGTTGCCCGGCCAGCGTGTCCGACGACGTGTTCTTCACGCGATAGCGCACCAGCACTTCCGATGCACCCGGCCTGCCGTCGGCCAGGGCGGTGACCTCCAGCTCCAGCCCCGGCGCCCGCCACGTCACGGATGGAACGGGCAGGTATCCCTCCGCCAGGCTCTGCGTAAGCTCGACATCGGCCCAGGTGAGGAGCCGATCACCCATTCGCAGGAACGGCTCGACCCGGAACCCGGCCTTGTGCATCTCGACCGCGCCGGCCACGTCCACCAGGGCCTCGTTGCGGTCTTCCGGCACGCCCACGACCGTCCACGGCGTCTGCTTCCGGAGGAAATACCGCGGGTACCAGCCCTTCGGCGATTCAGCGGCCACGGTGTGGAACATCTCATTGAGGGATTCGCCGAAGGCCGCGTCCTGGATGCGGATGCCGCGCAGAAACACTCCCTCCCCGCCGGCCGCCCGAATCACGTGAACCCGCACCTGACGGCCCTCCGCGTCGGGCAGGCGCACGTAGTCCCGCCCGCCGTTGCCGCCGCGGACGGTCGCGGCCGGCTCCCAGCCCTTGCCGTCCGTGGAGACGGACACGTCGTAATCCGTCCCGTATCCGTCCGGGCCCCACTCGAGGACGAGGCCGCCGAACTCCCGCATCTGCTGGAAATCAACGGTAATCACCGGCTGCGCGTCGGACGGCGCACTGCTCCAGTGCAGGCGGCCCGACTCATCCAGCGTGATCTCTTTCGCATCGCCGGACGCGGAGGAGAAGTGCACTCGCGGCTGCTTCGTCACGGGCTCGGGCGGGGGCAGTTCCTCGAAGGTGAGGGTGTCGATGCACAGCGATCCCTTCCCTCCCTCCGCAGCCGCCACCGCGAACTCGATGAACCCGAGCTTCTCCAGCCGCTCGCCGCCTGACGGCCCCCAGGCAAACCGGAAGTGCCGCGCCTTGTCCGAAATGCGCGTCCATTCCGCCGGAAGCGTGAACGCACGCCGGTTCACCCACCACACGTTCTCTCCGCTGGGGTCGACCAGCTTGAACTCCAGGTTGTTCGGCAACCCGTTGCCCCGCACGAAGAACGAGAACCGGTAGTTGGCCGGCAAGCCGCGCGGCACCGCCCGTCGCACAACGCAGAACCCGGACCCCTGCCGGAAGTCGAAATCCAGCTTCAGCGCCTTGCCGTCCACGCCGTCCGTTGGCTGCAGCGAAGCGGTGACCCCGTCCGATGGAATCACGGTCCATGCATTGAGCGACTCGAAGTCATCCAGCACCACGGGCTGCGCCCGGGCCACGGAAACGACACACATCGCCGTTGCCAACGGAATGAATCTGTGCATGGTCACGGTCTGTCCTTTCGAATGCTGGTGTTCTGAAGTGAATCCGCAATCGGCGTGAACCCGCGTCGCTCATGCCACGTGGGTGTCACCCGGCGCCGGCTGGACGCCGGCCTGCTGGGCGGCCCCGCACGATTCCCGCACAATCAACTGGGGCGTGAGCGACACGTGGGTCGGCGGCTGATCCGGGTCGGCCAGGCGCTTGCAGAGCAGCTCGATGGCCGTCGCCCCCATGGTCGACATCGGCACCCGCACCGTGGTCAGGGGCGGGCGCGTCATGCGGGCGATCCGCGTGTCGTCGAATCCGACGACGGCCAGATCTTGCGGCACGCGCACCCGCGCCTCGGTCGCGGCGTCAATCACCGCGCAAGCCATCTCGTCGTTGGCGGCAAACACGCAGTGCTGCGATCCCGCCCAGCCTTTCACCCGGTCCCGGGCGAAGGCATAGGCCGTCTCGTACTGAAAGTCCAGGTGGTACACATCCTCGGGCGACACCGGAAGGTCCGCCGCCCGCATGATCTCCTCGTAGACCTGGCGGCGGGCCAGGGTGTCGACGTTCGTGGTGAGACCGCCCATGAACAGGATGCGTTGCATCCCGCACCGCCGGACCAGGTGCCGCATCAGGGCCTGGGCGCCGGCCCGCTGGTCAATCACGACACTGTCATGTTCGCCGTTCTCGACAGCCCCATCCAACAGCACCAGCGGCAGCCGGGTCTCCAGCCGCTCCCAGGGCCGACCCCCGGGCTCTTCGCTCACCATGATGGCCATCCCGTCCACAATGGATCGACGCAGCAGATCCTCCAACAGCGTCTGAGCGTCTTCGGGGCCCTTGGTAGACGAAATCACCAGGTGGTAGCCCAGCTCACGGGCCTTGGCGTTCGCCCCGCGGATGACCTCCGAATAGAACTCGCCATGCACGTCCGGCAAGGCCAGACCCAGCATGTCGCTCTTGCGCAGCATGAGGCCGCGTGCGAACATGTTCGGCCGATAGCCCAATTCCGCGATGGCCTGGTCCACGCGTTGACGAGTCTCGGCGTTTACCAACTCACGTCGATTGATGACGCGTGAAACGGTACTGATTGAGACTCCCGCTCGCCGAGCCACATCCGCGATCGAGACGCGCATCGCTTTCATCTCCAACAAGCCGACCCCCGGGTCGCCTATTGACAACGCTTTCAGTGGATTCTACAGTGACCGGCTATGTTCTGTCAATTCACAATGACATTTGTTCCGTTGGCGCTTCATTTGTTTTCAGGCCAGGCGCAGGCGGACTGGGCTCGAATGCCCATCCTTCGATCGCCGGAAACGGAGGCGGCGGTCAAAATGCGGTTCACGCCGGAACAGGAGACGATGCTGGGGGAAATCCAGCGCGGGTGCTTCCTGTTCTTCTGGAAAGACGTGGGGGCCCCCTCCCGCTTGGCCAAAGACCGCCATAAGGGGCCGGTCTCCAGTGTGGCGGCCGTGGGATTCCAGCTTTCCAGCCTGCCCATCGGGGTCGAGCGTGGCTGGATCACACGGCAAGAGGGGGAGCAGCGAGCACGGCAGGTGCTCAGGTGCCTGCTCGATCGGACGGACAACAAGCGGGCCGGCGTATATCTGCACTATGTCGATCTCGACACCGGTGGCGTGTCCGAGAGCGGCTACGAGGTGCTGGCCAGCACGGTGGACACCGCACTTTTCATAGCAGGTGCCATTGCGGCCGGGGAATACTTCGGCGGTGAAGTGAAAACCCTGGTGGACCGGCTTGTGGTCGGGGCCAACTGGCGGTCCTTCGCGACGAGCGACAACGGTCGGCTTTCCATGGGCTGGACACCGGATGATCCCAAGCGGATGGACGGCCCTGGCAAGTTTCATCACCTGCAATGGGGCCTTGCCAGCGACGAGGAGCGACTGATCTACTTCCTCGCTGTCGGCTCGCCGGTGCCGGAGCACGCGGTGGACGCGCGGGTGTACATGGGGCTGGACCGCGTCATCAAGCGATGGAAGGACCTGCCGCCACACGCGGTGTCGTTCCAGGGAACGCTGTTCCATTTCTTCTTCAGCCACTGCTGGATCGACTACCGCTCGCTGCCCGCGGATGATCCGTCTGCGTTCGGCATCGATGCCCCCCGAATTGACTGGTTTGAGAATTCGCGCCGGGCCGTGCTGACCCATCGCGAGCGATGCCTGGAGCAGCGCAGCCGATTCAAGTCGGTGACGGACCGGATCTGGGGATTCAGCGCCTGCGCGGGCCGTGACGGCTACCTGGTGCCGGAAATCCGGCCCAACGTGATTGACAAGGACAACTGGTACGACGGCACCGTGGCCCCGTACGCCGCCGGTGCGTCCATCATGTTCGCGCCCGCCGAGGCGATGGACGCCTTGCAGGCCATGCGGAGCCTCAAGGGCCCGGATGGCCAACCGTTTGTCTGGCGCGACCCCGCCGAAGGCGGCTATGGCCTGGTGGACTGTTTCAATCTGGACCAGAATTTTGCCAGTGACGATTACGTGGGCATTGACCACGGCCCGATGCTGCTGGGCATCGAGAACGCCCGGACCGGGCTGATCTGGAAGCTTTTCATGCAAAGCGACACGGCCAAGCGTGCAGTCGCCCGGCTCTACCCGGCCAAATGATCGAGTGATTTAGTCATCTTCGCGACTCCAGGCGGGCGGGGGGGCTTGCCAGGGCTCCGATGTTTGCGTGCAAACCGTATTGATTCTCACTGGGGATATCCCGTATACTGGTGCTTGAAAGCGCTTTCAGCAAGAGCCGCTGGAAGCCGGGGGCCGCGGAGTCTGCGGACTCGTTCCGGCGGGATCCGCACGGTGCGGACGGTGTGGCCGTGCCAGTTTCAAGACGGAGGCTGGGGGAGTACGCTATGAGCACCCCGACAAAGGTGACCCGTAAGCCTGCTGCCGGGATCGAACCGGAGGCGGCCCGCGTGGCAGACAAGTACGGTCGATTCGAGCCGGATGGGCGGACGTTCGTGATCACGAATCCACGCACGCCCCGCCCGTGGGCCAACCTGATCGCGAATCGGCGAATGGGATTGGCCGTTACGCAATCGGGCAGCGGATTCACCTGGATCGACAACTCGCAACTGGGGGTCATCACGCGCTGGCAGCAGGATCTGGTGCGGGACGCATCGGGCAAGGTCCTGTACATCCGAGACGCGGACTCAGCGGCGGTCTGGTCACTGGCGCCGGCGCCGACGTGGCCGGCGTACGATCGATACCAGTGCCGCCACAGCCTGGGATTCACGACCTTCATCACCGAGTGCCAGGGCATCCGCGCGGAGTGGACGTTGTTTTGCCACCCGACGGAAACCGTCGAGCTGTGGAAGGTGCGGCTGGTCAACCAGTCGGGCCGGCCGCGGCGGTTGCAGCTTTGTGCGTACTTCGAGTGGTGCATGGGGGTCTCGCCCGACCCGCGGCGCGAGTTCCACAAGCTCTTTGCCGAGACCGGCTACGACCCGGTGCGGTCGTGCATCTTCGCCCGCAACCACATGTGGGACGTGCATTCCGAGCACTACGGGCACTGGAACAGCGACTTCCCGTATTTCGCGGGGCTGTCCTGTACGGAACCGGCGGACGCGGCCCAGGGGGACAAGGCGGCGTTCCTGGGCATGTACGGCGACCCGGCCGCACCGGCCTCGCTGGGGGCGGTGGAATGGGAGCCCCACTTCGGCCGGCATGAGGACCCCATCGCGGCGTTGCGCAGTCCGGTGATGCTTGGACCGGGCGACGACCGGACCATCGGCTACGTGCTGGCCATCGAGACGGACCGGGCGGCGATGGATGCGCTGGTGGATCGAAGCTGCGACCTGGCGTTCATCGACGCCGCGCTGGCCGCGGTGAAGGACGACTGGCTCCAGCGATTCGCGCCGCTGCACGTGGACACGCCGGACGAAACCCTCAATCACCTGGCCAACTACTGGCTGGGGTACCAGGCGGTGTCCGGGCGCCTCTGGGGCCGGGCGGGCTACTATCAGCAGAGCGGGGCCTATGGCTTCCGCGACCAGTTGCAGGACTCGCAGGTCTGGCTGCCGCTGGACCCGAACGAGTGCCGCGACCAGATTCGGCTTCATGCGGCGCATCAGCTCGCCGACGGCTCGGTGTTGCACTGGTGGCACCCGCTCACGGAGCAGGGCCTGCGCACGCGATTCAGCGACGACCTGCTGTGGCTGTCGTTCGTGACGGCGAACTACCTGCGCGAGACGGGCGACTTCGCGATCCTGGACGAGCCGGTCCCGTTCGTGGACGACCGCCACCCGGCGCCGATTCGCGAGCACATCCGGCGGGCGTTCGAAAAGTCCTTTTCGCGAACGAGCCCGCGCGGGCTGCCGTACATCGGCGGCGGCGACTGGAACGACGGGCTTAGCGCCGTGGGTTTGAAGGAGCGCGGTGAGTCGATCTGGATGGGCCACTTCCTGGTCGGCCTGCTGAACGACTGGGCGGAGGCGCTCGCTCGCCTCGGTGATGCGGCCCAGGCGCAGGAGTTCCGGCAACGCCGCGACCGGCTGATCCACGCCGTCAACGAGCACGGCTGGGACGGCCAATGGTACATGCGGGCCACGCTGGACGATGGAACCAAGCTGGGCACCGCGTCGGCCGACGCTGGCCGGATCTTCCTGAACGCCCAGACCTGGGCGGTGCTCAACGACGTGGCCCCGCCCGATCGGGCCGTCCGCTGCATGGAGGCTGTCAAGCAGCACCTCGTGACGGATATCGGGCCGCTGCTGCTCACGCCGGCGTTCGGCAAGCCGGACCCGCGCGTGGGGTACATCACGCGCTACGCGCCCGGCCTGCGGGAGAACGGCGGCGTGTACACGCACGCAGCCTGCTGGGCCGTTGCGGCGGCGGGCAAGATGGGCGACGCGGAACTGGTCGGGCGGCTGCTGAAGAGTTTGAACCCCGCGCAGCGCGATCCGGACCGCTTCTGGGCGGAGCCGTACGTGATGCCCGGCAACATCGACGGGCCGGAGTCGCCGTATTTTGGCCGGGGCGGCTGGACGTGGTACACCGGCTCGGCCGCGTGGTTCCAGCGGGTGATTCTGGAGTGGGTGCTGGGGGTGCGGGCGGAGTGGGACGGGCTTCGGCTGTCGCCGTGCCTGCCGCTGTCGTGGCCGCACGCATCGGTCCGGCGCCGGTATCGCGGGTCGGACTACCGGATCGACATTGAGCGCACGCCGGACGCCCGGGCGGGCCATGTGTTCGTCAGCCTGGATGGCCGGCCGTTGCCGGACAACCTGCTCCCGCCGCCGTCGAGCCCGGGCGAGCAGCACAAGGTGGTCGTGCGGTTCGCGTGAGCGTGTGAGCAGAAGGGCGGTTTCCTTCCACGCGGTGTGAAGATCGCGCGTCACATTTACATGTCTTGTTGGGTGTTCGGCTGGGGGCGGAAGGGGGGGAACAGGCACCCGCCGCGGCGAGTAGGCTCTGGGAAGAGAAGAATGGACTCGATGGACTTGATGGACCGAATGGACCCCGGCGCGCCGGGGCACTCGGCCAAATACCAGGAACCAGTCAAGCAATGCAGCCGAGTGCGCCAGTGCGGGCGGCTGGGCGGAAGAGCGGGGCGAGCAGAATGGGAAGGATGGTCGGGGAGGCGCAGCCGGGGGCGCTGGTGCCAGCGTTCCGTCACTTGCATGCCATGTAGGTGACTGTCGTCTGTATGAACGGGTGTTTTCAGCCTCGTGACAGGGGGTGGCACGTGGCAACGCAGTCTCACGGGGCACAAGTCGTGCATTCGGTCCGTGACAATCCCCCCTGCGCCTCGTTACACCCTCGAAAACCCGTCCGCCTTCGCTTGATTTGGGATTCGGTGGGCCCGATGGCGCCTCGGAACAAGAAAGAACGCGATCGAAAGCGCACCACACGTGGATTGTGGATTGCCGCCTTTGTTATCACAATGGCACTGATGGGGCTTGCCGCGGCAGTAAGTCTCTTGCGTGAAATCCGCCCTCTCGAGCGTAGTTCAGTGGCCGATGTGTCTTGGGAGCTCGGACGCGAGCCGTTCGTGATCGAATACGTTGTTGTTGATTTGCACGGAAACCCCGCAGCACCAGAACTTCGTTTCTGGAACGAATCAGGTTGGAACTCACGACAAACAGGCCCGGATGGTACCGGCCGTGTGAACGTGGCTGGGCCCGCGCTTCACCGAATCGAGACAAACGGAGTGACGTTATTCAGAAGGGACTATCTGGGCGCGCCTGCGCTCAATCGCGGTCTCCGGCTTCGCATTGTGATAAAGGACTTGGAGGCCGTAGGGCTAGCCGACAACGTTCCTGCTCGGGAGCGGGAGGGCAAGGACATGGCGATACAATGAAACCGTGACGATGTCAGGGCCAGTGAGGCTGTTGAACAACTCGTACTCTGCACAGGTCATGCGGCGCGGCGGAACGGTGGCACAGTGAGAACCGCGTGATGGATGATCGTCGGGTTGTGCGACTACAGGGATACCGCAATAACCAGTAGATGATCGAGACGCGGGATCCTTGATGCGCCGTGCGGCTTTGCCGCTCTTGGACGCGCGTGCGTCCGCAGCCGGTCAAGGGGGACGGCTCGGGGAACGTACTCATGCAGGTCATCCAGGGCACGCGGTACACCTGTCCTTGACGGGCCGGCACGATGGGGCGGCGCATGTGGGCCGACAAGACAGGGGGCAATGGATGCGCAGCCACACCGCCGGCATGTCAGGAACGACGAGGTGGTGCAGCTCTTCCTCACGGACGCTGGGCGGGTGCATGTGCATCAAGACGCGGCCAATTTCAGGATACCATCGCCCGGCGGCCCGGATTCGGGTCGCCTGCAGGCAAAACGGGCGGTCAAGGACTCTAGCTGCGTCCCCGTTTCAAAAGCCCGTCGCAGAAGCTCCCGTTTCGAAGGCGCCGTTCCGGAAAGGGGGGGGGCGCGTCCGTCACTGAACCACGAGCTTCGCGCGCAGCGGGATGGCGCGGGCGATGTTGTCGTAGTTGGGGGAGGTGGCCAGCACCATCTGGTGGATTTTTCGGAACTGCTCCGGGGTGGCGTTGCCCTTGATGTACACGGTGTAGCGGACCTCGTCGTAGCCGGGCCTGACCTCGGGATCCAGGGCGTACAGCCCGCGGAGGTCGATGTTGCCGTCGGTTTCGATCCGGAGGTCCTCCAGTTCGATGCCCTCCAGGGCGCAGATCGCCGCGTAGGTGACGATGATGCAGGCGTTCATCGCGGCCAGCAGGTATTCCTGCGGGTTGGCGAACTTGTTGGTGCCGCCGATCTCGATCGGCTCATCGACGCGGATCGTGAAGTCCTTCTCGACGCGTTGCCCGCCGATCTCGTAGCCGTTGACGTGCGTGTCGGAGCGGGCTCCGCCCATCCATCGCGAGGTGACCTGCCAGCGGGTCATTCCCGTGGCCGGTGCCTCGCTCACGCGGGAGATGCCTTGGCGGAGCGCGCCGGTGTCCAGACCGTTCAGGATCATACTCGTGCTTGTCAACTGCATGGTGATTCTCCGTTTCAAACCGCCCCAAGCGAATTGCGTTTGCGTTCCAACCCCTCTGCCCAATCCAACGCCCCGACGGTGAGCCGTTGCACCGTCGACTTGCCAAAAACGAGCTGCGTCCCCGTTTCAACAGCCCCACTCGGCCAAAACTAGCTGCGTCCCCGTTTCGAAGGCCAAGGACGGGCGGGATGCCCGTCCGTCAGAACCACCGCCGTCGGCTGACGGCCAGGACACCCGCCATGAGCAGGCCCAGCGTGGCCGGCTCGGGCACGATTCGCACGTTGTCGACGCCGACGACTGCACTGCCTTCGTTGATCACGCGCACCTCCAGCCAGCCCACGGACTGCATCAGGTCGGCGAAGCTCGGGGCGCCGGTCTCCTGCGTCCAGCCGTTCCCGGCCGCGAGGGCGTCGGTCCAGGTCGGGTCGAACGCCACGTCATAGGACTCCCAGACGTTCGCGTTCGGCACGACCGGGCCGAAGTCGTAGTGCCAGCCGTTCTCCGCCACGTTGCGCCGGAAGCGGAGCTGCGCCGAGTCGAGCGTCGTGTTGAACACGTTCAGGTCAAACCCGCCGCCGGTCACGCCCGCCGCGGCGTAATCGCCCAGGAACTCCGGCCACACGCTGTTCTGCGTGCCGATGTCGAAGTCCGTCGTGAGGTCCTTGCGAATCTGCACGTGGCCGTCGGGGTTGCCGCCGTTGGGTACGTAGATCTGCACGGTCGCGATTGTGCTGCCCACGAAGCCATCCTCGTCCACGTCGAAGCTCGCCACCGTTCCCGGTACGGCCGCCCATGTTGCGCTCGCGGCTGCAATGCCGGTCGCAATGCACCATGTCGTCAGCCCGATCTTTCTCGTCATTGGAATCTCCCTCTCTTTGCAGGGGCGCGCCGTGGGTGCATGGAGAGCCGGACGTGCGGTCCGCACCCCTTCACTCATCGACGACGCCTGGTTTTCGACGGAAGCCGGCCCGAAACCAGCCTCACGGATGAATGGTAGACCCAGTGTGCGCGAAGTCAAGCTGCGTCACGCACTATGGCTGCAGCAAGCGGCTCGTTTGCCAAGAGCACGACGCACCCAGTCCGCCTTTGTGGAAGCCCTGTCGTCGATCCGGCGTGTATCGTTCGCGAAGCACGCGTCCCGATTGCAGTCGTCCGGCACGTCGGAGAACCTCGCGTTCGCGGGTTTCCCTCAGCAGAAGACCGCAACGCTCGTCATGAAGGATCAGGTTCTCGAGAGACCGGCCTGCAAACCACGCCCGGCGTCCGCGCAGACGGGGTGCAGGTCGCTTCGCACGCGCCCTGACGGCCCGCGCGGGGTGCGCCAGCAGTTGCTACCAGGCCCGGCGACAATCCGCGAATCTCCGTTCATGAAGGCCGGCGATTCGAGGGAGATTCAGCGAGAGGCGATCTCCATCGCTTCCGTCGGAAGCTCCTTCTCGCCGGCACTCGGCCGTGATTCCGGTCACCAGATAGTCCGGCATGCGCTGCCCCCCTCTTTGTTGGCCGGCAGACAATCCTGCCGGTCGCTGATTTGTGCGCGCCCGCTGCGCGCTGAGTTGCCCGACCCTGGCCACGCGTTTCCAGACCGGGCGCGAGACGGGATGACAATCGAACCCACCTGGGGCCGCGCGAACGACCCCACAGCCGCTTGCAGGCCGCGGGATCGACGAGGCGCACACACACTTCCCCGGCAGCCTTGTGGTCGATCCGCCTGCCTCGCCTCGACCGGCCGACTCTACCATGCAGCAGGGGCAAATCAAAGATAACGACGAAGACACTCACACCACACGAGGCCGGCCGCAACGGCTTCCGTGGCAACGGACGCTCTCCCACGTCCTTGCGTCGCGCTCCCCACCTTCAACCGAGACGCTGGACGGAGGCGTGTCGTCGATGCAGGCCGGCGGGGCCGCAGGTGGGGTGGGGCCGGGCGCACCACTCACCCCAAAGACCGGCTGGAAAGCCGGTCCCACAAAGAAAGGCCAGACCGGCTGGAAAGCCGGTCCCACAAAAACAAGCCGGTCCCACAAAGAAAGGCCAGACCGGCTGGAAAGCCGGTCCCACAAAGACGGGCGGGGGTGCTTACTGCCAACCCCGCACCATGGCGGCGAACGTCTCGCCGCGCTGTTCGTAGTTCGTGAACTCGTCGTAGCTGGAACAGCCGGGCGAGAGCAACACGGCCTCGCCCGCCGCGGCCAGGCCCCGCGCGCACTCCACCGCATCCGCCAGCCGGCCCACGCGCTCGATGCCCGGCTCGCTCGCCTGGCCGCGAGCCTGCTCGATCGCATCTGCATACCGCCCGCCGGCCGCACCGCAGCACACCACCGCCTTGGCCTTCGAGGCCAGCACGCGGGCCATGCCGTCCAGCGGCAACCCCTTGTCGAACCCGCCGACAATCACCACGGCCGGTCGGTCCATCGCCTCCACAGCCGTGATCGTTGCCTCCGGCGTGGTGGACTTCGAGTCGTTGTAGAAATCCACGCCCCGCCACGTCCGCACGTGCTCCAGCCGATGCGCCAACGAGCGATACGACTCCAGCGCCCCCGCGACGGCCTCATCCTCGATCCGCAGGCACCGACACACGGTGGCCGCACACGCTGCGTTCACCTGGTTATGCCGCCCCGGCACGCGAAGCGGGAACGGCCGGTCCACGGAGACCTGCACCGCCCGGGCGCCGGTTTGCTCCGTGATGTCCACGATCTCGCCGAGCAGCCTCGGATCTTCCGGCCCCGCGATGGCGACTTCTCCCGGCTTCTGGAATCGGACGATGTTGAGCTTTGCCTCCAGGTAGCTTTGTTCGTCCCCGTGGCGATCCAGGTGGTTCGGCGAGACGTTCAGCACCATGCCGATGGACGGGCTGATCCGCACCGCGGCCGCGTCCTCCAACTGGAAGCTCGACAGCTCAAGCACCACCACGTCCTCGGCCGCCATTTCCGGCAGGTCGGCCAGAAGCGATCGCCCGATGTTCCCGCCGAACCAGGCCCGCCGGAACGGCGCCGCACCGGCCCGCTCGACGGCGCTCAGAATGTGGTGCGCCATGGCGCAGGTCGTGCTCTTGCCGGCCGATCCGGTCACGCCGATCAGCCGGGCCCGGCACCTTTCCAGGAAGAGGTTCATCTCGCTGGACCAGGGCACACCGCGCGCTACCGCCGCCTGGAAGAACTCAGACTTGCGCTTGTCGACGGCCGGGCTGACGACCAGCAGGTCCGCCCCGTCCAGGTCGGCCACATCGTGCCCGCCGAGGTGGAACCGCACGCCCAAGCCGTCAAGCTGGGCGACGGAACCGGCCAGGCTGGCCGTGTCGGCCGCGTCCGTGACCGTCACCTTGGCGCCTTGGCCCGCCAGCCACCGGGTCACGCCGATGCCGCCGCCGAACCGGCCCAGCCCCATTACCACCACGCGTTTGCCGCGTACGTCCTGCTGTCCCACGATCTGCTCCCGTCAGTACTGAAAACGCTGCCGCACGCCGGCCGGTACGCCATCCACCCTATGTTATCGACCGGACGGGCGGCTCCGCACCTGCCCCGGACGGGGGCGACGAGACGCTGTGCCCGTTCCACGTTTGAGACGCCCTCCGATTGACCGTTCCCCGGGGCGGGGGTATAACCTTGAGCCGTCTGAGCGTAGACGCCACTAGCTCAATTGGACAGAGCATCGGTCTACGGAACCGAAGGTTTCTGGTTCGAATCCAGAGTGGCGTATTGGGCCAGGAGGTAGGCGACCGCGGGTCGCCAGACTCCACTGCATCGCACCCGTGACCGGCTGTCGTTTTCAAGACCCCCCCCCTCGGAGGGCATGCCCGTTCCGTCGGGCAATCGCAAGCGCGCTGGTTCTGGATTGCGGGACGGTGGGGGCTCCTTCAACTCGGGAATCTCGACCATGCAGCAGGTTCCGAACACGGATAGCGTGGCGTTCATCGAAGCCCTGTTCGCGGAATATGCCCAGAACCCGGCCGGCGTCCCCCCGGAATGGCAACACGTCTTTGACGAGTGGAAGGCGGAGGCCGGCGGCCTGCCCAAGCGGTTCAACGGCCCAAGCTTCAGGCCGTCCAGCATATTCAACCCGGGCGGGCCCGGCGCCTCGGGAGCGGTCATCCGCGAGGTCATCCGCGTGGACTCCCACCAGGACCGCGTGGACCAGTTGGTGCGAGCCTACCGAGTTCGGGGCCACCTTGTGGCGCGCCTGGATCCCCTGGGGCGACACCTGCCCTTCCGGCCCGAGCTGAAGCCCAAGTTCTATGGCTTCACGAAGGAGGATTTGGGCAGGCCGTTCTCGTCGCGCACGATTCAGGGTGCAAACGTCCGAACGTTGCGCGAGATCATCCGACTGCTGAGGACGACGTACTGCCGCGCGATCGGCGTGCAGTTCATGCACATTGACGACCTGAAGGTCCGGCACTGGCTGCAGGACCGCATGGAGGGCTCGGGGAATCGCCTTAACATCAGTCGGGACATGCAGTTGCGAATCCTGACCCGCCTGACGGACGCCGTCATCTTCGAAGAGTTCATTCAGAAGCGGTACGTCGGCGCCAAACGGTTCTCGCTGGAGGGTTCGGAGAGCCTCATCCCGCTGCTGGATCTGGCCATCGAGAAGACGGGCGAGCACGGCGTGACGGACATCGTCCTGGGCATGGCGCATCGTGGCCGGCTGAACGTGCTGGCCAACATCATCGGCAAGAGCCCGCAGCACATCTTCCGCGAGTTTGACGACGTGGACCCCGGCCTTCACACGGGCCGGGGGGACGTAAAGTACCACCTGGGCTACAGTTCCGACTGGACCACCCACGCCGGGCACAAGGTCCACCTGAGCCTCTGCTTCAACCCCAGCCATCTGGAGTACGTCGACGGTGTGGCCCTCGGGCGCACCCGGGCCAAGCAGGATCGCCTGGGGGACCGCGAGGGTCACAAGGTTCTCTGTCTGCTCATCCACGGCGATGCGGCGTTTGCCGGCCAAGGGGTGGTTCAGGAGACGCTGAACCTCAGCGAACTGCCGGGCTATCGCACGGGCGGGACGTTGCACGTCGTCGTGAACAACCAGATCGGCTTCACAACGACGAACCGAGAGGCCCGGTCCAGCCTTTATCCGACCGCCCTGGCCAAGATGCTGCAAAGCCCCATCTTCCACGTGAACGGGGAGAACCCGGAGGCCGTCGCCCAGGCCATCCTGCTGGCGATGGATTTTCGGAAGGAGTTCCACCGGGACGTGGTGATCGACATGTGGTGCTACCGCCGCCACGGGCACAACGAATCGGACGAGCCGTCGTTCACGCAGCCGATCCAGGCGAAGAAGATCGAGCGCCGCTGCTCGGTGCGTGACGGATACCTGCACCACCTCCTGGCCCTCGGCGAAGTGACCGAGGAAGAGGCCGACCGCATCGCGGCCGAGCGCCGCGCGCAGTTGGAGAAGGAACTCTCCGTCGCCCGGAGCGATGATTACGTCTACAAGATGCAGACGGCGGGTGGCATCTGGCGCGGATATCGGGGCGGCCCCGCCGCACAGGCGGACGTGGCGGACACCCGCGTGGATCATGAGCGGCTGGCCGACCTGCTGGTGCGGCAGAGCGTCGTGCCGGACGGGTTTGAGCCGCACCCGAAGATCACTCGCTTGCTCGCCCAGCGCCGGGAGATGGCCGAAGGGAAGCGCCCGCTCGACTGGGCGGCCGCGGAGGCGCTGGCGTTGGCCTCGCTGGCCGCCGAGGGCTATCGCATCCGTCTGAGCGGGCAGGACTCCGCGCGCGGCACGTTCAGTCACCGGCACGGCATTCTGTACAACTATCGCACGGGCGAGCCCTACGTGCCGCTGCGGCATCTGGCGCCGGATCAGGGGTCCGTCGACCTGATCAACAGCCCGCTGTCCGAGGCCGGCGTGCTGGGCTTCGATTACGGGTACAGCCTGGACTGCCCGGACGGCCTGGTCATCTGGGAGGCTCAGTTCGGCGACTTCTGCAACTCCGCCCAGGTCATCGTGGATCAGTTCATCGCCAGCGCCGAGGAGAAATGGCGGCGCCTCAGCGGCGTCGTGTTGCTGCTGCCGCACGGATTCGAAGGGCAGGGGCCGGAGCATTCCAGCGCCCGGCTCGAACGCTTCCTCACGCTGGCCGCGGAGGACAACATCCAGATTGCGCAACCGTCCACGCCTGCGCAGTTCTTCCATCTGCTGCGGCGTCAGGTGTTGCGGAAGTGGCGCAAGCCGCTGGTGGTTTTGACGCCCAAGAGCCTGCTGCGCCACCCGGATGTCGTCTCCAGCCTCGATGAGTTGGCCGGTGGAGCGTTCCACCCGATTCTGCCGGATTCGGAAGCGGACCCCGCCGCCACGAAGCGGATTCTGCTGTGCAGCGGAAGAGTGTATTATGACCTGCGGAAGCGGCGGGAAGAGCAGAACCGCAAGGACGTAGCCATCCTTCGCGTGGAGCAGCTATACCCGCTGTCGATCGCGGACATGGGCAACGCCGTCGCGCCATATGCCGACGGGGTCCCCGCGGTCTGGGTGCAGGACGAGCCGGAAAACATGGGCGCCTGGCGGACGTTCTACGTGACGTTCGGCCCGAGACTGGTCGGACGGTTCCCGTTGTCGCGTGCGAGTCGGCGGGCATCCGCCAGTCCGGCGACCGGTTCGCCGGCCGCGCATAAGCAGGAACAGCAGAAGCTGCTCGACGAGGCGTTCGCTGAGTAAGAGTACCTGCGGTGCCGGCGTCTATTCCGCCCGCATCGGACGTCATGTTGGAGATCCATTCGGATGGCCGTTGACATCAAGGTTCCCAGCGCGGGTGAATCCATCAACGAAGTCCAGATCGGTGCCTGGATGAAGGCGGAGGGTGACCGCGTGGAGGCGGACGAGCCGCTGGTGGAGATCGAGACAGACAAGGCCACCATGGAACTGCCCGCGCCCGTGGCCGGCACGCTGGTCAAGGTGCTCAAGCGTTCCGGCGATACGGCCGCCGTCGGCGACGTGATCGCCCAGATTGATGAATCCGGAAACGGCCGCCAGGCCGAGGCCAAGCCACCGGCCAAGGCCGGGAAGTCCGCTCGGGCGGAAGCCAAGCCGCCCGCGGCCGGGCACGTTATGCCTGCCGCCCGCCGCGCCATGGCCGAACGGGGCGTGACCGCCGACCAGGTGCAGGGCTCGGGCCCGGGCAACCGCGTGCTCAAGGAGGATGTGGACCGCCACGAAGCGAAGGGGCCGGACGCCGTTCCAGACGCAACAATCCCCGCCGCGACGCCGGCCGGCCGGGAGGAGGACGTCGTTCCCCTCACGCTGCTGCGTAAGCGCGTGGCCGCCCGGCTGGTGGAATCGCTCCAGACCACGGCCCAGCTCACGACTTTCAACGAAGTGGACATGTCCGCGGTGATGGCCTTGCGCAAGCAGCGCGGCGAGGCGTTCAAGGAGAAGTACGGCATCAAGCTCGGGATCATGTCGTTCTTCGTGAAGGCCGCCATCGATGCCCTGAAGACCGTGCCGCAGGTCAACGCATTCATCCGCGACGACAGCCTGGTCTACCGCAACTACTTCGACATCGGAGTGGCCGTCAGCACGGATCGCGGGCTGGTTGTCCCGGTCATTCGCGATGCCGACCGGCTGAGCTTCGCACAGGTGGAGGCGACGCTGGCCGACCTGGCCGGCCGGGCCCGCGACAAGAAGATCTCGCCGGATGAGCTGCAGGGCGGCACGTTCACCATCAGCAACGGGGGCGTCTTCGGATCGCTGCTGTCCACGCCCATTCTGAACCTGCCGCAGAGCGGCATCCTCGGCCTGCACGCGATTCAGGACCGGCCGGTCGTCCGCGACGGGCAGGTCGTCGTGCGGCCCATGATGTACGTGGCCCTGACGTACGACCACCGCGTCATCGACGGCCGCGAGTCCGTCACGTTCCTCAATCGCGTGAAGGAGTGCGTGGAGGACCCCGCGTGGATGCTGATCGAGGTGTGAGGGAAAGGGGTGGGCACGAGGGAGCGGAAGGGCAGGTATCGGAACGCATCTGTGGCGCGAGCCACGTGGCTCTTTCACGTAACGATGTGACAAGGCCCCGGTGATGCGTTACAGTGGAGTTCGTGAGTGGAGGGCTTACGCGGATGGCGCGGAGTGGACCCTCGGCAAGCTCCCTGTCGCAGAAACGCACACCCGGAATCGGCCGCGTGTGCCCGGTGTTGACAACCTACCGAATCAGGAGACGAACCTTGTCCCACGAAATCACTGTACGACCGTCACCCCGGCCCCGCGCTTTGGCAAGCGTCATCACAGCCGGCAAGTCCGTTTTGCTCAGCCTGGTGATCCTGACCAGTCTGGGCGCAGGTCGGACGATTGCGCAGACTTCGTTTCGACTGGACGATTCGGCGGATGATTCCTCCGGCGCGCCCACGCTGGCCGAGACGGAAGCCGCGGCCGAACACACGAAGTTCACCCTTTGGGAGCGGGTGCCGCTGACCGAGCCCATTTCAACGGATCGTCCAGACTTCACCGAAAGCACGGATGCCGTTCCCCTGGGTCATCTTCAGCTTGAAACGGGCTATACGTTCACCTACGACCGGGAGAAGGGGGACCGCACGCGCACCCACACCGCGCCGGAGTTCCTGCTGCGGGTGGGCCTGATGAAGAACTTCGAGCTTCGCTTGGCCTGGGCCGGGTATACCTGGGCGCACCAAGCCTCTTCGGAGGGCAACTGGGGCCGACGGTCGGCCACGTCGGACGGTTGGGAGCAGGGCGGTCACGATTTTTCCGTCGGGTTCAAGTACAAGTTTTGGGAACAGGACGGGCTGCTTCCGCACTTCGGCGTCATCGGGGCGATCCGCACGCCCTCCGGCAGCGCGAACGTCTCGTCCGGCGACGTGGATCCGGAGGTCGTCCTGCTCTGGGCCTACGACCTGACCGACGCGGTGTCGGTGGCGGGCAATGTTGTGCTGGCCGCTCCCACCGAGGACGGGCACCGGTTCTTTCAAACGGCCGCTTCGCTGGCCCTCGCGGTCGCCTTGACGGACCGGCTGGGGACGTACGTGGAGTATTACGGGTTCTACCCGAACGCCCATCACAGCGACTGCGCCCACACGCTGAACGGCGGCTTCACGTATCTCATCACGAACGACCTGCAACTGGACATCTACTCCGGCTTCGGGCTGAACGAAGAAGCAGACGATCTGCTGGCGGGCGTCGGGTTGTCGTGGCGCTGGTAGTCAGAAGAGTAGGAAGGGAAGGCGGGACACGGCGCGGGCGGAAATAACCCATCGTGGGGACAGCGTCGGCATCGGATACTGGGGGGCGAGACGGAGAACGACAGGTTCCGGAGCCCAGAACCCTGACCCCTGAGCCCCTTGTTCAGCGGTTCGACCCGCGGGAGTTTGTGATGCCGCAGCATGATCTTGTGGTGATTGGCGCCGGGCCGGGCGGATACGTGGCGGCCATTCGGGCCGCCCAGCTCGGACTGAACGTCGCGTGCGTGGAGAAGGAGCCGGCACTCGGCGGCACGTGCCTTCGCATCGGATGCATTCCCAGCAAGGCCCTGCTCGAATCGAGCCTGCGCTACCACGAGGCCCAGCACGCCCTGGCCGAGTTCGGCGTCAAAGTCGGCCGCGTGGAGCTTGACTTGCCCGCCATGCTGCAGCGCAAAGACAAAATCGTGGAGACCATGACCAACGGCATCGGCCTGCTCTTCAAGAAGCGCAAGATTGCGCGATACCAGGGCCACGGCCGGCTGGCCGGCGCGGGCAGGGTTGTTGTGGAAGGCCCCGGCGGCGCCACGGAACTTGAGGCCCGGCACGTCCTCCTCGCCACCGGCAGCGTCTCTGCGCGGCTGCGGGGCGTGGAACCGGACGGAAACCGCATCGGCACCAGCACGGAGGGGCTTTCGTTCACGGAGGTGCCCGCGCATCTCGTCGTGATCGGCGCCGGGTTCATCGGGCTGGAGCTCGGCTCCGTCTGGCACCGCCTGGGCGCGAAGGTCACCGTGTTGGAATACCTGGACCGCATTCTGCCCGGCACGGATTCGCAGATTGCCCGGCAGGCCCAGCGCCTGTTCACGGAGCAGGGGCTCGCGTTCAAACTCGGCAGCCGGGTGACCGGCGCCCGCGTCAAAGGCGACACGTGCGTCGTCGAATGCGAGGGGGTCGATCCCATCGAATGCGACCGCGTGCTGCTGGCCGTCGGCCGCAAGCCCTGCACGGACAACCTGGGCCTGGACACCGTGGGTATCACGCTGGACGAGCGTGACCGCGTGCCCGTCAACGAGCACTTCGCCACCGCCGCCAACGGCGTGTACGCGATCGGCGACGTCATCCGCGGCCCGATGCTCGCCCACAAGGCCGAAGAGGAGGGCGTGGCCTGCGTCGAACAGATCGTCACCGGCTACTGCCACGTGAATTACGACGCCATTCCCGGCGTGGTCTACACGGAGCCGGAGATCGCGGGCGTGGGCAAGACGGAGGATGAGCTCAAGGAGTTTGGCGTACCCTATCGCAAGGGCGTTTTCCAGTATCGGGCCAATGGCCGGGCGCACGCGCTGGGCCAGACGGAAGGCAGTGTCAAGGTTCTGGCACACAAGGAGACGGACCGCGTGCTGGGCGTACACATTCTGGGGGCCCGGGCCGGCGACCTGATCGCCGAGGCCGTGGCCGCCATCGAGTTCGGCGCCAGCAGCGAAGACCTCGCCCGCACCTGCCACGCCCATCCCACGCTGGCCGAGATCCTCAAGGAGGCCGCCCTGTCCGTCGACAACCGGCCGATCCACGCGTAGGGACAAGCCGCCTCTCATTCCAGCAGCTTGCGGAGCACGGCGTGGAGGATGCCGCCGTGGCGGTAGTAATCCACTTCCACGGGGGTGTCGATGCGGCAGAGGGTGGTGAACTCGCGCGTTTTGCCGTCGGGCGACGTGGCCGACACGGTCACCGGCCGGGCGGGTTTCAGTGAGTCTTCCAGGCCGGTGATGTCGAAGGTTTCGTGGCCGGTCAGGCCCAGCGATTCGCGTGTTTCACCCGGGCGGAACTGCAGGGGCAGGATGCCCATGCCCACCAGGTTGCTGCGGTGGATGCGCTCGTAGCTTTCCGCAATGACCGCCCGGACGCCCAGCAGCAGCGTGCCCTTGGCGGCCCAGTCGCGTGACGAGCCGGTGCCGTATTCCTCGCCCGCCAGCACGAGTAACGGCGTGCCCGATTCGGCGTACTTCACCGCCGCGTCGTAGATGGGCATCTGTTGGCCAGTGGGCAGGTATGTGGTCATTCCGCCTTCCGTTCCCGGGGCCAGCAGGTTCCGCAGGCGGATGTTCGCGAACGTGCCCCGCGTCATCACCCGGTCGTTGCCGCGGCGGGAGCCGTAGCTGTTGAAGTCCTTCGGTGTGACGCCCAGCCCCTGCAGGTACAGGCCGGCCGGCGAGTCTGCCTTGATGGACCCGGCGGGCGAGATGTGGTCCGTGGTGATCGAGTCGCCCACCATCACCAGGCAGCGCGCCCCGCGGATCGGCCGGATCGGCGGCGCCGCGCGCGTCATGTCCGCGAAAAACGGCGGCTCCTGAATGTACGTGCTGTCCGGGTCCCAGGCATACAGGGCGCCCGTCGGGCTCTCGATCGCCCGCCACTGCTCCTCGCCGTCGAACACGTGCCCGTACTGCCGCGTGAACTGCTCCGCCGAGACACTGGCCATGATGGCGTCGGCAATCTCCTGCTGCGTCGGCCAGATGTCCTTCAGGAACACGCCGTTGCCGTCTTTGCCCTTGCCGATCGGTTCGCGAGTGAGGTCGACATCCGTGGTGCCGGCCAATGCGTACGCCACCACCAGCGGCGGGCTGGCCAGCCAGTTCGCCCGCGTGTGCGGGTTCACCCGGCCCTCGAAGTTCCGGTTGCCGCTCAGCACAGCGGCGGCCACGAGGTCGCCTTCGGTGATGGCCTTCACCACCGGCTCGGGCAGGGGTCCGCTGTTGCCGATGCAGGTCAGGCAGCCGTAGCCCACGATGTGAAACCCCAGCGCTTCCAGGGCCGGCATCAGCCCGGCTTTCTCCAGGTAGTCGGCCACCACGCGCGAGCCCGGCCCCAGGCTGGTTTTCACGTATCGCGGCACGCGAAGGCCCCGATCCACCGCCTTGCGGGCCAGCAGGCCGGCCGCCAGCATGACCGACGGGTTCGACGTGTTCGTGCAGCTCGTGATGGAGGCGATCACGACCGCGCCGTGCCCCATCTCTTCCGTCTGCCCGTCGTAACGGACCGTGGCCTTGCGGGGCAGTGCCGCCTCTTCCAGCCCGAACCCGCGCTCTTCCACCGGCGCGGTCAGGGTGGCGCGAAACGCCCGCTTCACGTCTGACAACGGCACTCGATCCTGCGGGCGCTTCGGACCGGCCAGGCACGGCTCCACCGTGGCGAGGTCCAGCTCCAGCGTGTCGGTGAAGTCCGGGTCCGGGCTGGTCGCGGTGCGGAACAGCCCCTGTTCCTTGCAGTATCGCTCCACCAGATCGAGCAAGTCGGCGGGCCGGCCCGTGCTGTGGAGGTACCGCAGGGTCTGCTCGTCCACCGGGAAGAAGCCCATCGTGGCACCGTACTCCGGCGCCATGTTGGCCAGCGTAGCGCGGTCGGCCAGGGGCATCTGGGCCAGGCCCGGGCCGTAGAACTCGACGAACTTGCCCACGACGCCTTTGGCCCGCAGCATCTGCGTGATGGTCAGCACGAGGTCGGTGGCCGTCGTGCCTTCGCGCAGTTGACCGGAAAGCCGGAACCCCACCACGTCCGGCATGAGCATGTAGATCGGCTGGCCGAGCATGACGGCTTCCGCCTCGATGCCGCCGACGCCCCAGCCCACGACGCCCAGCCCGTTGATCATGGTGGTGTGGCTGTCGGTTCCCACCAGGCTGTCGGGGTACGCGACGCGTCCGCTCGGACCGTCGTGCGTGAGCACGACACTCGCCAGGTATTCCAGGTTCACCTGGTGAATGATGCCGGTGGCCGGCGGCACCACGCGGAAGTTGTCAAACGCCTTTTGCCCCCACTTGAGGAACTGGTATCGCTCGCGGTTGCGTTCGAATTCCTTCTGCTTGTTGACGGCCAGTGCGTCCGGCGAGGCGAACGCGTCCGTCTGGACGGAGTGGTCGATGACCAGGTCGCACCGGACGTGCGGATTGATCTTCTGCGGATCGCCGCCCAGCCGCTGCATGGCCGACCGCATGGCGGCCAGGTCCACGACGGCCGGCACGCCGGTGAAATCCTGCAGCACGACCCGGCCGGGCTTGAACGGGATTTCCTCGCGGGCGGCGTCGCGGGGTTGCCAGCGGGCGAGGGCCTCGACGTGTTCCGTAGTGACGGCGTGCCCGTCCACGTTTCGCAGCGCGCTTTCCAGCAGCACTCGAATCGAGAACGGCAGTCGGTGGGGATCGCCGATGCCCAGCGCCCTGAGCGTTTCGAGTCGATACGCACGGACCTTGCCCGCCCGGGTCTCCAGCGTGCCTTCCGCACCGAAAGGATTCTTCGCCTCGCCATTCATGGTGTACTTCTTTCGTGTTGGAGGGGGTTGAGACCACCGTCCCGCGCGCCCCGTGCGAGGGAACGAGAATAGTGTAGCGGCGTCGCCGGGCCCGGCAACCGGTACCACCGGTCGAATACCGATGCGTATCCGTTGAAAACGGGTGTCACGGGATGCTCGACAGGCTGCGGGGTCCGAGAATCCGGTGATGCACGGATCGTCGAGCACCGTCCGATTTCGACATGGCCTTCCAAAGGCACACCCATTTCCGCTATACTCGCGTTCAGGGCGCTCACGAAATGGAATCCCCGCGTACAACCGACGCCTTTACCACCACGAGGTAGGACCGTGCCACAGGCAACCACAACCCCACGGCCGGGCAGATGTCAGGTTTCTATTGCGGCCGTCCTGGCAAGCCTGATTGCGGCCGCCGTCTGGCTGGGTGTACTGCCGGAGGCCTCCGCGCAGCCTGTTGCGCCGATCCGGGTCATTGCCGAATGGGAACCCGCCATCGGGACGCTGATCCGGTATCCCCTAGGGATTCCGCAATCCCTGGTCGTGGAGCTGGCCCAGGACGACCTGCTGTTCGTTCTGGTTACCGGACCCAGCGTCGAAAGTCAGGCACGAGCCACATTCAACTCCTGGGGCATCGACCCGGCCAAGGTCTTCTACATTCACGCTCCGGTCGAGACCGTCTGGACGCGGGATTGGGGTCCGCACCAGATATTCGACGGCAACGGCATATGGTCGATTCTCAAT
>Ga0334890_1001951_pt1 | contig 25148 bp, 23 predicted proteins | sample GraSluR1_MG_3_FD_207220 | JGI IMG/M metagenome (GOLD analysis project Ga0334890, IMG submission 207220) | Sludge microbial communities from methane-producing bioreactor in Wageningen University, Netherlands - Granular Sludge_31_08-R1 | ecosystem: Engineered > Bioreactor > Anaerobic >... | reverse complement strand
TTTAGTTTTCAAGAGAAGGTGAATTTCGATTTATGTTTTTTATTGCCTGAAAAATCTCATTTTGTTTGGCGGCCAGGCTTCCCAGCACTCCATTTACAAAACGGGGAGTGCTGTCGGAGCCATAATCTTTTGCCAGTTCAATAGCCTCGTTTATGGCAACTTTCACCGGTGTACATTCGGCCACTGCGAATTCCCATAAAGCAATGCGGAGAATGTTTCGGTCAATGATCGCCACTTGGTCCAAAGGCCATTCAGGGGCATGTTGCGCAATAATGTTATCCAATGAATTGATGAGAGGATACACTCCAAAGATGATCTCGCGAGAGAATTCCTCAAGGCCCCCATTGAGCGGCGCTTCTTCCAAACGTTGAACCAAGACATCTCCAGGAAGATGTCCCGCTATATCGACTTCGTAAAGTACTTGCAAGGCAACACTACGTGCCTTCGTTCTGGATTTCATCGGTTTTAAGCTGCCGTCTCCAATTGGTAATCCATGTCTTCAACGTGAATATTGATTTTCCCAACTTCCATGCCCACCATTTCCGAAACTGCACGTGCAACCCGTTGCTGAATGGTTCGGCAAACATTGCGAACATTCTCGTCCCCATTTATAACGACATAGAGATCGGTGTAAACCGTATTATTCTCAACCAGTATTCTTACCCCCTCATTTGCACCGCGCGTGAACAGGCGGTTCAATCCCCCTGGAATGGGGTAAAGCCTGCTTACGCCCGGAACGCCCAGGGCGGTCAACCGAGCAATCGTCACCAAAACATCTGGTGCTATGGTGGTTTTTCCAATGGCAGATGGATTCTCTTTCATGTCATCTCCAGTTTCTAATTGTTATTGATTATAACCCGAAAGATCATAAAAGATGCTGTTTGTCAATTCATATTTTCAATAACGGTGTTGTGTTTATGGCATGCGGCATGATTGCCAATGATGCATTGGGAGGCAACGCTGTATATGCTTTTTGAAATGCAGTCTGAACATCCTTTTCAGGAATGAGTAACAAGCTGCGCACAAAATCGGAAGGCATTTCTGATACCAGGACGACTTTTATGCGAATGAGTTCGCGAGCAAACTGGAATGCCTTGTGCGGACCTATCCGAAAGCCTTCCTTTTCAAATTTCGGAAAAACATCCCGGGGATCTTCAATGTCTTTGATGAAGTCCTCAAATCCTTTGCTGCCACTGCCCTCCGGGCAGGCTGCCACCAGAATTACCACACCGCCATCCCGTGTGATCATGGATGCCTGGGTAAGCGCTTTTTGCGATTGATATAGGTTAATATCCTTTGGGTGCCCTCCCACGGAGGCGATCACCAGATCATATTTTTGTGAGACTTCGACCTGGCAAACCTTCTGGGTGATAGGAATTCCCTGAATCATCACTTCAAAGGGTTGCCCGGCCAGCACATGGATGATTTTACCTTCACCATTCAACACGGTATTCAAGGCAAGTTGAACACCCATCAGCCCGCCAATTTCTTCCACATCCTGGCGCATTGGATTGTCGGCAAATAAACCAGTTCGTGCCAGGAGATGGGTTAGCATGGCGTGATTTTGGTTAATGGTACTTCTGCCTGCCAGTCCAATGGCGGCGCTCTTCATGCCGCCAGAGAAACCCATAAAATGATGGGGCTCAATGTTACCAACAACAATTTTTAAATCCGAGTTATAAAATGTTTTATTGCATAGAACAATTGTTCCTTTTAGGGTTTGGCCTAAATTGATCAGGTTATCTCTTTGGTCACAGTCATGGCTGACAACAACATAGTCGCGCAGGATTTCTTCGGGTAAGACCAGGTGAAATTCTTCCGGTGTCATGGGCAGGTGGGTACCTGTGGCAATATAAAAAGTAATTGAATTTTTCGGAATGCCCAGCAATGCCAGTTTTCTTAGCAGCGGGGGGATAAGGATCGAATTGGGAACGGGTCTGGTTTTGTCGTTGATGGCAATTGCCACTGAACGTGCATTTTGAAATGCCGAAAAATTGAATTCTCCGATGGGATTATCCAGAGACTTTTCAACCAGGTGAACCGGATTTTCATGCGCAATGATTTCGTTGGGAAGTATCATTGCAGGTTTGATGTGGTCTGGGATTTCCAGACTTTGTACAGTTTTTCCATAGGGTAATTCGAATTTTCTCATGAAGTAATCCCATAAAAATCACACGTAAAGCATCAAATTCTTGATCGTTGATATGATTTTACCGTCTGAAAGGATTTTATGGGTGAGTAGGGTGAGAAGAGAGAGATCTGTGTTTTTGTGTCTCTGTTCTTACGTAATTTGCTTCACTATTTTTCCCTTTTTAATTATCATTTTATCGTTTCCATTTCAGAAAAACCACTTGAAAAGGGGGGATTTATTATTTATAATAATTTAATGCTTTTGATAAGTATCATTATCACTAACATTTAGTTTATAATTATTCTCGTGTTTTTATGGTGAAAATTATGATATTTAAAGGCTTAAACTATTTTCAAAACATCTATGGCAAATATTTAAGGTAAAAAAACGATGAGCTCTTCTGACTACCATCCCAAAAAATCAGCACAAAGCATTCAAGAAGTCGTCCTTTCTTATCTTAACACAATCTCGTTGGCTCGTTCTGCAAATACCGCGCGCACCTACTCAAATGCCCTGAACGTTTTTCAGGCTGTTCTCAATGACCACGAGGTAAAACCGGGTGAAACTCCAGTTCACGAACTGGGAGAAGAATCAGTCGCCTGGATGATCAATTCACTCAAAGATTATTCTGCAACCACTGAAAGGCTCTATCTAACCGCCGTAGCCAGTTTTTTCGAGTATGTCTCGGCTGAAAGCCTGTCACAGGTGAATTTACCCCGCATACGCATGTTGATTCACCAGCGCGCCCGACGCCCGGGCCAAAGACTGCCGCAATTTCCTAAAGACAACATCGAACTGGTTTTGGAATACGCTGAGACCCTGGCGAGCATACCGGTTGAAAATCCTGAGGTTCGCTTGCGCAATTTGCGCGACCGGGCATTCCTGATTATCCTGGCGGACACTGGCTTGCGTGTGCATGAAGCCTGCAGCATGCGCCGCGGCGACCTGGAATGGAACGAAGGCCGGGCTATCATCATCGGTAAAGGCAACCGGCAGGCAGTTGTGCGTTTCTCAAGGCGCGCACAAACCGCCCTGCGTGATTATTTTTCAGCCCGCGCCCCAATTGACGGCGCCTCCGGTAAACCGCTCTCTTCACTTCCGCTATTCGCACGACATGACCGTGGAGCCGGAAAGAAAATTAAACCCATCACCACTGCCACCGGACGAAATATCGTCCATGAGCGAACCGTTGAAGCATTGGGGCCATCAGCCGAGGGACATATTACCCCCCACTCATTCCGGCACTATTTTGTGACGCGCGTTTTGCAAAGTTCTGGCAACTTGAAACTGGCGCAAGAACTGGCCAGGCACAAAAACATTGCCGTCACCCAACGCTATGCGCATTTGTCTGACAATGAACTCGACCAGGGTTACTGGAAAGTATTCGAAGAAGATCAACCTGAAAACGAAAAATCGGTATAATGAGTATTAAGCTTGAACTCGTCGTTTGGTCAAATGACACAATCGAGGGAGCTAAAAATGAACAAGTTCAAATGGAAGTTGGTTTTTGCCTTACTACTAATCTTGCTGGCAGCCTGTAAAACACCTGCACAAGATCAAACATCCCAAAACGTAAGCACACAAAACACAGCAGCTCAAAAGTTGCAACCACCTGAGGTTGTAAACGAACCTCGCTCTGCCAAAGAAGCACTCGACGAAACACCTGAAATAGTTGAAACGGTTCCCACACCGCAGGGAACCATCCAGGCTGTGATTTCCACGGGATACCTGAATTTACGATCCGGCCCGGGTGTGGCTTTTACTTTCCTGGGATCATACCCCAATGACACGGAAATTAAGGTTTTGGAACGTGCGCCGGGTAATGAATGGCTGCGTGTTGAACTGCAGGATGGTAAAACCGGTTGGATGTCGGCTGCTTTTCTAACACTCCAGGGTGAACTCAAACAAATTCCGCTGGCAACCGTAACAGATGCCCAGGTGGTTACCGGGAAAATCATAGACTCCAGTGGAGATCCCATCACAGGAATTCAGCTTGCCCTGGGACAAAACTATTTCGCTCCAGAATTTCAAATTTCCACCGTCAGTGATGAAAATGGTGATTTCTACATCTATCTTCCACCACAGGCCGTTGGAGCAGCCAATATTCAAATTATTGGTATCAACTGCCAGAGCAAAATTGTCAATTCCAATTGCAACCTTGAAACGCATTTCATCTACAATGAATTTGTCGAAACCACCCTGCCCTCACAATATCCTATTTTGTTTCTCTATGAAAAAGCAACCACCAAAATTGAAGGCACAGTGACAGATGTAGATGGGAAACCCGTGAGCATTCGGGTTAATGCGCGCCGATCAGATGGCGCCCGCTCTTTTACTGTTTCTGACAGCCTGGGAAAATTTTCCCTACCCGTCGGACAAGGAACTTGGCAGGTAAGGACAATACTATACGAACCAACGCGTGAAGGTGAAGCAGTTATTGTCAACATCACCCCTTCAAACCCTGCCCCAGAAGCTGTCACCCTTGCGCCTCCGATGCCAGCCAAAGAACAGGATTAAAAGCCTGTAACGGTTTACCACACAAAATTTGTTTTATTTGCTATAATGTTGTCTATGGATGTCTATAAATCTTTAGTAAAGGGGATGGATATGGACAAACCGGTACTTGACCGTAATTCTCCCGTTCCGGTTTACCTCCAATTGGCCGCGTGGTTTCGTGAAAAGATTTCCAACCAGGAATGGACAACCAATTTCAAATTAGATTCAGAGATTGAGCTTGCCGATCAATTGGATTTAAGCCGAGGAACTATTCGAAAAGCCGTGGAAGAATTAATTTCCGAAGGACTGCTCATTCGCAGTCACGGCCGCGGCACATTTGTGTCAGATGCTGAGAGTATTGGACAAACGCTGGCGACTGAACTGGTCGGCACATCAGAAGAGTTGATTAAAAAAGGGATTGATTTTGAAACCATCGTTCTGACCCAGCGTGTGGTAATTCCACAAAACCGCATAGCGCAACACTTGTCGCTCCTGCCAGAGAAACGCGTATTATTCCTGGAGCGCGTTAGAAAAGTCCAGAACCAATCCATAATCTACCTGCACAATTATGTTAATTACCAATATTGCAATGGAATTGAAAAAATAGACTTTTCAAAAAAACGCCTGTTCGAAGCGTTGGAAAACGAATACCATCTGTCATTGAGTTGGGGGCGCCGCACCTTTGAATCGCGGTTGTGCCCAAAAATCATTGCCGAGCGATTGGGAATTGAAACTGGCTCCGCCGTTATGTACCTGGAACAAATTGTATACCTGGCAGACGGCACACCCATTGAGATATCAGACGTCTGGTTTCGAGGTGATCGTTTTAAGCTAAGTATTGACTTGAAGCGTAAAGGTAGCTTCTACTTCGACCCCCTTCAAATTGAACTCAAATAGATTAAGAGGAACATCGAACAAGCATGATAACTTCCCGACAGCGCGTAAATACAGCACTCAGCCATCTTCAGCCAGATCGCACCCCCGTTGATTTTCTAGCCACACCCGAAATTTGGGAACAATTAGTAAAACATTTTTCCATTGAATTTTTTAATCACAATGATGCTTCATTTTTTGACCCTACCTGGGAAAGAATTTTAGATATCCTGGAAGTGGATTGCCGTGTCGTTTCCTATGACCAGTTCTGCGTTCCACCAGACAAAATACGATCTGCCGGCTCAAGCATTGACTGGTGGGGCTCATTCGGTCGCTCAACCCCCGGCAGAATGTGGAGACAGGTTCACAATGAAGGCATCCTGTCAGATATCTGGGGAAGAAGATTTAAAACTGTGGCGAATCCAACAGGCCATTTTGAAGAACTGGCAGAATTTCCCCTGGCGAAAGCCCAAACCATCTCAGACTTGAGAACCCATCCCTGGCCTGAACCAGACTGGTTTGATTTCTCCCCCATTCCGGATGTGTTAAAGTCACTGGATGTTGAAACCGAACGGCATATTCGTTTTCGCATCGGTTCGGTATTTGAAATTGCCTGGCAATTGCGCGGAATGGAACAATTTATGGTGGATCTGGCGACTCAGCCAGAAATCCCACTATACATTATGGATCGGCTCGCCGAGGTTTATATCGAGAACACAAAACGTGTATTGGAATTAGGCAATGGCCGCTTTGACATGGTCTATTTATACGATGATCTGGCTTCACAAAACAATTTGCTGCTCTCGGTGAATATGTGGCGCAACACCATCCGTCCGCGGCAAGCCCGAATCATCGAAGCTGCCAGGCAATGGAAAATCCCGGTCATGTATCACACAGACGGCGCCGCTTATAAAATCATCCCTGAATTGATGGATATGGGCGTTGATGTCCTCAATCCTGTGCAGCCGGGTGTAAAAGGGATGGAATTTGACCGCCTGAAATCTGAATTTGGAGATAAACTTTCCTTTCACGGCGGAATAGATATTGTAAAAACACTTCCGACTGGCAGCGAAGAAGATGTTCGCAATGAAGTTCGTGAGAATATTCGCACTCTTGGAAAAGACGGCGGTTACATTATGGCAAGTTCTCACCATATTCAAGCAGGTACGCCGTTACCTAACATTATGGAAATGTATGAACTCCACTTAAGATAGGCGAACCAATGACCGCGAAAAGATTGATTGACCTTTGCACTACGAGACAAAATCCGCTGGTTGTGCCTTTGATGGGCTTTCCAGGAACTCAATTAACCCATTCATCCATCTGGCAGAATGAATTTAACTCAGACTTACAATTTCGCAGCATTCAAGCATTAGTCGAGCGTTTTGAACCAGACGCCATATTCTACATCATGGATCTTGCGGTGGAAGCCGGCGCCATCGGTTTACCGGTTTTGTTCCCTGTGGATGGTTCCCCAACTGTACGCTCACACCTTGTGAAAGACATTCAAGACCTCGAGCAATTAAAAATTGTGGATATCTTGCACGATGCCCGTGTTAAAACCTACCTGGATGTCATGCAGCGCATGTCTTCGAACCTTAACATTCCAAAAGGCGCCTATGTGATTGGGCCATTTACCCTGGCGGGGCTGATGATGGGCGCCACTGAGCTGGCCATGGCAACCATCGACAATCCTGCGCTGGTGCATGCTGCCGCAGAATTTGCCACACAAACCATCATCCGCTATACCGGTGCGCTGGTTGATGCAGGTGCAGATATGATCGTGATTTTGGAACCAACTGCCACGTTTATTTCTCCGAAAGCGTTTAAAAAATTTTCCGGGCAATATGTTGAAAAAATCATCCGCTCCATTGAAGCCATGCCAGTGCTGCACATCTGCGGAGACACGAAACATTTAATTTCAGCCATGTGTGAAACCGGTGCTCAGGGCTTGAGTTTGGATGCCCCGGTTGATTTTAACGATACAATTCAAAAAATACCTTCCGACATGGTTCTCATCGGCAATATTGACCCGGTTAGAGTAATGGTTTATGAAACCCCAAAAGGAGTTGAAAAAGCGGTTCATCAGCTTTTAACCAGGATGAGAGGTCACCAGAATTTTATTCTGAGCACCGGTTGTGACCTGCCTCCCGAAACGCCGTTGGATAACATCGCAGCCTTTATTAAAGCCGGACGGAATCAAAACTAAACCCGTTGTGACACACTGATTTAATAAACAAAGCACAATTTCATTTGAGGAGTAACGAATGGAGCAACCACTGCAAGAAATTTATCAGGGAATTTTGGACGGAGACCAGGGCATGGTAATGGATGGGGTTAACCAGGCGTTGGCGCAAAATATCCAACCGGCTGATATTTTGAACAAAGCCATGATCGAAGCCATGGGACAGGTTGGAAAGCTGTTTGAAGAAGGCGAATATTTCGTTCCTGAGATGTTGATCGCCGCACGCGCCATGCAAGCGGGTTTAGGTATCTTAAAACCACTATTGGTTGAAGCTGATGTAAAATCAGCCGGGAAAGTGGTAGCCGGCACGGTTAAAGGTGATTTGCATGACATTGGAAAAAACCTGGTGACCATGATGCTGGAAGGCGCAGCATTTGAGATTATCGACCTGGGAACCGATGTCAGCCCGGAGAAGTTTGTTGAAGCAGTGCGAGAAACAGGTGCGCAAATTGTTGCCATGTCTGCATTGCTAACCACAACCATGCCTAGCATGAAAGATACCATTGAAGCATTAAAGGCAGCCGGCTTACGTCAAAATGTCAAAATCATGGTTGGCGGGGCTCCTCTCACCCCTGAATACGCCCATGAGATTGGCGCCGACGGTTTTGCACCAGATGCCAGCCGAGCCGTTGCAACAGCCAAACAATTATTAGCGAGTTAAAAAATTCGTCATAGAAAAAAACAAAGCCCATCAAATCAATCGACGGGCTTTGTTTGGGTTAAATTTCCGGATCATTTTCCCAGGGATAAATTTCTGTGCCTTTTGCCGCGTCCCTGATTTTGGGATCGTCGGAATAGAATCCACGCCTTTCCGAAGGAATCAATTCAGCAATGGCACGCATGATGCGGTGACCAGCTTCGTTTAATTCTTCACGATCAGGCCTTTTTTCGTTTTGATGTGGAAATAAATAAAACGGCTTCCCGATGTTTGCCTGCACATGCGCGCGTTTTCCTTTGCGCAATTCCCGAAATATGGCAGGAAAATTATTCAACCCGACCGGCAATACCGGCGCCCCGGAGGTCGCCGCCAGGTAAGCCAGCCCGGGGCGTGGAGGACGCAATACCTGCGCCCAACTGCCCGCCTCGGGGAAAATCCCCAACACCCCTCCTCCCTTTAATACTTTCCTGGCAGCAATCAAGGCATCCCGTGAAACTCCTCCACGATGTACTGGATAATACCCATAGAGTTTGGTCAACCAGGTTAAATATGCCGGGGCGTTGGGCATGTTTGTTCCCCCAACAAATTCAATCTGCAGAGGAGTAATACCAATCAACGCAACTGGATCCAAAAAACTAAAATGGTTGCCTGCCACCAGTAAAGGACCCTGGTTCGGGAAGTTTTCAACTCCCGTCAACTCAAAACTACAAATCAACCGGAAGGCTGAATTGATAAATTGACGCAAAAGCGTGCGAATAATCCTTCTTCGGGGTTTATGTTTCATAAGTTTTCTTGATCCATTACAATTATGTTAATTGTTTATGGCGTTTCTCATAACTTACATCACGCACAAACAAAAGGACACTCAAGCCAACTGCCAAAAAAGCAACGATTGAAAATAACCCAACCCTTTGCCCCGCCTTTTCAGCTTCAACGACCGCCATACCCTGTCGTTCGTACCACAACGCCCCCTGCGCTGCCAGCAAGCCAAACAGTGTGGGGCCGATGGATGATGACGTTCTTCCCGCAACAGCAAACAGGCCGTAGAATTCTGCTGATTTTTCCTCCGGACTCATTTGTGCCACCATGGTGCGGCTCACAGATTGCACACCGGTCAGGGCAAATCCAGCCAGAGCTCCCACACCGAAAAAGCCGTAAAGGTCTTTAACCAGAAAAACTAAAATCAAGATGGTAATAATCATCAAGATCAACGAAATCACAAGAGAGGTTTTCGTTCCGTATCGATCGGCGAATTTTCCAGATAAATAGGCGCCAATCACACTGGTGACCTGAACAATGATCATAAAGATAATCAACTGCTGCTGATTCATCCCAAATAATACAGCGCCTAAAATCGCAGCAAAATCCAGAGTCATTAAAATACCATCATTAAAAATCAAGAAGGAAACGAGAAATTTAATAAACTCTTTATAATTACGAGCTTCACGGAACGTCCTCCATAACCGGCCAAAGGCAAAAGCAAATATATTGCGGCCTTCAGGGATGGGTGTTTTAATTTTTGTTTCTTTTACCCACAAAAAAAGTGGAATTGTGGAAAGGAGAAAGAACAATGCTGTAATTACCAATGATAACCGCACCACAAATGTTCCGCCAATAAACACAATCAAGGGCAAAACGATCAACAAACAGACAATTCCGCCGGCTGAACCAACCGCCCAGCCATTGCCTGAAACATGCCCCATCTCATCTTCAGAGGCAATATCAGGCAAAAGTGCATTGTAAAAAACCTGTGCGCTGCGATAACCAATTTCAGCCAGGATAAAAAAGATCATTCCCAGTGCGATATCACCTGCCTGAACAAAAAAGAGCATTGCGGTAAAAAAGCAAGACATCACAGTAAAAAAGAATAAATTTCTTTTCTTTGTACCTGAGTAATCAGCGATTGTGCCCAGTATGGGTGAAATTATGGCTACCACCAGCATGGCAATGCCAAGTGACAACCCCCACAGCCAGGAACCACGCGCGCCGCCCACAACCTGTTGTTTGAAATAGGCTGAAAATACAGCCAGCAAAACCACCGCTGCATAAGCCGAATTTCCGAAATCGTATAAATACCATGACCAGCGTACGCGCGGGCTCGATTTTGGTTGGATATCTGTGATTTGTGCCATTGAATTATTCCTTAAATAAAAAATTTCCTCACAAGAATGACCATCTTACTTTAAAATAAATAACCCGATAAGGAAAGGTTCGGTTCTGCCAGTAATTGGCAAATTAAAACGCATAATGAATAATGATACACCATTCTACTACGGTCATATCCCTGTCTATGGGAAATTTATCCTGGCGCCCATGGACGGCTATTCTGACATGCCATTCCGTGTTATCTGTCGGGAATGCGGTTCTGCGCTATCCTATACGGAATTTATTCCAGCAGCCGACATTTTGAATAAAAATTTCACCACTGACCGTCGGATAATATTTAAATCGATAGAACGACCAGTCATCATTCAATTGTTTGGTGAGAACATTGAACGGTTAATCATTGCAGCCCAAAACTTAGAAGAACTCAATCCAGATGGCATAGATATTAATATGGGATGCTCGGTAAAATCAATCAACCGGGATGCCGGGGCTGGTTTGCTGCGCGACCCCGTTAAAGTCGCCGCACTCTTCAATGGTCTTGCGAAAGCTGTAAAAATCCCCGTAAGCGCAAAAATCAGGCTGGGATGGGATGAGAATAGTCGAAATTATTTACAAATCAGCCAGATATTGGAAGACAATGGAGTTAAAATGATTGCAGTGCATGCCCGCACACGTGATCAGCATTTTAATGGAACCGTCGATTGGAATGCTATTGCTGAGATCAAAACTCATGTAAATATACCTGTCATTGGGAATGGCGATGTTAAGACAGCCCTGGAAGCAGAACAAATGTTGAAGGTTACCGGTTGCGACGGAGTTATGATCGGTCGTGCAGCGATAGGAAATCCCTGGATTTTTTCTACGCCATCATCGGCTGATATCGCGCCTGAGATAAGAAGAAATACAATTTTCAAACACTTAAGCCTTGAATTATCTTTTTATGGTGTCGAAACTGGTATCAAACGTTTCCGTAAACATTTTTGTGCATATATGAATCATTTGAACATCTCAAGAGATTCTTATCGAAATTTGTTAATAATAGGATCGCCGCGGCAGTTTCTAGAAGAACTTGAAACTTTTCTTAATAAGAATAATCTATAGTTGATTAAGCTAATAATAATTTTTTCGGAGGCTGATTATCCATGGGGTTTTATCTGGCAGCGAAGGAAGTCATTAGAAACAGAAGTAGATTCTTTCTCTTCAGCCTTGTCATTGCATTAATTACCACCCTGGTGTTATTTATTGCTGCTCTGGCTGAAGGCCTGGCGCAAGCCAACAAGCAATATTTAGAAAAAATTGATGCACAATTAATTCTTTTCCAAGACAAGGTTGAACTCTCTGCAACCAGCAGCCAGATTGGAAGATCAAAATTAAATGACATCCGCCGAGTGGATGGCGTTGAAAAAATTGGCCCAATTGGATTGTCCTCAGCAAAAATCATGCTGGCAGAACAGAATAAACTATTTGATATATCAATTATTGGCGTCGAACCAGATAGCCCGGGCTCTCCGCCCGTACTCGAAGGCCGCCCCATTCAAACCAATCGCGGTGATGAGACAGTGCTTGACCAAATTGTTGCATCGCAAAACGGCATCAAAGTCGGTGAAACCATCACAATCCAGTCGCTGCAAGATTCAAAAGAACAATACTACCGGCTGAAAGTGGTTGGAATTACCGAGCCGCGCCAGTTTCTTTATAACCCATCCATTTTCGTGCCCTATCTCACCTGGGACCGCATTCGGCCAAAAGCGATGCGCGGCGGCGCACTGGTTGAATTAACCACAAATATTGTGGCGGTTCAGGTTAAGCAGGGTTTCGATTCAAATATCACAGCTGAAAATATTAAATCGCAGGTTCAAGGTGTTGATGTTGTCGATATAAAAACTGCATACGAGTCAATTCCTGGCTATAGTGTACAGCAAACCACATTGAACACACAGCAAACCTTCACACTCCTCATCGGTATACTGGTAATTGGGGGCTTTTTCCAAATTCAAACACTCCAAAAAATCCCACAAATTGGAGTTTTAAAAGCTATTGGTGCTCCCAATAAAGTGATTGCCAGTTCGGTGGTACTGCAAATTGTTATTGTGACAACCTTTGGTGTTTTAGTGGGAGGGTTTGTAACACTCTTGCTTTCTCTGGGATTGCCTGATGGAATTCCCATAGTGTTTTCCATAAGGTCATTGATAATTGATATCGTGTTATTGATTATGATCGGGCCTATTGGAGGCTTGGTTGCAGTGAGATCAGCCATAAAGGTTGAGCCCCTAACTGCATTAGGTTTATCAGCTTAGTAATTGGTGCGTGAATTATGACAGATGCTGTAATAAGAACTGAAGCTGTTTCAAAAATATATAAAACGGGTGACTTGCTGGTAAACGCCGTAAAAGAAGTTTCGTTGGAAATCCATGCTGGTGAATTTGTAGCCCTGGTTGGCCCAAGCGGATCAGGAAAAACCACCATGCTTGCAATTTTAGCCGCATTACTTTCTCCTACGCAGGGAAAAGTGATCATCGACGGCCGCAATTTACAGGATATTCCTGAAAATGAGCGGGTGAAATTTAGACGGGAAAGAATCGGATTTACCTTCCAGGCAAATAATCTGGTTCCTTATTTAAATGTGCTGGAAAATGTGGGACTCATGTTGCGATTAAATGGAACCTGGAATCCAGAAAATCAAGAGAGAGCTGTGCTATTATTGAAACGACTGGGTATGGGAGATAGACTAAAAAACCTTCCCGGGCAGCTTTCTGGTGGACAAATGCAGCGCGTGGCAATTGCAAGGTCGCTGATTCACCGCCCCAGTGTTGTCCTGGCAGACGAACCAACGGCAAGCCTCGATACTGAGCGCGCTTTCCAGGTCGTTCAAATTTTTTCCGATTTGATTCACGAACAACAAAAAGCCGGCATCATGGTCACACATGATCTGCGTATGGTGAAGTATGTTGATAAAGTCTATCAAATGATGGATGGTGAACTGGCCTCCATTGTTGACGACCGTGAAGAAATTGAAGCCATGGCGAGTGGAGGCATCGGTTTCGCCCCATTTATTCGCCACGAAGAGCCTTTGGTATAAATTTCCGCACCTTTTTCGCGATTTCTTCGTATAAAATAATGTATTGTGTTCATAACAGGAGTGCTTTTTTTACCCCCTGGAGGATGGATGTTTAACAGGCTTTTTGCAAAAAAGAAGGAATCTGAAAAGAATTCTCAGTTCATTCCACAGAAAATTGAAGTAGTAACCGGTGCACCGATCATTGTATTAAAGGACATCGTTAAAACTTATTCCAATGCTGCTGGTGAATTCACCGTTTTAAAAAGCGTGAATGCTTGCTTCAATAAAGGTGAATTTGTGGGTGTTATTGGCAAATCAGGAAGCGGCAAATCCACACTGATCAATATGATCACAGGCATTGATCACCCCACATCGGGTGAAGTGCTTATTGCCGGAACCCCGGTTCACACGCTTGCCGAAAGTGAAATGGCGATCTGGCGAGGTCATAACCTTGGAATTGTGTTCCAATTCTTTCAATTGCTTCCCATGTTGTCATTACTGGAAAACGTGATGCTGCCCATGGACTTTTGCAATATTTATGAGCCGGTTGAACGAGAAACAAAAGCCATGGAATTGCTTCGACTGGTTGAAATGGAGGAACATGCGCACAAATCTCCCAGTGCCATTTCTGGCGGGCAGCAACAGCGTGTTGCCATCGCCCGGGCACTTGCAAATGACCCCCCGATTTTGATCGCAGATGAGCCCACCGGAAACCTGGACTCCAAAACTGCCGATTCTGTATTTGCCATGTTTGCAAACCTGGTTGACCGGGGAAAAACCATTGTCATGGTCACTCACGACACTTCACTTGCCAAGAGAGTGTCTCGAACAGTACTCATTGCAGATGGTGAACTGGTGAATGAGTGGGTTTTCTGCACACTGCCAACTTTGACTCACCAACAAATGTTGACAGCCACCAAGAAAATGGAAACTCTAACTTTTAAACCGGGTGAAGAAATCATCCAACAAGGTCAAATTGGAGATCGATTCTTCATAATAACTGAAGGTTTTGTTGAAATTGCCCTTAAGCGGCCGCATGGCAGTGATGTTGTGGTAACCCGCATGGGGCCCGGCCAATATGTGGGCGAAATTGAGGTTTTGCGCGGCGATCGAGCCATTGCAACCGTGCGCGCCGCCGAATTGCCGGTAAATGTGCTGTCTTTGAATCGTGAAACATTTCTTAAGTTACTGGATGAATCCGAATCAACCCGCAAGGCAGTCGAATACATCGTCAATCAGCGCATGGATGAGAACCGTAATGCCCGTAAGGATCTATCATGAAATTGGCTCCGCGCTGGCGCAAAATCCTTCAAGATCTGTGGGGAAACAAAATCCGCACCGTTCTGGTAATTCTTTCCATCTCGGTTGGGGTATTTGCTGTTGGTTTTGTATCCGGATCGTTTAACATCATAATGGGAGATATGGATAAAGACTACCAGTCTTCTAATCCACATTCGGCGATCATCTATTGTGAACCATTTGACGAAAGTTTTGTTGAATCATTGAGAAATATTCCCGAAATTGCTGATTTGCAGGGGCGCAGGTCAATTGCAGCCCAGGTAAAAGACAAATCGGGAAAAACAATTGCAATGAGTATCACTGCCTTACCGGAAGAGGGCAAGCAAACCATAGACAAAATTTTCATCCTGGATTCAAAGTACCCCACCAGTCTCGCCAGGCAGAATTCATATCACTACATTTCACTTGAACAAACAGGCGCCCAGGCGTTAGGAGTCGAACCTGGCGATATCCTCAATGTTGAAATTCAGGGTGTTAAAACACGCGAATTGCTGGTCACTTCCATCGTCCATGATCCTGGCAATCCATCATATTTATTTTCCAATCAGGTGGCAGCCTATATTGACAAATCCACCATGCAGTGGCTGAGCGGCTCAAATGATTTGACACAACTATATTTCACAGTTCAAGAAAACAAAACGGACGAAGAGCATGTCAAACAGGTTGCCAGCGCAGTCTCTGACAAAATAAGCAAAAGTGGACGCGAAGTCTATGGGTCTTTTGTATATAGACCCGGTCAACATTTTGCTGCAGATATCACCTCGGCGCTTGGCGCCTTGATGAGTTTCCTGGGAGCATTCTCTGTTTTATTGAGCGGTTTTCTTGTGATCAACACAATTAATGCCCTGTTGGCTCAACATACGCGCCAAATAGGAATTATGAAATCCATTGGTGGAACAACCAGCCAAATTATTACCATGTACCTCGTTATGGTATTGGCTTTTGGTTTGCTGGCATTTCTAATCGCCGCTCCATTGGCAGCCGCAGCAGGTTATGTGGTCGCCAGGGGAATCGGTTCATATTTAAACTTTCACGTGGCCGGTTTTCGAATTCCGACCAGCACGCTTCTGTTGGAACTTGCGGTGGCAATACTCATTCCACTGGTCTCTGCATTGTTTCCGATTTTCAAAGGCACGCGCATTAGTGTACGCGAGGCCATTAGTGATTATGGTTTAAGTGGACAGAAGGCAGCAGTCACATTTTTCGACCGCATCATTGACCGTTTGCACAACCTCCCCCGCCCCCAAATCATTTCACTAAAAAATACTTTTCGCCGAAAAACCAGGCTGTTCCTCACACTCTCAACATTGACTTTAGCAGGGGCAATTTTTATTAGTGTATTAAATGTCCAGGCCTCATTTATAAAAGAAATTGACCAGACAATTGGATATATTCTTTCTGATGTAAATATTGCTTTCTCGCGCCCTCATCGCATTCAGAAATTGCAATCCATTGCTTATTCTGTTCCAGGGGTGGTGATGGTTGAAGGATGGGGTGCAGCTTCTGCCGAGATGCTGCACAGCAAGGGAGCAGATACCAGCACTGAAATAACCATTCTCGCACCTCCGGCGCAATCTACCTTGATTAAACCTGTCCTGACCGCTGGCAGATGGCTTCGCCCGGATGATGAAAATTCCATCGTAGTAGGAAATCATTTATTAAAAGTCCGGCCAGATATCAATGTCGGCAGTCAGGTCATCCTAAAAATCAAAGGTAAGGAATACGAATGGAACGTGGTGGGAATTTACCATATGGCTGGAAATGCCCTCACACCCATTGTTTATGCGAATTTTGAATATATTGCCAGGTTGCAAAACACAGTAGATATGATTGACAATATCCGCGTGGTTACCACAGACAAAACTGCCCGGGGGCAGCAATTGGTGGCAAATGCATTAAAAGCTGGTTATGAAACTGCCGGCATTCAGGCGGTTGAAGTTTTAACCGGCTCTGAAATCATTCAACAAAATGCTACTGCCATAAATTTATTAATTTATTTCTTACTGCTCATGGCAGTATTGATTGCGTTTGTGGGTGGTCTGGGGTTAATGGGCACAATGAGCATGAATGTATTGGAGAGAACCCGTGAAATTGGTGTGATGCGAGCCATTGGGGCCAGAGATGTTGAGGTATTCAAACTGGTTATTCAGGAAGGTTTACTCATTGGGATGATCAGTTGGACTATCGGGATAGTTATCGCCGTTCCGATTACACTTCTTTTAGACTTTGTGGTTGGCATTGCCTTTATCACTACCCCAATGAAGTTTATCTATTCCATGAATGGAATCGTAATCTGGTTGGTACTGGTCATTGTCATCTCCTACCTCTCCAGCCTGCTGCCAGCTCGAAGCGCCACACGATTAACCATTCGCGAAATCCTCGCATATGAATAAATTTCAGGTTTGTGATATATTTTAAACGTGACTAATCTTATCGGGAGCCATTCGTGAAAACACAGCAACGCAATCATCCGCAAGCTGCATTAATAATTATTCTGGCGCTTTTGCTATCAGGTTGCCAGGGCTTCTCAACAAAAGATACCGCAGCAGCGACCCCTCAATCCGAGGGAATGTTGACTCCAACGGTTGGTCCATCCTACACTTCAATTGAATCGAAAGTGGTACCAACACGCAAAGCCTTGTTAAGTTTTGCCGTTAGCGGTGTTGTCGAAGAGATTTTGGTTCCAGAAGGCCAATTTGTAAAAAGAAATGATTTGATAGCACGTCTGGAAGGCAGCGAAAGCCTTTTGGCAGCCATTGAGCAGGCAAAATTTGATGTGCTGCAAGCCAAACAAAAATTAGATGCATTGTATGATGAGGCTGAGCTTTCAAAAGCTCGTGCAGAACAAGCGCTTGCAGAGGCACAATTACAGTTGAAAAACGCAAAGGATGCACGAAAAAGTAAGGATTATCAGCAGGCATCAAAAAATACCCTGGAAGGCTTGCGAGCCAATTACATTTTGGCGCAAGATGAATTAAAAAATGCTGAACTAAACTTCCAGGGGTATAAAGATAAACCAGAGTTTGACACGGATAGGGCAAAAGCGCTCCAACGCCTTGCTGAAGCAAGAAAAATTCGAGATCGAGCTCTGGACAATCTTAATAAAGCCCTGTCACGTCCCGATCCGCAGGATGTAGCAAAAGCTGACGCTGAAGTTGCCAGAGCACAGGCGCTGGTTGATAAAGCACTATTGGATTTTGACAAAGTGAAAGACGGCCCCGATCCCGATCAGTTGGAATTAGCCCTGTTGAATTTGGCAGCCGCTGAAACAAAATTAAAATCAAATGAAACCAGTCTGCGAGATATCACCATCAAAGCTCCTTTCAACGGTCTGGTTGCTAACAATGGTTTAAAAATTGGGCAGTTTTCTTCACCTGAAACATCACTGGTAGCAATCGGTGATACTACTGAGTGGCAAGTTGAAACCACAGATCTCAAGGAAAATGAAATCGGGGGGTTGGATATTGGCGACAGGGTTTTAATTACCATAGACGCTTATCCTGACCTCCAGTTTTTTGGCACAGTCAACCGCATCCAGACGTTTGGAAAAGATAAACAGGGCGATATTGTGTACAAAGCCATAATTATTTTTGAGCAGGTTGATAAACCGCTCTTTTGGAACATGACTGCAGCAGTTCATATCCCTTCATAATGGGTTTGAATTTGATGGAGAGATTAATGACAAAACGAACCAGGCTTCATAATTTAATAGTTGCAATATCCTTTCTGATAATGGCATTTCTATGGGGTTGCGGTGCAAAAAACCCGACCAGTCAACCCGTTGATGCAATTGTTCAGACGCCAGTTATGACAAGTTTTGCGGTTATGGCTGAAGGTAAAGTTGTGCCAGTCAGAAACGCCATACTAAGCTTTCCTGTCCCGGGCGTGGTCGCCGAAATTGTGAAGGATGAAGGCAGCCAACTAAAAAAAGGTGAAATCATTGCCTGGTTGAATGGCAAAGAAAACGCTGAAGCATCCATCGCTGCCGCTGAGGCCCAATTGACCGCTGCTCAACAGGCGCTCGACAAGTTAATTGAAAATGCCGCACTCGAAAAAGCTTCCAAAGAACTGGCGCTGGCTGAAGCACAAAAAGCCCTGGAAGATGCCAATAAAGAGCGGGAAAGACGAGATTACATTCGGGTAAACCAGAATACACTGGACGGTATTAAAGCCCAGTTCATTCTGGCACAGGATGCCGTTGATAAGGCTGAAAAAGATTTCAGTTATTTTGAGGACCGGGAAGAAGACGATCCGCAGCGTGCATATTTTCTCACCATCCTGGTCAATGCCCGAAAAGCACGTGATATCGCCAAATATAATCTGGAATACGCTTCAAATTATTACGATCCTGAAGAAATTGCCGAGGCAAACGCCAAGGTTTCGGTGGCACAGGCAAATCTCGCAAAAACTCAAAAGGATTACGATGCAGTAAAGAACGGTCCTGACCCCGACGACCTTGAGTTGGCCGAAGCTGCCGTACAGAATGCCAGGGCGCAACTCACAGCCGCTCATTCAGCACATGACAACCTGGCCTTAAAAGCGCCGTTTGATGGAAAAGTGGTCTCCAACGACCTGGAAGTAGGCGAATATGTTACGCCAGGCAGCCAACTGGTTGCATTTGGAGATCTGTCTGGTTGGCAGGTTGAAACCACCGACTTGACTGAGTTGAACGTCATCGACATCCAGGTTGGAGACCCTGTTGCAGTTACTGTGGATGCAGTGCCTGGATTGTCCATGGAAGGTGAAGTAATCGGAATTAAATCGTATGGTGAAAACAGGCAGGGTGATATCACTTATACTGTCTATGTGAAATTACTGGCTCCTGATGATCGGCTGAAATGGAACATGACGGCCTTTGTTGTGTTTGAGTAAACTAACACCTCAGAGGAAACAAAATAACCGCCAGAGTTAAGATTCTCGCTCTGGCGGTTTTATTTATTATCTTGATTGAAATTTGAATTATTGAAGGATGAAATCGTATGTAGGGAAGAACGTGGCAGGATCACCGCGCAAATCTGCCACCAATTCCAGATATCCTTCAAGATTTTCCAGGTATACTTTCCACCCCAGGGTACTTCGCTCGAGATACAAGAACTGGTTATTATCAACCCAGTTGACAAAATCGGCAGGTCCTGTGTTCATCAAAGGCTTATAGCCCCCTCCAACCTGTCCCAACTGGGCATTATCGCCGGTTCCAGCAGCAAAGATGAAGCGCGTTGAATCAGGCGACCAGGCGCTGAAGGTTACCAGCCCTTTTTCATAGATGCTTTTAGACATGCCATTCAGAGTGAGAATATATAGCTCGTATTCTGTATCGCCGGTTTTTTCACCGTCTTCCAGGTAAGCCAGCCTGGCCTGGTCTGGCGAAAATTCAGCGGCGGCAAATGGCGATACATTAAGGTCACCCAATTTTGCAGATGAAGTGGCGCCAACGCTAATTTGCCAGATGGAAGAAGGCTCCAAAGGAGAAACGTAAGGATCTTCGGGAGGAATGATAACCAGGAGTTTATCTCCCTGAGCCGACCATTTGGGAGCCGGATAATAATAAAATTCCGAATAGGTGTTCACCTTGGGGAATGTAAGAATACCATCCCTTCGGTTTGAGCCATCAGCATTAATCAGGCTGATTTTTTCAGGAGTTACCAGGGCAAGCTGCGCACCATCTGGTGAATAATAGAAAATTCCACCGTTGCCGGGGGAAAACATCTGTTTTAATTCGCCACTGTCTGCGTTTACAATCCAAAGATCATCATTGACAAACATTCCTGGGCCGTCAAACACCGGTGCGCTAACAAAGGCTAATTCATGTGTTCCAGGCCGCCAGGTAAATACATAAGGCATACCGCCCACTGCATCTTTATTGTTTTTCATGGAATCAAACTGGCTTTCACTCACCAGTTGTTTTTCACCTGTGCCATCCAGTTTTATTACCCAAAAACTGTATTTAAAATCATCATGCAGCCTGACAAATGCCAGCCATTCGCCATCATCAGAAAGGCCAATATCATAGACATCACCGGATGTGATAAGTTGTCTGGTGTTTTTATTGGCATCTCTGAAAAAAATATTTTTGTTGGAATCGGTGTAAGCAACAACCAGTTTCTTATTCTCATTGCTTCCTGATTTGGGTGTCGTATCAACGATTTCAGGCGTGGCAGTTATTAACTCGAAAGCAGGTTCCAATGCTTTGGCATCATCGGCCTGCACCGCCGCCAGTGTGGCGGCCACTTTTGTAGCCACAACACTTTCTTGATCCACTATCTGGGGTGTTGCGCAGGCCAGAATCATGATTGATATTGCTATTAAAACAAAAAGCCACTGCATGCGATCTTTTTTCATCACATCACTCTCCAATGCAGAATGTATAAAATACATACAACTTACTCCCACCTTCGTGTATGAGTAAGGATTAGGACTATTTCTAATTATACAGAAGAATGGTTTAGATGTCGTTAATTATAGAAAAGTTTTTGATTTACCCTTTCGAGACTTTCACGGGAAGGGCGAATCTGTTCCGGAGTAAGACGGTTCAATGGTGTCTCAGGCAAATCATAGAAATCGAATAGGTTGGGAGTTTCCACGTCCAAATATATCAATCCTGTCACCATTAACCGATCTTTTTCTGCTTTTTCCAGCATTGAAAAAGCCTGCCAGCGCACGGTTGGATCATATCCGCTTTCCAGTTTCTTGAGCATGAGCACTGAACCATCATGCAGGGTGACTTCACGCATGGATCCCTCTTCAAAATTCTCGAGTTTGATTTCATCCTTCGTCGGAACAAATGATAGCTCATTCAGGGGGATTTCATGCTCACGTCCCCAGGAATAGGAATGCAAAAAATTATCTTTGTTATTGAAACTTACACAAGGACTGATAATATCCAGCACGGCAATACCATTATGTAAAAACGCGGCTTTAATTAATTCCCGTACCTGCTTTGGGTCACCCGCGAACGACCGCGCGACAAAGGTGGCATTGGTCGCAAGGGCTTCCATGCATATATCAACTGGAAAAAAGGGATTGGTTCCCTGGTGCTTCATGCTTTGCCCTTTTTCCGCAGTGGCCGAAAATTGCCCCTTGGTAAGCCCATAGACACCGTTATTTTCAACAATATACACCATGGGTAGATTGCGGCGAACCAGGTGTTTAAATTGCCCAAAGCCGATGCTGGCCGTATCACCATCACCGCTGACGCCTATACCGTGCATACTTGTGTCTGCAAACAATGCGCCCAACGCCAGCGAGGGCATGCGCCCATGCAAGCCATTGAAGCCAAATGATCGGCTCAAGAAATAGGTGGGGCTTTTGCTGGAACAACCAATTCCGCTGAATTTGACAATTTTTTCCGGCGGTATGCCCAGTTCAAAACAGGCGGCAATAATCTGACCGGCAATCGAGGTATGACCGCAGCCGGGGCATAAAGTACTGGAAGCGCCGCGGTAATCTGCGCGGGTCAATCCGATAGCGTTGGTCTTAATCTTGGTTTCACTTTCTGAAATCCCATTTACCATTATTTACCTGCCTTCTCTGGCTATTATTTGATCAACCACCCATTCTGCGCTTAATGGTTGCCCGTCTATGTGAGACAATTGAATGAGATTCGATGCATACTCGGGGTAATCCAAAAGTAAAAGCTGCCGTAAATGTCCGTCACGATTCAACTCAACCACATAGCAATAATCATGAGAGTGGATAAAATCAGTAACTTCATCTCTGAATGGAACTGCTCGAACCCTCATGAAATCAACAGGAACATTCCATTTCATCAAAATGGATTGAGCTTCCAGTACTGCATCATGGGTTGAACCCCAGCAGATCAATCCAATTCTGGCATTCTGGATATTATGAATGATGGGTTGTGGAATAATTCTTTTTGCGGTTTCGGATTTTATCAAAAGCCTGTTCAGTAATTCTTCCCAATCATGTGGTTCTTCACTGTAACCTGCGAATTCATCATGTCCAGTTCCACGGGTAAAATATGCGCTGCGTGAATCAAGGTTGCCCGGAACAGCTCGATAGGGGATCCCATCTCCATCTATGTCAAGATAACGCCCCCACATTCCCCCCATTTTTTTAATAGTTGCTTCCATATCGTCTTCCCAAACAATCTTGCCGCGATCCAGGGGAGTGTCTGGGTATTCAAATTTGTCTGAACTCCATTCATTCATTCCCAGGTCCAGGTCGCTGAGGACCAAAACCGGGGTTTGCAGGCGTTCAGCAATATCAAAGGCTTTCCATCCATCTTCAAAGCATTCCTTAACCGTTCCCGGGGTCAAAAGAACAAACTGAGTATCACCATGAGAAATATTTGCAGCAAATCGCAAATCACTTTGGCCCGTGCGGGTTGGCAAACCTGTGCTTGGCCCCACGCGTTGAACATCCCATACCACCAGAGGCACTTCGGCAAAATAGGCCAATCCCAGGTATTCGGCCATCAAACTTAGACCCGGTCCAGAAGTCGAAGTCATGGCACGCAAACCTGCCCAACCGGCTCCCACCACCATTCCTATGGCTGCCAGTTCATCTTCTGCCTGAACAATGGCATAAGTGCTTTTCCCAGTCTGTGCATCTCGCCTCAAATCGACAATTTGTTCACGCAAGGTTTCAATCATACTGGTGGAAGGCGTAATCGGATACCAGCCGCAGAATTGCACGCCGCCGTAGATGGCGCCCAACGCTCCGGCAGTATTACCATCAACCATGATCATCCCCTTGTTTTTATCCATCGGTCGAATTTCATACGGGTCAGCTTTAACCAGGCTGGTTTTCGCCCAATCGGCGGCATGTTTAATAATGGCATAATTTGATTCAACCGGTTTTTCTTTCCCATTAAAGTGATAGACTAAAGCCTGTTTTATCGCTTGAAAGTCTATACGCAGTATGTGAGCAACAATTCCCACATAAGCCATGTTTTCAACATAATCGCGCAATTCCGAGGGGACATCAAAGCCTTTGGTTAATTCTTTGATAGGCATGGGATAACAGCAAATATCTGTGCGATTTATGTATTTCTCCAAATCCTGGTCATAAAACAGCACACCGCCAGGCTTTAGCGCGGCAATATCTTTCTCAATACTTGCTGCTTGCATCGCAACAAGAATGTCATCGTATTCCTGCCGGGAAAGAAAACCTTCTTGATTGACGCGAATTGAATACCACGTCGGCATCCCTTTGATATTGGAAGGAATGATGTTTTTGCCCGAAATTGGCACCCCCATTTTAAAAATAGCCCGATGAAGCGTCTTGTTTGAAGTGCCGCTTCCCGAGCCATTTATTGTGCTAATTTTCATGGATAAATTGTTTATGCTTGTTTTTTGTGCAGGCTGTTTTATTTTCTGGTCATCAGAAATTTCTTCCATTGAAAATTCTCTCTTGTTATTCGAATAGATGGGAAGGTCTTTGAAAATTATTTCTTTGAAACAGCAGGGCCATGTGTTCACGCAAAATTCGATACCCTACCTCAAAATCTCCAGCACGAATAGCCTCAACAATTTTCCGATGGTATTGCCAGACTCTTTTAATATATTCTTCATCGTTGTATTGCCCATACCCCACAGCATCATATAAATCCCAGTAGGATTCAAGCAATCCCTGGACAAACAGATTGTCTAATCTCCGGTAAATTGTCAAATGGAATTTTTTGTGCTCTTCATGTGGAATTTGAATAGGCGACAGTTTCAATTTGTTCTCAGCCAGGTTGAGTAGCCGGGATAATTCATCAATATCCATTGAAGTTAACCGTTCAACTGCTTCATACCAGTAAGCAGCTTCAAGTTTTTTTCGCAAATCGTAATACTGATGAAACAACGCTGGATTGATGGAAACACCGAAAGTAAGACTCTGGGTAACCGCTGGACCAAATTGATAAGGCAGCAAGCGAATGCCCGTCTTTGGTTTGGCATCAATCAAACCCATCGCCCTGGCTACTTCCATTTGCTCGCGCAAACTGGCTACACTAATCCCCATTTCTGCACTCATTGCCGCCAGTGACGGAAGCCGGTCGCCATTGTTCTCATTGGCAATGCTGGTTAAAAAACTTAGAAATTCAGATTTTTGAATAATTGCCATCGAAATAATTAATCTGATTAATATGATTAATAAGGTTAATTAAGTATAGCATTTACGCATAATAAAGTCAATTGTCAATTGCATTGGTGAATGTGAATCTCTGGTTAAAACAAACCACCGGTGCCAATAGATGCCGGTGGTTTGTTTTAGTTCGTAAAATCAGTACAAAATATGGCTATTTCTTGAACTTGGCTTTAAGGATATCTTCCAGGGT